>Ga0153918_1001332_pt1 | contig 10204 bp, 16 predicted proteins | sample TSFL002MetaG_FD_104687 | JGI IMG/M metagenome (GOLD analysis project Ga0153918, IMG submission 104687) | Attine ant fungus gardens microbial communities from Florida, USA - TSFL002 MetaG | ecosystem: Host-associated > Fungi > Mycelium > Unclassified | place: USA: Florida, Paynes Creek Historic... | reverse complement strand
GTATATATGGGATCTACAGACAAGAGAAATTATGCAGGTGTTGGAGGGCCACAGTGGTAAGTTAGGGCCTGACTACTTTACATTCGTGCTCTGATGTTGGTACTTCTAGACGTGGTTGTCGCCGTAGCAGTAAGTATATCCATTCGTTCATGCAATCACCTGTGTTTGATCTCTTTTCAGACACATCCCAGTCAAAATATGATTGCTACTGGATCTATTGATTCCGACCTTGCGATACGCATTTGGTACGATCGTGGTGGTAATACGTGATCTAAGTGGTTCAAAAAGTATTTGTTTAACGGTTCATGTACTGTAATCCAGCGAGTCGCAGGTCTTGCACTCTATCCTTGCACCTGTAGTCTTGTATACCCCACCTGTATCATTACTAACTATTCCTTTGATGTTGTAGAAAATTCTGACTTTCGTAGCAGTAAACATAGTGTTACAATGAGACTATACAAAATGCTTGCAATTCCTCCCGTCAAATTATCACGTCTACTTAAGCGGTTGCGCTGTTTGAAGTTCTATAAGAGAAAAGGAAGATTAACCTCTGCAACGAGAAGCAGGGACAAAAACGTACGTTTAGCAACCTCCTTATCTGCCTCTGTCAACCCCGAATCATGAGCCTCTAAAAATGCATCAACTTCATTCAAAACCTGATCATCTTCATTAGTTTCATCTTCTTCATCTTCCTCCTCCTCCTCGTCTTCATCTTCATCCTCCTCGTCCTCTTCACTCTCGTCCTCATCGTCTTCGTCTTCGTCTCCGTCCTCATCTTCATCTTCCTCGTCTTCGTTCTCGGAAGAATATTGTGCATCATCAATTGCAAAAGGTGTCCTCTCCAATACCGTTGCACCAGCTTTCGCAACGGCCTGCAACATAATGCCTGCCTCCCTATCTTTATCCGACATAGGTGAAGGTGGAACTGGAGGTGACGATTTACTGCCACCTGCAGAGGAGCCCACTGTCGCTGTTGTGGAGGATGATGGTGTGATTGGTGTAGAAAGATCGGAAGAAGATATAGAACCTGAAATAGTAGTTGTAACCGTTCCACCTGCTGCAGTAGATGTCGTTCTCGTGTCACTTGAATTGAGACTTGTTTTTGATGCAGTCAATGAGGGTGTAAGTAGAGATTCTCTTGCTTTCGGTTCCTCAAGCTTAGTGTATCGTCCGATCGATGGCTTATTGATCACCTATGTAGCCCCGACAAGCGTCAGCCAATCTCCATCGAGGAGTTCAAACAAACCAATGATCAGAACTTACCTGATGCTTTCCTATTGTCTTTCCTAGTTCATCTGTAATCATGTTAAACATCTTTTTGTTGCTATCCGTGGCGATTGTTGACCACAAGTCTCCCAGGAACCCGGCCGAACTGGCACTTGGTAGCGGAAGATCAAGCTCGGGTAAGGGTGTAAGTTGGAATGACGCAGAAAGGTCAGTTTCAAAGAAGGATTCGAGTATCTCGTCTGCAAGAACAACCATGCGGAAGCTAATGACGAGGTTACATTTTGGAGAAAGAGCAGGAGAGGTTGTAGGAACATACGTTGCAAGGTGTAGATACGGCTGATTGGACTCGATAGGAGGAGGTGAATTTAATGCCTCCTCTCCGCCAGCCTCCTCTCCTTGCTTCGCATTAGACCCCAGTAAGAGTGAATCCCCGTACTCGAACGCGTTAGTCATGAATCGGCTTACTGCACCCAAGTAAGCGTCGCCGATCTCATGACGGAAAATGAACTATTGGAGTGTTAATTCAAGCACGCAACAAAAGAAGAGACAAAGGATCACCAGGAACGTTTCAGATAACGTCAAAACTTCGTCCTTCGTCAAATGACCATCCTTGTTCTTGTCATGGAGATTAAAGAACCATTCAATATTCTCCATTATATCGTTGAACATCACTCCATCCAAACCTGACACCAAATCCTACAAAAACAATTAGCTCCTTCCCCAAGACAATAACAATCACTCATTCACCCACCTGAAATGACAAAGCTCCCCTGCACTCGACATCCCAAAAATAAAACAGTCTATCCAAAAATTCATGATCCGCAACCTCCCTGTCCAGTCTCTCCCTGCTCAATCCAACATCAATCCCACCAATACTCCCGAACCCGTTCCTCACAATCTTATCATTCCTTGCCCACGTAACAACCTCACTCAAAAACACCTTGAACGTCGCTGGTCCAATCCTCGTCTCAATCCTTCCCTCATCCTCTGTTCCATCTGCACTTTTGGTCAAGCTAGGTGGAGGAGGAACAACACACATGGCTTTGTATAATGCGTCATAGATGAGTCCAACTTGATCTTTGTTAAAGCGACCGAGGGATTTGAGATTTCGGATGGATGAGCGTTTGGAGAATGATTCAATGGAGGTGATGATCTCGCTGCGATAACGTTTGCGCTCAGATTGGATTGTTTCGTCAGTGATAATGGAGAATTCGCGAAAGGAGATAAGGAGAAGTTCTTGAAATCTGGTTATGGCGCGGGCACGAGAATCAGAGGACTTGGGGTGGGCGGATTCGCCAAGGGAAACAAAATACTCGCGCATGAGACTTCACAATTAAGAAAGGTTATTTGGAGGTAATAGAGGGACATACTTGAGGAATCCACCGTCATCTTGTATTTCGAGGAGGTTTTCTCCGTTGATTTTCAAGATAGCTGGATTGCAGGATCAGATGCCACAATCAACACATAACCAAACATGCAAACCTAGGCTTCATGAAAAATCAGCAATCAATTACTTTTTATACCTGAAATTTTCACAAAAGAGCACGCACCCAATCTGGAACAATACCCTAGGCCCCATACAAAAGAAACAATCCACGATTCGGAAAGCGAATACCATGGGCATCGAGTTGATGAACCTACACACAGAAGTTCTTACTATGCACACCTATATAAATAATGAACTCACAAACTCAGGAACCAAGGTAGCGAAGCAACCGAAAGCTGGACGTCGACAGCTTGGAAGTGTTCGTGAATCATGGGTAGACACTTTTGCACCAACGCTTCAAAAACGCGCTGATCTAAGAGAGTTCCATACATTGATGGGCTATAGAAGTAAGATCCAGATACGCCAACAGAGTCATCGAGAGACCTACGAGTAATATCCTGGTAGGAGACGGTCACAAAGGACTTCAAGGAGCCAGAATGTCTGTTCCTCCGACATGTATCTAGGCAGTTCCTTTCAGCATAATTGTTCTGAGCAGAGCCAGGAGGCATACACGAGAATAGCTGCCGCAAGGATGTTCATAGCCTGTACCAACAGGCCCTTAAATGAGCACATCATAGATAGCCGATAGCAACTATACCTGACAATACCCTAATTCTGGATTCTTGAATGAATATGCCTGCAACACTCTTCTCAGGGCAGCGATACCTTCATCGCTCTGATACCCCGCATATTCAGGTAAACTTCTGTGCAGATCTTTTTCAATGTCTTCCGTACTAGTACTTGTCCGACCTTTGTATTCTTCAAGAAGTCGGTCGTAAAACCCGGGGTTTGCATATCGTAAGTATATTGATCCAGAGAGTGTCTCCCACATCTCGCCCCGGAGTCTATTAGGAAGACCAACTTGAACGAGACGTGTGCATTGTGGATAACGGAGAAGGGTCAAATTGCGGCCATGAGCTATACAAGCAATGAAGACATTATATAGTTCAAGAAATGAAGACAAATGAACGGTCACACCTTTGAGATATGACGTCCAAAGTTTGAGTTTCGACGCTTCGCGCAGTCTGCACTCGTGAACGTCAATCTGTATCTAGGGTCAAAATAGGAGAAAGTACAAACTTTTTTGGATCGCCAGGGAACTTGAACTTCAGGCCCAACCCACCTTGGTACGAGGAATCAACTCCTGCACCTTTACCTGGGGCATCGGGAGCACTAGCGTTCTCATCATCCTCACCGACGAGTTGCTCAGTAATCAAGCTCTCAGAAAAACATGTTTTCGAGAAGCCTTTGACAGCTTTCATCTGCCCCTTCTGCAACTCGATTTTGAGCGTATCCCGAAGCAGGTCACAGAAGTGATCTGCTGTCGGTCGTAGTGAGGTTAATTGCACAATCTGTAATCATAAGAGCAGGTGAATATAGAAGTGACCAAAAGTTGACCGTACAATCTTCATTCCATGCCATGTAAGTAGGCTGAGCGCGTAAATTCCAGCGCGAGCATTTAGCCGTTCTACACGACGAATGGTGGAGAGTGGTATTGTAAATCTAACTGATTTGCGATCCAATGAGGCGAATGCCAGGTAAGGTGCAATGATATATAGCTTTCCAGCCTGTGCCAGTATCAGCAGCACACCCAAAGCGAACACAAGAGAATAACATATGAATCCTCCACGTTCTGTTCTCCTAGACTCAAAACTGCGTTGATCTCCATCTTGTCGACCTCCTCTTCACTCCCATTCTTGTGACCAATTGTCGCACTGTGCGTAGTTGAGGATGGTATTGAAAAGAAAGCCTGAATGGCTTGGTCCTTCGAAGGCTCCTTGAAGTTGCGCAGGGCAGTGGATATGGTAGCCATGGAAGATAAGGCTCTTTGGCGCTGAGATGGATTTAATGATGGTCTAGCCAATCTTGCCCTTTTCGGCCCCAAACCCCTTTTACCATCCACTTTCGGCGACTTGCACTTATACGACCGTTTTCAACGACATAGAACATGCAGAAACGCGACTTTCCTCCTCTGTATGTGAGCTCAGGAGACAAATCTGTAGACAGACTTGCGTTTCTTCACGTTTTAGAGCGTTTGAAGGTGATGTACAACATTATATCTCAGTCAAATTCACACTGACCAGTATATAACAGACCCAAAAACGCACTGGCTGGCTAAACAATAACGTTTGCACACTATAATCCACTTGAATAACACTTACTAAATCGATGATAGATTCCAGATGCCGAAAGGTCTACCACTGCCCCTTTATCTGGCTTGAACTAAAAGTCATCATGCAGTATCTCGGACCACATGTATCGTATGGCGGTACTCGCCATGTGTACTTCTGATACCAAGTTGGACGTATCCAAGTCCGTGTCTTTGCAGCTGCACTGGTTGACTAGCAACTCACGATGTTTGGAAGATGTGTTATGATGTGCGTCGTACACGACCTCGCTGAAGCGCAAGGTCTGTCTTGCATACTTGCTTCGTCTCACCTTGCTTACAAAGAATATTCTCTACATATGGTTCTCACTTTTAGTTGGCGATATCACTCCGAAAGAAGGCATATCCAAGGAAACAAAAGCTCAACTAGAGGCAGAGGCAATGCACAACTTCGTGCATGACATGTTACACAATTCGCCTGCCGCTCAGAGGATCGAAGTCTTGTGGAATGTGAGTCTCCTCTCTCTATTCGAATACTAGCTCTTGACACATGAGCATAACCAAGGAATACGAAGAAGGCAAAACCCCTGAAGCTAGTTTCGTCAAAGGTGAGATAAAGATCTATCATAGCATGATAGAACTCATACATCAACCACATAGACCTCGATCGTCTTGAAATGGCGATCCAAGGTACTCTAAAAATCTGATTCCCGGATCATTCTTCGCTCATCTTACCAGCGCTAGAATATGAGAAGCGCCATAACAAAGATCTTCAACCCTTTTTTGATAGCAGCATTCCCAAGCTCAACCACTTCGAAGTCAAGGAATGGGGTGCTGATTTACTTTCTGAAAGAGCACGTACTTAAGCTTGGGCAGAAGGTCAAAAAAAGCTGAAGATCAACTCAAGGACAGGTGTGCGATCATCCGTTTGACTAGTGATAGAGACTTAATTTTTTGCAGATCATGTTGGTTGAAACCTTCAAATTCTTCACACTCTACACAAGTCCGAGTACAACCTGCAGCATAATAAATCCAACGGATGCACATACCCCATCTTTCTTCCTTACTTTTAATGGTGGAATAACCTAAGATCAGTATGAACAAACACAATTCCTAGCTCATCTGCTGTCTTGATACACTCTGTATCCATAACACTCCCGCTAGGCGCCGCAAGATACCTAACCCCACTCTTCCTCGCTCTATGCACATTATCGGGGAAGGGGAAAAATGCGTCACTCGAGCATGCAACTCCATCCAACTTCTTCACCCACTCCTTCTTCTCCTCCTCACTCAACTTGCTCAACTTCTCGACCTCCCCCTCAAACAAGCTCTCCCAATGTGCCTTCTCACCTCCCTCCAATTCTTCTCCAGAAACATATAAATCGATAGCGTTGGCCTTCTCTGCACGCTTGACACCCTTTTTAAACGGGAGTGCGAGAGTCCGCGGGTGGAAACGTAACCACCACAAGTCGGCTTTGCCACCTGCTAGACGGGTGCAATGAATTCGACTTTGTTGACCTGCACCAATACCGATGGTGGCTCCTCTGTAGGCGTAGGCGACGGAATTGGATTGAGTGTATTTGAGCACCAAGGTTGCGACGATAAGATCTGTGATGGCTCGTTGAGGGAGATTTTTGTTGGAGGAAACAATTTTGGTGAACAGTGAAGGAGCAATGACGGCATTGTTGCGGATTTGCTGGAGGGAAACACCATATACTTGTCTGGTCTCTACTGTTGGAGGCATATACTTCGGGTCGATCTAGCCAAGGATTAGAATCAGAAAATTTTTGGTTGGGGGGCTCTGAAGACAAACCTCAAGCACACAATACTTTCCTCCCTTCTTTTTGCTGAGGACATCAAGTGCTTCTGGCGTATATCCAGGGGCAATTATCCCATCAGATACTTCTCGAGAAATGATACGAGCGGTCGCAAGATCACAAGGCGCAGAAAGAGCGACAAAGTCACCAAAAGACGACATGCGGTCTGCGCCTAGATCAACACCATAATATCAGCTTACTTCATGATTGAAGATAGACTTAGAAACGTACCACGAGCACGAGCGTAAGCAGCAGCAAGAGGAGTGAGGGGTTCCTTAAGGTCGTCAATACCGTAGACCTTCTTCTCAGTTTCATTAAGCTCAATACCAACACCAGCGCCAGCAGGTGAAACGTGCTTGAACGAAGCTGCAGCGGGAAGGTCTAGAGCTTCTTGAAGCTCCTTTACAAGTGCATATGAGTTGAGTGCATCCAGGAGGTTGATATATCCAGGTGATCCACACAAAGCTTGGATATTCCGTCAATCGGCAAAACGAACAATGAAATCAATGGCAGGAGGACTCACCCTTAAAAGGTAGTTCTCCCTGTTCAACAAATGCCTGTGCGGGCTTCTGATGGGGATTCGCACCATACCTCAAAGGCATTCTCTGCACAGAAGCAACTTGTTTTTCCGGGCTCAAATCAGTTGAAGCATACTGCTCTCTGAAATATCCACTGATGGCCTCATCATATTTGGCCGTCTGTTCGAAAGCTTTGAGTGCAAGCTTGCTCCTCAAACCCTGTCCGACGTCTCCCTCACCGTTCTTCCAAGCATCGAGGAAAAAACTGTAATCTCTAGGATCGGACAGGATTGATACGCGGGCATGATTCTTAGCTGCCGCACGAAGGAGAGTTACACCACCGATATCTATTTCTTCAACTGCTTCAGGGAGTGTACAGTTGGGTTTTGCAATAGTTTGGGTAAAAGGGTAGAGATTGCAAACGACGATAGAGATGGGAGAGATGGATTGGGCTGCGAGGTCTGCTTCGTCTGAGGTGATGGAGCGGGCAAGAATTCCTAATATTGTCCGAAATGAATATTTACATTCCAGAGAATGAGTGGAAGAGCTTGCCTCCATGGACCGCAGGATGAAGAGTCTTGACACGACCGCCGAGCATCTCAGGAGCCTTTGTTATATCAGAAACGTCCCTGTACGAGGCGGGTCAATCACTGACGCTCGATAGGTACAGACAGCTAATGGGAAGTCACTCAATAGGGATCCTCGCATCTCTGATCTTCTTTGCGGTCCCTCCCGATCCCAACAATCGTACGCCAGACTCCTGCAAGCCCTTGGCGAGCTCGAGAAGGTTTGTTTTGTCGTACACCGACAGGAGAGCTATTTGTACATAAGTCCATGTTTTTTCTAAGATTTGACACATACCGATGTGCTGTGACATTAGGTTGTCGAGAGCTATCAAGGGAATCTAATCTGTGTTAAGGGATCAAACACTGACAAACACGCACCTCTACTCGTGCATGAGTGGCGAGGGCTGTACTCTTTGTGGCTTTACAAAAAGCTCTCTACCAGACGACATTGGTCTTCTCCAGGAAGAAGATCGGAACGTTGGTGTTTCTATCCATGAGCTTAATACCCGACGTGCTCTCATTCGTCGTAAGCTGAACGATTTGGCTGCACCAGCATGTTCACTCGCACCAGAGATTCTGTCGACTATTTTCACGTATGCATACCCTCTACCTTCACTTTTACCTCGTCTAAACCTCCAGTCGCTTGAAGCGGATGATTTTGTGTCTGCTGATGCCAGAGCAGTGCTTCTCGATCCTCCTGCTAGTGAAACTCAAGTGTCAAAGCCAATCGTCCTAGGCACTGTATGTAGCTATTGGCGGCAAGTGGCATGGAGTACACCTATGTTGTGGTCTGCTCTGGACCTCCGTCCACTGCCCACCATGCGGAGTTGTAAAGCTGCTGTCGCTCTCCTACATCTATATGCGAGAAATGCCAGAGGTATAGGATTGAAACTCCAGATTGTATTCCATTGGTCATTGGTGCTTGGAATGGATAATAACAAGCTTGAAGGTCCAGCCCAATCCCTTGGCGATGCTCTCTGCTCACCAGAAGTGTTGGCCACAGTCTGCGTACTGGTATTATCAAACCCTCCAGATGCATGGCTTCCGCACCTTTCTAGAGGTTTCATTAACCTTCACACCCTTGCCATCATTGCCAAGGGGCCTAAACCAAAAGCCACTGTCACAGTAACTAACGTACCAGCTCTCCGACACGTCTCACTTTGCGGCATTCGAGACTCAATATCCCTCCCATTCCACCAATTACTTTCCGTGACTCTCCACGACATACCTGTGGACTTGATGTATGAGCTTCTTCTTGCAGGATCGAGCCTCGTCTCATACCGTACACGGGTTGCTATAACAAGTCGGCACGTCCGTATATCTCTTCCACCCACCGATCCTCCTGTTAGCTTCCATAACCTAGAACATCTTGAGTGGGCAGGAAACTACACTCCATGGTCACGGAACTTGCAGCGCTTCCGCTTCCCTTCGTTACAATACCTGCATTTACATGAGGGCATACCGTTGGCTGACTTTGGTCTTTTGCCTTTGTTCGAGACTTTACCAAGCACTCTAAAAACCGTGCATTTTGAGGATTTTTTTGAAGAGGAAAATATAATGGAGATACTCTTCGTTCTTCCTCAGGTTGAAACAGTGATCCTAGAGAAATGTGACAGCGATAGCGTACGATATGTTTTACAACAAATTGGACGTCGGTCAATCTCTCCAGAGGAAAGATTTGTGCCGCATTTGCGGAGATTGAAAATTGAGGGGACCTCTCAGGTTCCGGATGATTCATTCCCTTTCGAGTTCTCTCACATTATGGTAAAGGCTCTTTTACGAAGGACTAGGGCGTACGATGGGCCGTTATGTTTGGAGATCAATCCTGCTACGATGGTACAGTGGTCTTGGGAGGTTGCTGGCGCGTTCAAGGATCTTATTGTACACAATGCTGTCCCACTGAAAATTGTTGTTGAAGGTAAAGAAGTCGATTGGGCTTCTATGGTCCCTTAGACATTCTAGTTTGTAGAGTTTCGAGAATAAGATGGTGCTTGAGAGTGAAAGTAGTGTAGCATTCCGAGAGATACTTTGTACGATGTGCTCGGCAGCGAATGCAGGCAACCCGATAAGAGCAATCTGAGCAATCTGTCTGGCAGCTTGGTCTTCTGCTACTAGATGTCATGAAACCGACGGCTTCACGTTTCGGGACTTTTCTAGTGGTCATCGGAACAACTGGATAACTCTGCCAGTCTGTACTTCGCTCCGAAACAATGTCCTGACACTGTTTCTGAGGTAAGTAGCAGAAAGATCAAGATAAAATGAGCGTATTGCTAACATCAAGGGGAAGTGGATGAGAATCGAAAATGTAACGTGGGCGGAAGTAGTTATGGAGATTAATGTGTAAATGGATAGAGGAATCGTAATGATGAAACTGGAAATGTCCTCCAATAAATGACTGGAGTGAACGAGAGGAGCAGCCAAACCAGAAGGCAAGATCCACTTGAATACTACAAGAATCTTCTCCTATGCTGCCTCATCCTATG
>Ga0153918_1001331_pt1 | contig 10209 bp, 7 predicted proteins | sample TSFL002MetaG_FD_104687 | JGI IMG/M metagenome (GOLD analysis project Ga0153918, IMG submission 104687) | Attine ant fungus gardens microbial communities from Florida, USA - TSFL002 MetaG | ecosystem: Host-associated > Fungi > Mycelium > Unclassified | place: USA: Florida, Paynes Creek Historic... | reverse complement strand
TTTGTTTACTTGCCAGTGCGGAGGGAGCTGCGCAAGCTGCTGGTGCACCCGTCGCTGCCAGTTTGGCTAGAGAAATCACTCAATCTTGCTCACTTGGCTATATCCTATTAATTACAGCCAATGAGCCTCCTTGGTCAGTAGACTACCGCAGACTGTGTACGTACACCGCGTTACAAATGGTGAGATGACACCACACCATCAGGTGACATCCCAACTCAAGCGGGGTCTTGACATCTAAATATCCGCCGTGTGATGAACTTCTCTTAGAATGCAAACGTTGTCTTTTCTGAAGATCTTTAACTGTGTAATCGAAAGTCCTTACCAGCTACGAGGTCCTGGTCAATAAAATGTGTTCCCATGCTGATTCCGGTCTTTCTATCAAAAAGTCAGAATTGGATAGTCATCTGATATCAAGTTGCCCGACTTCATGCCCTTTCTTTACAATCCAGTTTTTTTCTGTGGTGAATTCATGACCCTCGTCCACTCCCATGGAACTTCACAACACGAATAAGCGCATTCTCGAGTCCAAAAGAAATACACGTTGGTCATTCCTCGTGATGCAGTAGTGACAGGACGCATTGGATTTGTTTATTGATATTTTCCTCCCACCTGAGCGGCTAAAGGTTTTCATAACGTCTGAAACGACAGTGCCACCTTGCCAGTGGTGAGCATGGGCATTAGTGGTTTATTGCCAGCACTCAAAACCATACAGAAGACAAAACACCTCTCGGAATTCCGAGGTCAGACTATTGCTGTTGATGCCTACGTTTGGTTACACAAGGGCGTGTATTCTTGCGCGACGGAATTAGCTACAGGAAAGCTAACACATAGGTATGTGTTATTTTTTCCTTTTCCACCTGGCTTCATTCTACTCAGATATGTCGACTATGCTATGCATCGCGTGAGACTGCTTCGGCATTTTGCTATCGAACCGTATGTTGTTTTCGACGGTGGACCTCTGCCCGCTAAGAGGGGGACAGAACTTGAACGCAAAAAACACAGAGCAGAGAACCTGTCTCGTGGAAAAGCGTTGGTAGCCCAAGCGAAACATTCACAGGCCCGGGAGTGCTTCGTCAAATGCATTGATGTCACACCACAAATGGCTTATCAGTTTATCAAGGTATGAGTTCCAAGTCTCTCGGGCGGGCTGACCACTGATCTGGTATCCTAAGGCACTCAAGGCAGAAAATGTGCAATATGTCGTGGCCCCATATGAAGCCGATGCTCAACTTGCATACTTCGAGCGCGTTGGACTTGTTTCGGCTATTCTCACTGAAGACTCTGATCTCCTCGTATTTGGTTGCAAAAATGTACTTCTCAAATTGGACCATGTAGCAAGTACAGTCTGCCACATATCACGAGATGATTTTGGTTCAGTGAGGTCTACCGCACTGGATCCGTCTCCTATCAACCTTGTCGGCTGGAACGACCGACAATTTCGTGCCATGGCAATACTCAGTGGCTGTGATTATCTACCCAATATCCCTGGAATTGGACTCAAAACGGCGAATAATTTGTTGAGGAAATGGAAGACTATTGAGAGCGTTGTGAGAGCAATCACGCTCGAGGGAAAGAAGACTGTGCCGAACGGATACCTGAATCAATTCAACCTAGCAGACAAATGTTTTTGCTTTCAAAGAGTCTATGATCCCTTGAGTAGACATTTGGTTCATCTGAACGATGTAGAAGGCAAATGGGACGACGAACTGGACATTTATGTGGGCGAGTAAGTCAACTTTTTTGAATAATTTCATGCAGCCCCTGACAATAGCCAAGGTATATGAGGCCAGAACTTGCTACGAGCATCGCGGTCGGAGACACTGATCCAATTACACGAGAACCGATGAAAGATATAAATCCTGATTTCAAACCACGACTAATCAAACCATCGAGCAAAGTATTAAAATCTCCCTCACGACGTTGCAGAGAAAGAGAAAAGGCGACTGGGGATATCCTTAGCTTCTTCGGTGGGCTTCAGTATCTAGGAATTCTTGTTTTGTCCTGACTCTTCCCGAAGATCCTAGCCGTGCTGTTCCTCGAGAGAAACCAGCAGTTTCTGGAGCCGGACTGAAGCTCTCTATGGCAGGGGCTTCTAGCGGAAAGCGGAGGTTAGGCGAAGTCCTGGATCTGGATTTGGCCAATCGGAGACAGTGCTCTCAAAGAGCCTTCCAATCAAAGTTTTTCTTGACATCCTCCCCCGGTGTTCAAAAATCCGATCGTCCCTTGGAGCGCCCAGTTGTCGATCCTTCTCAGTTATTGGAGCCCAATAAAGAAAACGTCAACATTGCGATTGACGGAGACGAAGACGAAGATATTTTGACCACACTTTCATTGAAGGCAAATGTTTCTCCAACTCAAGACATCGATCTTGATCTTGATGAGCCAGCTGACGGAGTAATACAAGAAGATGGTTATATGTCACCACTATCAACATATCTGCCGGAAACACAGTTTGTATCTTCTCCTGGCCTTGTCGTATTCACCCCTTTGAAAAAGAAGAAACGGAAGAGCTCAGAGAGCACCCATAGTTGGAGTAAAGAAGACAATGCAAGAGGAGACATTAATACCAGAGGAAAGAGTGGAGGACCACGAGACGATGACTTCGACGCTGATCCGATCTCAAGTCCAATCTCAGCTGTCAAGAAAAGGAGACGTCAATCATGCTCATCAGGGATTGGTGGAACCCCGCATACCGGCCAACCTCTAAAAGCTCCTATAGAATCCTTATCTATTGGAAACGATCCGGAAGTGTACAAGGCACTATACAACGGTCCAGATCTCCAGAGTCATCTCGGAGTAGACGTCAGCGAAACAGAGTCTGACGAAGAAGAATCAGAATTGCTAACAAACTCAAGATTCGAGCTGGGTCCGGTCGAGCCTCAGAGCAAAATAAAGGTTGCCATTCAGAACTTTCCTCCTTTGATGCCCAGGGTGAACGACAGGGATCTATCAGCTTCCAAGTCAAAGCCGGATGCAGACAGAGAGTCTGGATCAGATTCAAAATTGGATTTCATTTCGCGGATGTTACCATTGCCACAAGCTAATCAGAAAACTGCGTTCACTGGTGGCGCTTTGGAACCAAGGGAAGCGAGTATTAATGCGGACGCTGAAATGGTGACGGGACTGGACGATGATGCGGAGGAGATCGCGATGAAGATGAAGGAGGAGAGGGTGAAAAAGGTTGCTCAGGGCTGGAGAATGAGGTGGGCGTTAGGACACTTGAAGAGAGAACATTCCTCGTCTTCATCTTCTTCAGCTACTGAGCCAGAAGCTTCGAGATCAAGTAAGAAGAGAGACAACGAGTGTAGAGAACGAAGGCGGTCTGTACCGATGGCATTGTCCACGAACAGACTGCGTCGGAACGAAACTAACGTCACTCCGCTGGGAAAACATTCTCTGGCAAAGACGGGGACCAATCGCCCATTCTCATATCTGCGTCAGCAACAGTTGGCATCGTCTCTTCCCCTAGAATCTAAAATCAAATCCAGGTTTTCTGGATCATCCCCATCCAACATGAAAACCAGCAATGCTGAACCTCGACAACACCTGTCCAGAAAGCGCTCAAGTTTGATCTTTTTTGATGCGAACAGTGAGACGGCAATGACTGCCCATAGGGATCCGAAAACGAAATTCTGGGGAGAGAATGACCGGAATGATACAGACTCATTTTCTGATGGAATAGTTGAAATTAGCCCAAAGGCATGGAGGGCCTTAGGTGAGTCTTTGCCAACAAAACAGCTTATATGAATCTTGAATTGAATTAGCCAGGTGATCAATACAAATCTGATCACATAGCTCAATTTTCCCCCCTTGAAATCGCTATCCATAAGTCATTCTCTTACTATCTCAATACCATGATTCGGATGTCTACGAACATGATTTGATAAATCAAATACGGAATTGTTTCATCATAAGCTGGTTGTAGAGTATCACTGGTGTTTATCCATTTTGTGGTGATACAGGACCCGATTTACCATTCCGATTGGTATGTCATACAGCTGAGGGGTGGCCGAGGGGTGTGTTGATGCTAGATAAGGATTTGGATGTTGACCTGAAGGTGGAAACTGAGCGAAAGAGTCTGAATCCAAAACTATGTTTGAAGTCTGAATAGTCGCTGATATAATTTTCCTACCTGTCACCGTGCTCAAATCAGAGAATCTCGGTGTTCCCATCAAGGCAAATGACCAATAAGCAATGTAAGTCAGTATAATAACAACAATGGACCACGCTGGGATGAGAATCGACCATTCTCTACAAATAATGTTGAACTCGTGGCTCACCATGTATAGCAAGACTCACCTGTTTGGATACCAATTGATACCAAGTGCCATGATCCAACTGTCAGGCAGGAGCGCCCATAGGATGTAAAGAACAAAAATCAATGAAGTTGAGGCCCAGACCACGAAACCATAAAATTCCGGAGCACGACTTTTCTCCCCAATCTCAGGCTTCTGAGTCACCATATCCAGTGTTGAAGAGCCTGACGTGATATTTGAAATTGGCAAACAGATGACGGATGGAGTATGTTCATGTTTGTTCACCCACCTTACACCAAGGACATCTAGACGTTGGCCGGTGACACGGCGGATATGCTGAAGCATTTCTTTGTTCTCGGCATCAATTTACTGAGTTTGGGCTCTTGCTGGATTCTCATTGCGCTCTCGAGAAATTTGGGTGAAATGTTGGCTGATATAGACAAGAGAGAGAGAGAGAGATGAAGCTGGGAAATTGCCCAACATCAGAGAATCAGAATCAAATTAGTTTATCTATGCTCAACTTATTGGGAAGATATGGAGTGCGGTATTGAGTTCTTGAACAGATTGTTCGATTCCAGATTCAATTTCCCTAAGTAGAACGTAAACAAAGAAAAAAAATCAGTGGAAATGATCTGCGAATGATCTGCGAAGGATTTTTCCCCTTATACTAACACCAACATACCACAACCGACATTTTCGTCCATTTATCAACGCGGTTTTTTGTTTTGTCTCTAGAACACTTTTGGGAATGAATTGACTGAACCCTTTAACCTCCCAACAACAACCACCCAAAAAAAAGAAAAGAAAGCGAAGCAACAATTCACGCAATGACTTCAGCAACACGTTCCTGCATCTTTGTGCCCTCCGAGCCTACCTCTTCTTCCTCTACATCTCTCAAAGCCAATATCAACTGCCCGCTCTTATCTCCCAGCATTCTCGCATGTTTCTATATTTCATTAGAACAATTGTTCTTGAGAAACCATGGTCACTTTATGTTTTGCAACGTCTTCGCAAGGTTGAGTGATTTCTCTAGCCAAACTGGCAGCGACGGGTGCACCAGCAGCTTGCGCAGCTCCCTCCGCACTGGCAAGTAAACAAATCCATGTTTTCACATTTGCAGAGTGGTAATATAGGAGGGACCACGATGGTCATGGGATGGACTATCATTCTGGAATACTCTATGGTGAATTGTGGATTCAAAGGCGTTTCTCGGTTTAGACATTGAAGAATATTATATATATCATTCATTATCCTGATAGTTATGTGCATCGGTGGCGTAGTGGGTCAGCGCGTCTGTCTAACCCGAGTTAATTCCTGGGTACACGGAAGGTCCTCAGTTCAAACCTGAGTCGACACACATGGCTTATAAAAAAAAGTCAATTCACTGCTTGAATTGCAATGTCAAGTCTAGATGACCGTCTAGACTGGCCACACTCTGCCACTATTCTTTTTTGATCAATAATTTGTAATGTGATGTACGCACACACGGTAGTCTGCTGACCACCGAGGCTCACTGCCTCTGATAAATCGTGTCATACAAGAGACAAACACAGAACGAAAAAAGTAAAATGGGCTGGGTGAGTATAATAGGATATAGCCAAGTGAGTATGGATGGAGTTCCATACGTCAGGGTTTGTCTTCAAGGAGAGGGGACAGGGTTCCCGGCGTCTTTGACTGGTTCGCGGAGCTATGGGGCTCGGGTTCTATTGGCAAATCTGGAAATCGGACTGTTCGATAAGCTCGCCTGAGAGTCGCTTCCAAATATTGGTGCTTGCCAGAAAGCAGGACAAAGAAGAAATGTTAGCGGTGATGACCAAGTTCGACTCCAGGTTCATCGATATCCGGCGTACACCTCCGCATGCACATAGGCATAGACCTTCATTCTTATTCTTCGTTCTATAAGTACTTTGAAAAGAAGTGTGTTAATCCAGTTTCTTCGGATGATTCCTTGACGACTTACATTATTCTCCAAACCACATCCAATAATGAGGACTCGATTGTTCATCAGAAGCGAAATAGTCAAAGCTAATTCCTGCCTGATGAACAGTTTTGGTGACGTTACACTCCTGAGAAAATGAGCATCCGCTATGTCTCTTAACAAGGAGGTCGAGGAACCGCAAGCTTCCCAGAATGTGTTCAAGCAGGAACTTGAAAACCCATGATTGCTATGTTGCCCAAGTTGTCCCACATAGAAGGGATCGCGAGGTTCGAAAGAACTTTCGTCAGACTTGGTGGAGCTGTATATTGTTGGCACTGCGACATTGTTCAGCAACTCCTCATGAAAGTGTTGTTTACATTCATAGTCAACACAAATAGAGTCACTAGGGGCAAGAACCGCAGAGGCATTCCGTCTAGCAGCAACCCCTAGAAATTTCACTTCAGCTCCAGTAAAAGTAAGAACAGTGTCTGAAGGGCCGCCGGTGATCCTGAACGTATTGGCCGGTATCTTCACAGGGAACTCGAAGGGTTATTGGGCACTTTGAAGGTTCAGAGAGATGTTTTGAGAGTGGATGTAACACCTGTGACATGCCTATGTGCACAGGCCAACCACTTTCCGCTACACTAAAACCAACACCTAACTTCCAAATGGCATTGTCCGACACGAATAAAAAGTGTTATGCTAGAACAATTTATTTGGTGAGTCATCTGATGCTTATCACTACCTGACCACTTTTTGTTCATTTTGGGACAAGTGTAATGCAATGCTGTTAAGGAATGAACGCCACACAAGTTCACACGCCAAGTTGCCACGGCAGGGCGACGTTTGTCTTCCTCATCCCCTTCTATCAAGCCGCCTATTGGAGACATTTGTAACTATGCTCATGCAACGGAGATTCTTGTAGAACGTGGGAGGGCGCAGAGGATTGCTCCGTGCAAGAGAGAGATCTCATGATCGGGTCTTAGACCCTCAGGGTCGCGATACACAGCCATCGGCAACAATATGGTCCGGGAACATTTTTCCGTGTTTATAAGGCCTGCTACACCGAATGCAGGCACCCAACACTTCTTGGTTCCCGCCCTCATATCCTCCCTTCTCCTGCTCCGGGTATACCATATCCTATGTTTTGCTTTGTGTAGTGGCAGGCCTCGTACTCCACCGAAGTACTACTTGAAAAGACGCCAAGACCGAAAAATGACCTTGATGCTGGACAAAATTACAAAGACATAAATCAAAGCAGTGAAGGGTCGAGGCATGAAGATAGTCCTGGATTTGTCAAGGCAAATATAGGATCGAAGTCGTCCAGGGGGAAGGTGGTGGGTCAAAATATCTGAATAGTCCCGGACAAGTTCAAAGGGAGGTGGAGGTTCAAGATAGTCCTGGGCGTATCCAAGGGGAGGAGGCGGGTCAAAATATAGTCTGGGTTCGTCTGGGGAAAATCAAGACAAGTGTAGGATTGAACTCGTCCAGAGGAAGGGTTAAAATCACATCAAGATAGTCCTGGACGAGTTCAAAAGGAGGTGGAGGGTCAAGATAGTCCCGGGCGTATCCAAGGGGAGGAGGCGGGTCAAAATATAGTCTGGGTTCGTCTGGGGGAAATGAAGACAAGTGTAGGATTGAACTCGTCCAGGGGAAGGCGGAGGGTTAAAATCACATCAAAATAGTCCTGGACGACTTCAAAGGGAGGTGGAGGGTCAAGATAGTCCCGGGCGTATCCAAGGGGAGGGGGCGGGTCACTATCAAGATAGTCTGGATTCGTCCGGGGGGAGGAGGCGGGTCAAAATATAGTCTGGGTTCGTCTGGGGGAAATGAAGACAAGTGTAGGATTGAACTCGTCCAGGAGGAAGGTGGAGGGTTAAAAGCACATCAAGATAGTCCTGGACGAGTTCGAGGTGGAGGGTCAAGACATCAAGCATCAAGATAGTCCCGGACGAATCCAGGGGAGGAGGCGGGTCACTATCAAGATAGTCTGGATTTGTCTGGGGGGAGGAGGCGGGTCAAGGCATCAAGGCAGTCTCGGGCGGATCCAAGGGGAGGAGGCGGGCCAAGGAAACAAGATAGTCCTGGATCCGTCCGGGGGTAATCAAAGCAAGTATAGGATTGAACTCATCCAGGGGGGAAGGCGGAGGGTCAAAAGCACATCAAGATAGTCCTGGACGAGTTCAAAGGGAGGCGGAGGGTCAAGACATCAAGCATCAAGATAGTCCCGGACGAATCCAGGGGAGGAGGCGGGTCACTATCAAGATAGTCTGGATTCGTCTGGGGGGAGGAGGCGGGCCAAGAAATTAAGATAGTCTTGGATTCGTCCGGACTCAAAACACTCAAATGGCAGTAAGGGAAATACGGTGAGTTCACTTCTCTTGTGTGATCTCTTGTGGGCGATCGTCATTCAACTGGCGCGGCAATTGGATGACACAGTTCATCCTGCCATCACACCGCATGCACACTCAAATCAAAGGCACGCTACCTTCACAACGAGCACCATATCAACTATATGGATCTGCTTATCGAGTAGCGTGCTACATCCCCACTTCTTTTCTGAAGTGGCCCCAATACCATCTAGTTCTATGTCTCTAGCCAGGCTTCCGCCTGGTTCGTACCGCCATTTGTAATTGATCTTGAATTGATACAAGTGATAACTGTGACATCAGATACTAAGCAGCTTCTGTTGATACCTACACGCAGTTGGACTTGGCTTTGTATACTCTCATTGATCGCTCTCCGAATTAGCCGGAAGGTTTTTGTCAAGCAGGTATATCGAGATTTCACTCGTATGATGGCCCCAGTACTAGTCACGAAAGTGATCCTAAAGCATTCTCTCGCCTCATCATCATCCCGATCAAACCTCAGACAAATCGGTTACTCAGCATACCTTGTGTTTCTCTCGGCAATTCGCTCCGAATTTTGGATAGAATGACTAGCTTATATTGGCAACACCAGTGAGCAAATGGCGTCTTTTTCGCATTCCCAGACCCTCTACTATTATTTCCAATTCTGCTTGACAGATTTGTTATTCTGAGTCGTGTAATTGATACTTGTAAATCAATCCGAGAAACGCTTTGCGCAAACTAGTCGTCAATCGATAGTAATCAATTAAGTCTCTACATTTATGATGGTATTTGATGACTATAAATGGTTTCCGAAAATATTCACACGGACAGTGTGTGAAGAGCCGCTAGTGATCCTGAACGCATTGGCCGGCACCTTCACAGGGAACTCGAAGAGTTATTGGGCACTTTTAAGGCCTTATTACCAGTGTTCATAGCAACGGTAGTCACTTGGACAGTGTCGACTGATGTTTATCGCTACCTGAGAATGTTCGGACTAGAGCTTACCAATGAAGTGGCATACTTAACAGCAATAGCAGACACAACAAAGGTAAGACAGACCGGACTAGGTTCGATGAACCAAACCAGAGACACAAGAGACACTTTTAAGTTTTCAAGTAGTGAACCATATGCTCACCATATGCTCACTTTAGACCATCTAAATTAAATACCTCCTGGCTGGATATCCGCGGCCGTAGTTCTCATGAATAACGATGGCTAGAATTTAGGGCAAGTCTGAGCACTACACTACATTGGCAGACAAGTTTCAAGGATTTCAGAACATTGATAAATCTACAAGTCCTCGCCTCCTGAGACCTGAAGTGAGGTTTTTCGAGAGTAGATGTAACACATGTGACATCTATTTCTCATCGTGACCGCATTTAATTTTTGAGTGTGACTTCACATTACTCTTCAAACCATGACATCGCCAGGGACTACTCAGTTCTATGATGGACTGCCTCAGGATAACTTCTCGCAGGATTACTTGCCTCCACCGAACAATCAACTCCAGAACGTAGCAGCGCACGACGATGTTTTGGCACCGGTGGTGGACTACCCAACGAAAACAAATCCAACAACTTACCAGGGCAAACCGCTCGAGGATATCTTCTCTGATTTTGTTCCGTTCAATGCAATAGTCAATTTAAAAGAGCCTTGGGAGGCTGAATCTGAACGTGATGATGCA
>Ga0153918_1001330_pt1 | contig 10215 bp, 7 predicted proteins | sample TSFL002MetaG_FD_104687 | JGI IMG/M metagenome (GOLD analysis project Ga0153918, IMG submission 104687) | Attine ant fungus gardens microbial communities from Florida, USA - TSFL002 MetaG | ecosystem: Host-associated > Fungi > Mycelium > Unclassified | place: USA: Florida, Paynes Creek Historic... | reverse complement strand
TCCCGATCGTGCGCACGAACGAGGTGGGCAGCGAGACCACGTCGCTGCACATCAGCTCGGCCGATCAGGTCCGGCCCGACACGGGCAAGGTCCAGCGGCCGGACGCGGGCGAGCACTAGCCCGGGCGGTCGGCTCGCGGGGCCGCCCGGCCCCGCGAGCCGAAGTCGCCGGAGACGCCGAGAGCCGGCATCCATCGTCCCGATGACGAGGATGCCGGCTCTCCGCGTGCGTCCGGCCCGGGCGCCCGGTCCGCGGCTAGCGGTTCGCCGCCCCGCGGATCGGCGGCGTGTGGAACGTGCCGCCGAACGCCTTCTCGGAGGCGCCGACCCGGTCCAGGTACGGCGTGAGACCGCCGGCCTGGAACGGGTAGCCGGCGCCCAGGATGAGGCACAGGTCGATGTCCTCGGCCGCCGCGACGACGCCGGAGTCGAGCATGCGCTTGACCTCGTCGGCGAGGCCCACCTCGACGCGATCGCGGAACTGGGCGGCCGTCATGGGCGAGCGCTCGCTCGCGGCGCCCGTCACGATCTGCACGGCCTTCTTGTCGAAGCCCTTGACCTTGCCCTTGGCGTCGCGGTCGAAGATCTTGCCGTACTCCGCCAGGCGGTGCAGGTTCTCCGACTCGAAGAAGCGGTCGGGGAAGGCGGTGTGGTGCGTGTCGAGCACGTGCGCGCCGACCTTGAGGCCGACCAGCTCGAGCAGCTCGAACGGCGTCATGGGCAGGCCGAGGGGGTCGAGCGCGTGGTCGACGACGTCGAAGGGCGTGCCCGTGTCGACGGCGTGCATGGCCTCGCCGAGCACCTTCGCGAGCACCCGGTTGACGACGAACCCGGGGGTGTCGGTCGTGATGACGGCCGTCTTCTTCAGGTTCTTGGCGACCGCCATCGCGGTGGCGACGGTCGGATCGTCGGTCTTCGCGGTGCGCACGACCTCGATGAGGGGCATGACGGCGACGGGGTTGAAGAAGTGGAAGCCGACGAGGCGCTCAGGGTGCTCGAGCACCGAGGCCATGGCCTCGATCGACAGGCCGGACGTGTTCGTGGCGAGGATCGTCTCCGGTGAGACGATCCGCTCGATCGACCGGAAGACGTCCTGCTTGACCGAGAGCTCCTCGAACACGGCTTCGATCACCCAGTCGCAGTCGGCGAACTCGGAGCGGTCGGTCGTGCCCCGCACGAGGCCGATGAGGCGGTTGTAGTCGTCGTCGCCGAGGCGCCCCTTGTCGCGCAGCTTGGCGATCTCGCCGCGGATGTACTCGAGGCCCTTGTCGACCCGAGCCTGGTCGAGGTCGGTGATCACCACGGGCACCTGCAGCCGGTGCACGAAGAGCGTCGCGAACTGGCTGGCCATGAGGCCCGCGCCCACGATGCCGATCTTGGCGACGGGCTTCGCGAGCGCCTTGTCGGGGGCCCCGGCGGGTCGCTTCGCGCGCTTCTGCACGAGGTTGAACGCGTAGATCGACGCCATGAACTGGTCGCCGGCGATCAGGTCGGCGAGCGCGTCGTTCTCCGCCTCGAAGCCCTTCTCGCGGTCGTTCGACTTCGCGAGCTTGATGATGTCGAGCGCCCGGTAGGGGGCGAGCGCGACCGTGCCGAGCTTCTCCTCGAGCGACTTGCGGGCGATGCCCACGGCGAGGTCCCACTTCGCGAGGCGCTCGAGCTTGCCGGGCTGGTTCGGGCGCTCGACCTTGATCTCGCTGCCGAGCACGCCGTCGGCCCAGCGCAGCGAGTCCTCGAGGAACGCGACGGCGGGGAAGACGACGTCGACGACGCCGAGCTCGAGCGCGTCCTTCGCCTTGAGCGTGCGCTGCTTCAGCGGGTTCTCGATGATGACGCGCAGCGCGTTCTCGATGCCGATCAGGTTCGGCAGCAGCGTCGCGCCGCCCCAGCCGGGCACGAGGCCGAGCGAGATCTCCGGCAGCGCGAGCGCCGGGATCGACGCGTCGACCGTGCGGTAGGTCGAGTTGAGGCCGATCTCGAGGCCGCCGCCGAGGGCGAGGCCGTTGTAGAACGTGAACGAGGGCACGCCGAGCGTCGCGAGCGAGCCGAGCACTTCGTGGCCGAGCTCGCCGAGCTGCCGCGCGGCGGCGCGGTTCGGGATCCGGTCGACCTGCGAGAGGTCGGCGCCGGCCGCGAAGTTGAAGCGCTTGCCGGTGATCGCGACGGCGTCGATCTCGCCGCGGGCGGCGCGCTCGCGCAGCGTCCGCAGGGTCTCGCCGAGCTCGACGAGGGATGCCGGGCCGAGCGTGTTCGGCCGCGTGTAGTCGTGCCCGTTGTCGAGCGTGACGAGCGCGATCGTGCGGCCGCTGGCGAGCCGGACGTCGTTGACGAGCGCGCGCGTGACGACCTCGTCGACCGTGACGCCGAGGAGGTCGCCGTAGCGGGCGCGGAGATCCGAGAGGGCGGGGGTGGCCGTCGTCATGTTCACAGTCCCTTCGTGGCGCGGGCGTGGCGCTTGCCGTCCCAGTTGGTGTTCTCCCAGACGATCGTGCCGCCCTGGCCGAGGCCGACGCACATGGCCGTGACGCCGTAGCGCACCTCCGGGTGCTCCTCGAACTGGCGCGAGAGCTGGTTCATGAGGCGCACGCCCGAGGAGGCGAGCGGGTGGCCGAAGGCGATCGCGCCGCCCCACTGGTTGACCGAGGGGTCGTCGTCGGCGATGCCGTAGTGATCGAGGAACGAGAGCACCTGCACGGCGAAGGCCTCGTTGAGCTCGAACAGGCCGATGTCGTCGATCGTGAGCCCCGCCCGGCGCAGCGCCTTCTCGGTCGAGGGGATCGGGCCGATGCCCATGACCTCGGGCTCGACGCCGGCGAAGGCGAAGGAGACCATCTTCATGCGGGAGCGGAGGCCGAACTCGGCGAGCGCCTCGCCGGAGGCGAGGATCGACGCTGTCGCGCCGTCGTTGAGGCCGGAGGAGTTGCCGGCCGTGACGCGGCCGTGCGGGCGGAACGGCGTCTTGAGGCCCGCGAGGCCCTCCATGGTCGTCTCGGGTCGCAGCGCCTCGTCGCGGGTCGCGAGTCCCCAGCCGCCGTCGCCCTCGGTGGCGACGGGCACCAGGTCGGGCTGGATGCGGCCGGCGTCGTAGGCCGCGGCGGCCTTGTGCTGGCTCGCCATGGCGTAGCGGTCGGCGCGCTCCTTCGTCAGCCGGGGGAAGCGGTCGTGCAGGCGCTCGGCCGTCTTGCCCATGTTGAGCGCGTCCGCGCTCACCAGCCGCTCGCTCAGGAAGCGCGGGTTCGGGTCTGCGCCCGAGCCGAGCGGGTGGTGGCCCATGTGCTCGACGCCGCCGGCGATCACGACGTCGTAGGCGCCGAAGCCGACGCCGGAGCCCATCGTCGTGACGGCCGTCATGGCCCCCGCGCACATGCGATCGAGCGCGAGGCCCGGCACGCTCAGCGGCAGGCCCGCGAGCAGCGCGGTCGTGCGACCGAGCGTGAGGCCCTGGTCGCCCTCCTGCGTCGTCGCCGCGATGGCGACGTCGTCGTAGCGATCGCCCGGGATCTGCGGGTTGCGCTCGAGCAGCGCCCGGATCGTCTTGACCGACAGATCGTCGGCCCTCGTGCGCCAGTACATGCCCTTCTCGCCGGCGCGCCCGAACGGGACTCGGACGCCATCGACGAAGTGCACCTCGCGTGCAGCCACACTGCCTCCATCACTCGTGAGTTCATGCGCGGCGTCGAGGTCGTTCTCGAGGCCGTCTCCGCCATCGTACGGACGGCGGCGGTCGCGAGCCTGACCATGGTCCCTTCCGTGAACGATTCGCGAGAGGGTCCCCTGTCCGTTTGGATAGGGGCGACAATCGGGCGGCCTGAGCGCCTCGGCGGGCGCCGGCATCCCCGGATCCGCTCAGGCGGCGGGGACGTCGTCGACGGAGACGACGAGGCCCGCACCCGCATCCGCGAAGGCCGCGGCGATGACCTGCGCGGTCGCCTCGATCTGCCACGGGCGCGCGCCGAGGCCGGCGAGCTGCGCGCCGATCGACTCGGCGTCGGCGGGCGCCGGCGGCTGCCACGCCACGCGGCGCAGATGATCGGGCGTCAGCAGGTTCTCGACCGGCATGCCGTACTCCTCGGCCTTCTCCTGGATGCGGGGCCGGGCCGCCTGCAGGCGCGCGTGCGCCTCCGGGTGGCGCTGCTCCCACGAGCGGTGAGGCGGCATGTGGTCGGCCGGCTGCAGCGGTCGACCCGGCAGGTCGGTCGTCTCCAGGCCGCGCTCGATCGCGGCCCACCAGCGGTCGATCTGCGAGCGCGACTCGCGCCCCGTGAACGAGCGCATGGCGGCGAGCTGCCCGCGCGAGCGGGGGAGCTCGTTCGCGACGGCGGAAAGGGAGCGGTCGGGCACGATGCGGCCGGGCGCCGTGTCGGTCGCGCGGGCGTACTCGTCGCGCGCCGTCCACAGCTCGCGGGCGACCGCGAGCGAGCGGCTGCCGCGCAGCTTCGCGTGGCCGATGAGCCTGCGCCACGGCTCCTCGCGGCGGTGGGAGAGGTCGCGCGCGAGCACCGCCTGGAACTCCTGCTCGGCGATCTCCGACTTGCCCGACTCGGCGAGGAGCTCGGCGAGGCTGTCGCGCACGTCCACGAGCAGCTCGACGTCGAGCGCCGCGTAGGCGAGCCACTCGACCGGCAGGGGACGCATCGACCAGTCGTCGGCCGAGTGGGCCTTGGCCAGCTTGATCCCGAGCAGCTGCTCGACGACGGCGCCGAGCCCCACGCGCGGCAGGCCGAGCAGGCGCGCCGCGAGCTCCGTGTCGAAGAGGAACTCCGGGTCGATGCCGACCTCGCGCAGGCAGCTGAGGTCCTGCGTGGCCGCGTGGATGATCCACTCGACGTCCGGCACGGCCTCGGCGAGCGGAGCGAGGGTCTCGAAGGGGAGGGGGTCGACCAGGAAGGTGCCCGAGTCGCGGCGGTAGAGCTGCACGAGGTAGGCGCGCTCCGAGTAGCGGTAGCCCGAGGCGCGCTCGGCGTCGATCGCGATGGGGCCGCGGCCCGCCCGCAGGAGCGCGACGGCGCGCTCGAGCGCGGCATCCGTGTCGATGAGGTCGAGACCGCCGGCGCGGACGCGCGCGACGTCGACGGCTCCCGTGACGGGATCCTGGGCGGGGGCCGGTCCCCTGCGTCGCGCGTCGTTCGTGCTCACGTTCCCCCTGCAGGTCGGTCGCGCCGGGACGCCGGGCGACTACTTGTTCTTCGTCTCGCTGGATCTACGATGCCGCAGAACGCTCACATCGTGCGAATCGACGGGCGGGAGACCGGCCAGGAGGCACAGGAACTCGCCCCACGCGGCCACGTGGTCGCCGAAGCGGTCGTCGCGCGGAGTCCACGAGGCGCGCAGCTCGATCTGGGCGCCCTGGCCCTGGTCGGCGATCTCGCCGAAGCCGCGGCTGTTGATCGTCGTCGCCGTGCCGGACGGGTGGTCGAAGCGCACGCCGCGATCGGAGAGGGCGTCCATGAGCCACGACCAGGTGACCTCGCTGAGCACGGGGTCGAGCACCATCTCCGGCTCGAGGGGCGCCTGCGCGAAGCACACGATGCGGAAGGCGCCGCGCCACGCCTCGGGCTCGGAGGGGTCGTGGAGGAGGATGAAGCGGCCGATGCCGAAGTCGGAGTCGGCGTCGTGCGAGGTCGGTCGGACGTCGCCCGAGAGCGCGAACGACTCGGGCGCGAGCCCCGCGGGCGGTCGGATCTCGGCAACGACGAGATCCGAGCGCAGGTCGACCGCGCGAATCGATTCGACGGCGGCGTCGAACTCGGGCACGGGACGGTGTAGCGGAACTACCACGAGGCCGAGCGTATGACGAGGCTTCCTCGAACCGGACGCGACGCGCCCATGAGCGTCGAGGTGGCAGGCTATGCGTGTGACACGAGTAGCCGCCATCGACTGCGGGACCAATTCCATCCGACTGCTCATCGCCGAGGGCGAGCGGGGCTCCAGGGACCTCGTCGACGTCGTGCGCGACATGGAGGTCGTGCGCCTCGGCCAGGGCGTCGACCGCACCGGCCGATTCGACCCGGTCGCGCTCGAGCGCACCCTCGCCGCGACGCGCCGGTACGCCGACGCCTGCGCGCGGGAGGGCGTGGACGCCGTGCGCTTCGTCGCCACCTCGGCGACGCGCGACGCGGCGAACCGCGACGAGTTCCTCGACGGCGTGCGCGGGATCCTGGGCATCGCGCCCGAGGTGGTGCCCGGCACCGAGGAGGCGGCGCTCTCCTTCGCCGGTGCCACGCGCACCGTGTCGGCGGCGGAGTCGTCGCGCGGGCAGGTGCTCGTCGTCGATCTCGGCGGCGGCTCGACGGAACTCGTCGCGGGCGAGGCGGGGACGCCCGTCGCCGCCCACTCGATGGACGTCGGCTGCGTGCGGCTCACCGAGCGGCACGTGTCGTCGGACCCGGTCGGCGAGGCCGATCGCGAGGCGGTGCGCGCCGACGTGCGCGCCGCGCTCGACGCGGCCGAGCGGGACGTGCCGCTCGACGGCATCCGCACGGTCGTGGGCGTCGCCGGCTCGATCACGACGATCACGGCGCTCGCGCTCGGCCTCGACCGCTACGAGCCGGCGCGCATCAACGGGGCCAGGCTGGAGCTGTCCCGCGTGCTCGAGGCGTGCGCCCGCATGACCGCGCTGCCGCGCGAGGAGCGGGCGGCGCTCGGCTTCATGCATCCCGGCCGGGTGGACGTCATCCAGACGGGGGCGCTCGTGTGGGCCGAGGTGCTCGCACGCGTGCACGCGCGCTCCGGCGTCGACGAGGTCGTGACGAGCGAGCACGACATCCTCGACGGCATCGCGCTGGGGCTGCTCGACCGCGCGTAGCGGATCCGGCGCGGCCGACGAGCCGCGTACGCCGGAGGGGCCCTCGAACCACGTGGTTCGAGGGCCCCTCCGGCGTACGCGGGCGGCGAGGAGACCGCCGGCCTACTCGACGAAGAAGACGTACCGCAGCAGCAGCAGCGCGGCGAGCACGTAGAGCATCCAGTGCGCCTCGCGCCACTTGCCCGACAGCACCTTGATGAGCGAGTAGGAGATGATGCCGAAGGAGACGCCGTTCGCGATCGAGAACGTGAGCGGCATGGCGATGACCGTCAGGAAGGCGGGCAGCGAGTCGCTGATGTCCTTCCACTCGATGTGGGCGACGCCCTCCATCATGAGCGCGCCGACGATGATGAGCGCCGGCGCCGTCGCGGCGCCCGGGATGACCGTGATGAGCGGCCACAGGAACATCGACAGGGCGAAGAGGATGCCGGTGAAGGTCGAGGTGAGGCCCGTGCGTCCCCCCTCCTCGACGCCCGCCGCCGACTCCACGTACGCCGTCGTGGTCGACGTGCCGAGCAGCGCGCCCATCATGGCGGCCACGCCGTCCATCGAGAAGACGGTCTTCGCACGGGGCATGTTGCCCTTCTCGTCGAGGTAGCCGGCGCGCTGCGAGAGACCCGTCAGGGTGCCCGTCGCGTCGAAGAAGTCGACGAAGAAGAACGTGAAGATGACCTGGAAGAAGCCGATCGTGAACAGCGACGCGAAGTCGAGCTGGAACGCGATGTCGGAGGGCCACACGGGCAGTCCGACGATGCCGTTCGAGAAGCCCTGGAACGCGATGTGGTTGCCGTCCGCGTCCTGGTAGACGGGCGCCTGGAACACGATCGCGAGCGCCGTGACGAGCAGGATGCCCCACAGGATCGATCCCTTGACGTTCAGCTTCATGAGCACGCCGATGACGATGACGCCGACGATCGTGAGCCAGGCCGACGCCGCGAGCTTCGGGTCGTGCAGGTCGCCGAGGCCGACGAGCGTCGCCGGGTTGGAGACCACGATGCCGGCGCTCTTCAGTCCGAGGAAGGCGAGGAACGCGCCGATGCCGGCCGTGATGGCGAACTTCAGGCTGTTCGGCAGCGCCTGCACGATGAGGCGCCGGACGCCGATCACGCTCAGCACGACGAACAGGACGCCCGAGACGAAGACGGCGGCGAGCGCCTCCTGCCATGAGAAGCCCATCGCGCCCACCGCGGTGAAGGCGAAGAAGGCGTTGAGGCCCATGCCGGGGGCCTGCGCGAACGGGTACCGCGCGATCAGGCCCATGGCGAGGGTGCCGAGGGCCGCGGCGAGGCAGGTGGCCATGATGAGCTGGACGAAGATGTTGTCGACGCCCGGCACGACGATGGCCGTGCTGAGCACGCTCGGGTTGACGATGATGACGTAGCTCATCGCGAGGAACGTCGTGAGCCCCGCGCGCAGCTCGCGCGGGATGTTCGAACCGGCCTTGGTGATGCCGAAGAACCGGTCGATCGCGCCCTTGGGCTCGGGCGCGCCTTCGGGAGTCGACGCCGGCGTCGAGCCCGAGGTGGTGGTGGTCGTGGTCATTGGAGTGCTCCTTCTGAGCGGTGCCCGTCGTGACGGGTCGTGCAGGGAGGTGCGAGCGACGTGCGGCGCGCGGAGCGGCGTCGACGAAGCCCGGGCCGGATCGACGTTGATCAAGCCTATTGGGGGTGATGAGGGAGGAGGCGCGCCGGTCAGGCGCGGGCGTGCACGAGGTCGCCGCCGACCCACGTGGCGGCGACGTCGCCGGTCGTGGCCAGGGCGAACGTGCGCGCGAGCGCGTCGTCGGCGGACTCGGCGCAGCGGAGGACGACGTCGTACGTCGAGCCGGCGGGCGGCGAGACGTGCACGGCGTCGAACTGCATGCCGACGTCGAGGTGGCCGACGCCCGCGAGGCCGAGGGCCTGCGCCCCCGCGCTGGTCGCGAGGTGCAGCATGTGGGCGGGGGAGAGCTGCGCGCCGTCGCCGGGCCGCAGCATCTGCATGAAGTAGGCCTGCAGCCCCTCCTTGAAGAGGCTGAAGCCGGTGCCGGCTCCGACGTCCGAGCCGAGGGCGACGCGCACGCCGGCGTCGACGTGCCGTCGGAGCGGGAAGAGGCCGCTGCCCAGCGCCGCGTTCGACGTCGGGCAGTGCGCGGCCGTCGCGCCCGTCTCGGCGAGGCGGCCGAGCTCGGCGTCCGTCGTGTGCACGCTGTGGGCGAAGACGGAGCGTCGGCCGACGAGGCCGTGACGGTCGTAGGTGTCGAGGTAGCTGGTTCGCTCGGGGAAGAGCTCGGCGACCGTCTCGATCTCGCGCGGGTTCTCGTTGAGGTGGGAGGTGAAGAGCAGGTCGGGACGCGAGGCCATCGTGTCGGCACAGGCGGCGAGCAGCTCGTCGGATGCGGAGAGCGAGAAGCGGGGCGTGACCGCGTAGCGCAGCCGGCCGTGCCCGTGCCACGCGTCGATGAGCTTCGCGGCCTCCTCGCGTGCCCGCTCGGGGGTCGTGTGCAGCTCGTCGCGCAGCATCCGGTCGCCGACGACGAGGCCGCTCGTGATGCGCAACCGCGACTCGTCGGCCGCCGCGAAGAACGCGCCCATGGCGGGGGCGAAGTGGGAGCCGAACACGAGCGCGCTCGTCGTGCCGGCGGAGGCGAGGGCGCGCAGGAACTCGGGGGCGACGGCGCGGGCGTACTCGACGTCCGCGAACCTCGCCTCCTCGGGCAGCGTGCACTCGGCGAGCCAGTCGAGCAGCGGCTTCCCCAGCCCTGCGATCGAGCGCAGCTGCGGGAAGTGCACGTGCGTGTCGACGAGCCCCGGGAGGAGGATGCCGTCGCGCAGGTCGACGACCTCCGCGTCGGGGTAGGCGCGCTCGGCGTCGGCGAACGATCCGCGGAAGCGGATCACGCCGTCGGAGACGACGAGGGAGAGGTCGCGCTCGTAGCGGAGCGCACCGCCCTCGAAGGGATTGTCGGGCGTGTCCGCGACGGACGCTCGATACAGCTGGGCCGGTGACATTCGGAACACCTTCCCCCGGTCACGGCCCGCGACGCTGCGGGCGGAGAACCAGGACGAACCGTTGCATGGTTCGGTCAGAGAGGTGTCTCAGGGCATCCAGGTTATCCATGCGAACAGGATGCCGATAGGGCCAGAGTAGGGCACTCGCTCACGTTTGCCAAGTACTTTTCCGGATCGCATGGCAGAGCTCTCGCATCATGGAATGGATGCGGTGCTCGGTGCGTCGACGATCGCGCTCGCCCCGCCGTGCCGCGCCGCCCGCTCCCACCGGAGCCCTCCCGCTCGGGCACCGACTCAGCCGCCCCGGCCCTAGCATGTGGGGCGACCGCACATCTGCGCAGGGAGGGCGATTCCATGCCGAGACGACGCGAGCGCGCATCCGCGAAGAGCCCCGAGAGCCGTGCGCCCCGGTCGCCCGGCT
>Ga0153918_1001328_pt1 | contig 10223 bp, 7 predicted proteins | sample TSFL002MetaG_FD_104687 | JGI IMG/M metagenome (GOLD analysis project Ga0153918, IMG submission 104687) | Attine ant fungus gardens microbial communities from Florida, USA - TSFL002 MetaG | ecosystem: Host-associated > Fungi > Mycelium > Unclassified | place: USA: Florida, Paynes Creek Historic... | reverse complement strand
TCCTCCATGAAAAACTCTGTATACTTTGTGGTTCAATATAAATCACCTCCAAAAGATCCCTTCTTTAGTCGGGATGACAGTTTTTTATAGTCAGATCGCCCTGTTCACTCCATTACTCAGTCACAATTCACTCCCTGGTTCACACCCCTGTCAGGCTCAGATAGAACGTAGTTCCCTTACCAATCTCGGTTTCAAACCAAATCTTGCCGCCTGCGTTCTCTATGGAGTTTTTAACAAAAGCCAACCCCAAACCAGTGCCCGAACTTTTGGTGGTAAAGTTAGGCTCAAATATGCGCTCGCGCAGATGCTCTGGGATGCCATTGCCGTTATCGGCTAGCATAATCAGCGTATTTTGTCCGTTAGTCTTATGGGTGATCTTAATGTGGCCGGCACGATCTTGCGGGACGGCCTCAATCGCATTTTTGAGCAAGTTGTTAAAGCAACGCAGCAGTTGATCACGGTCGGCACTGATAATAAAGTCGGTGCCGGGCTGATAGTCAATAGTAATGTTATCCATCTGCCTGAAGATGATGACGGCTTGGTTAATCATCTCAAAAATATTGAGTTGCTCAATGCGTGTATCGGGCATTTTGGCAAAGGCCGAGAACTCCGATGCAATGGATGACAGGCTTTCTATCTGCTCCACAAATGATTTGCTGAAGCGCTCAAATTTCTGATCAAATTTAGGGTCTTTATCTTTCCAGGCTTTATCCAGTAGTTGCAGCCCCAGTTTAAGCGGTGTAAGTGGGTTTTTAATCTCGTGCGCCACTTGTTTAGCCATTTCGCGCCATGCGCTTTCCCTTTCAGATTGTGCCAGCTTGGCTGCACTGTTTTCCAGCTCGGCAATCATCTTGTTGTACTCTTTTACCAGAGCGCCAATCTCGTCATCACGGTGCCAAACAATCGGCTCGTTTTTGCGCCCGTAAATTGTTTTACTAAGGTTATACTGTATAAAGGTAAGTGGCGAGGTGATCTGTCGGGCAATAATAACGGCTACCAAACCAATGGCTATAAATACCAGCGCATAAATATTAATCATTGCATTAAGCAATGAGCCAATGCGATTGTTATGATCTGTGGCATTGGCAAAATAAGGCAGCTGCAAAAAGGCAATGGTTTGCTGCTTAATGTTTTTGATAGGAATGTAGGCCGATTTATAGTTTAACGACCCTAGTTTCTCATCATTCAGAAATTCAGACCGCTGCATTCTGCGCATGGTGATATAGGCCCGCGCGTTCATCTTGCGCATTAGTATAGAGTAGTCATACAGCTTGGGCTGAGTGGTTAGCAATACTACGCCGTCCAGGTTATAAAGGGTAAGGTCGGCATTGTAAGTATCGGCAAACTCGTTAAATTTAACCGAGCCCGCCTGGGTGGTAGTGTACAGGTTTTTTTGCAGGCCATTCTCAAATACTTCGGCAATGCGTCGCAGCTTCTCGCGAATCATATCGTCCTGCTGTTCGCGGTATTGGGTGCTGATGGTCTGGAAGGTGATAGCGCCTACCAGTAGCAGCGTAATTACCACCGTTATGATAACCGAGAACTGAATGCGGCTGCGATAAAGAATTTTATCAAGGTTGATCCTGAAACTTAGCCTGATACGTTGGTTTTTAATGTTAAAAATCCTGATGCGTGCCCATGACCAGGTAATGAAAATAATAACCATGCTAAAAGTCAGCAGGGTAACAAAGAAAAAGGTAAGCGAGGTTACACTCTGCGCCAGCGGATCTTCTTGGTGGGTTACAATAATTACATTGCGCGAGTTGAGCTCATAGATGAGGTGACTATAATGCTCAAACGGTTTGTACCACTTGTAATTATCGGCCTTGTTTTGTTTAAACAAGTACCTTTTGGGCAGGCCGGTAAGATCATAGTTGCGCAGATTATATGCATAAGGGCCGGCTTTGTTTACCAGGTGCCCGTCGTCATAATAGGCGTAAGAATAGTTGGCATAGTCATCATTGTTTTTAACATCGCCGGGCACCAGCAGCTCGGGGAACGACAGGTTGTTTACCAGCGGCTTAGCCTGTAACCATACTACAATAGTGCCGCGGTAATTATCTTGTTGAAAGATAGGCAGAATGGCAAAATAACGCTGAAAGCCAAAAGCCTCCGTTTCTCTATAAAAGTAATTGGATACTTTGAGCGAGCTATAAGCCACCAGATCTTTAAATACGTTAAGGTCATAGTTTTTGTCACCCGTTAAAAGCTGGCCTTTGTCATCAAATGCATAAATCTGAAAATCGTATTTTGACAGGTAGCCATCAAAGTATAGTTTCTGAAAACGTGTTTTGAGATACTGGTTATTGCGAGATGAATCGCGGAAATATTTTAGCAGGAATGAATCATTGATAATTTGTTTTTCAATGTTGCGGAAGCTGATATCAGCATCAGGATCATCGGCTACCACCAATTTTTGCACTAGTGCCTTGCGTACGTTGTGCTCTTTCAGTTCCTGGAAATGGTTGAGTTTGATGGCCGATATAAGAGAGCAGGTAGCCAGCAAACCCAGGAAAGCCGGCGGCGTGAGTTTGCCATCGCCGTGCCAGATAGGGAACACCCTGATGGCCGTAAATACACCAACCAGGATATAAAATAAGCTGGTATCGCGCTGCAGGATGGTGTACAAAGTAGCAGCAGACATAAACCCCAGCAGAATGAGCACTTTGTGCGAGGCCGGAATATCTAACCGGCGTGCCAGCACCAAAAAAGTATCATTAAGCAGGTAATAAAGCATAAAGCTGAAACATAGTATCAGCACGCCTATAAAACTGTAGCCCGATAAATTAAATACGTTGGTGACATCAAAACTGATGTTGGACGTAAGCACCAATGAGTAAAACAAACGCAACAGCAGCGTAGCCAGCGCTATAAGTACGAGGGAATAAACTACCATTACCGCATAGCTGGCCTGTTTGCCTAACGGATTTTTGAGTAGCCGGTGGCGGTTATGGTACAGGAATGATGCCAGCCAACAGGCCGCAAAAATATTTAAGCAAAAATCGCCCAGTGAAGGAAAAATAGAGTTATAATGATATAGTTGCGGACTAAATAACTGGAAATGACTAACCACCGGCCAGCCATAATATAAGTTGATAAACCGGACGACGCCCAGAAATAGCAACAAGGCGGCCACAGCTGCACCCACACCAACTCTTCGCGCTATTAAGTTGCAAATGTTATGTACCAGCACGCACAACGTAAGGAAGCTGAGTAACCAAAGCGTAATCTGCAAATCATAATAACGCAGGTTGACGGAATCGGGCTTCAGCTCGATAGAGAAGATGTATTTGCCATCAATGTTATGAATATCATAGATGGCTTTGTCTGCAAAATCGGCTATATCAATATTGTCGTCATCCAATAAATCGCGATCAATATTATTACGCAGGTAGCGGTTTTCAAACGGGTAAATGATTTTTACCGGTATAAAAAATAATGCTGAAAAGCTACCGTCTGTTTTTTTAATGACCTCGTAATAGCCATTGGTAAGTCTGATAAACTGGGCGCCCTCTTTGTATCCGGTTATCTTTGGTATTACCTTAACCGAACTCCAGAACGATAACTGATCGTTTACGTAAGTGTAGGCCATTATCCGACGATCCAACGTTACTTCTTCAATAAAGTTAATGGCATCCTTGTTGTCAGATGCAAGGCGTTTTAGCCGGTCAATATGGTCTTTATCGGCAAGTTGCTTAACATAGGATTCTTTATCGTGCAGGTTTTTTTCAAGGACGGCGGCCGTTTGGGTAAGATCAACCTTGGGCGTAAATGTCCACTGTACAATAATTCCTGTGAGCAGGAAGGCTGCACACAACAAGGCGAGCCATAAACGTATTTTAGCGGCAGTGGTCAAAAGAAAAAGTAAGCGTTTTCCAGTTATAAATTTATCATTAAAAAACAAAAGCCGCTTTTAGTTTGCGGCTTTTTGTAATTTTTTTATTCAGATGCTTATTGCGGGATGGTAGCACTTGCGGTAGTTACCTCGCGGCTCACTTTTTTTACCAGTCCCTGCAGCACATTGCCCGGACCAACTTCGGTAAATGAAGTAGCGCCGCCTTCCAGCATGTGGATTACGGTTTGGGTCCAGCGCACGGGGCCGGTCAGCTGGGCGATCAGGTTTTTCTTGATCAGCTCCGGGTCTGTATATGGTTTTGCGTCGATGTTCTGATAGATTGGACAAACCGGCGCTTTGATCTCGGTACGTACAATGGCTGCTTCCAGTTCTACCCGGGCAGCTTCCATTAATGGTGAGTGGAAGGCGCCACCTACATTCAGCTTCATGGCGCGTTTGGCGCCGGCGGCCAGCAGTTTCTCGCAAGCGGCGTCTATACCGGCAATAGAGCCAGAAATAACCAGCTGCCCCGGGCAGTTATAATTGGCCGGAACCACCACATCAGTCACCTGGTGGCAAACGTCTTCAACGGTAAAATCGTCCAGGCCCAGAATAGCCGCCATGGTTGATGGCTGCAATTCGCAGGCTTTCTGCATGGCGTTGGCACGGGCAGCCACCAGTTTCAGGCCGTCTTCAAAACTCAGTGCACCAGCAGCAACCAGGGCAGAAAACTCGCCCAGCGAGTGACCGGCAACCATGTCAGGCTGAAAATCATCACCCAAAACCTTAGCCAGAATTACCGAGTGCAAAAAGATAGCCGGTTGGGTAACCTTGGTTTCTTTAAGGTCTTCCACGGTTCCTTCAAACATTACATCTGTAATGCGGAAGCCTAAAATATCATTAGCCTTCTCAAAAAGCTGGCGTGCTTGCTCAGATTGTTCGTAAAGGTCTTTACCCATGCCCACAAACTGTGCGCCTTGCCCGGGAAATATGTAGGATTTCATTTTTATAGTTTAGTTAATGGTTGATTAAGTTGATTAGGTGAGCGGTTGTCTTGTTTTTTGTTAATGGTTGATGGAGTTGATTAAGTGAGTGGTTTTTGTGTTACTGTAACAACTGCTCACTTAATCAACCACTCACCCAATCAACTTAACCTCGAAGATATCAAGTTCAAGAACTCCGTCCTTGTTTTCTCTGCGAGGAACGCACCGGTAAAGGCTGACGTAGTGGTTACCGAGTTTTGTTTTTGTACGCCGCGCATACACATGCAAAGGTGGCGGCACTCAATTACCACGCCCACACCAATAGGGTTAAGGGTTTCTTGTATGCTATCGCGGATATCATTAGTTAAACGCTCCTGTACCTGCAAACGGCGGGCGAAGATATCTACCACGCGTGGGATCTTGCTCAAACCCACCACGTGGCCATTTGGAATGTATGCCACGTGCGCTTTGCCAAAGAAAGGCAGCATGTGGTGCTCGCACATAGAGTATACCTCAATATCTTTCACCACTACCATTTGGCTGTAATCTTCCTTAAACATGGCCGAAGTGAGCACTGCTTTGGCATCCTGGTCATAGCCATGCGTTAAATATAGCAGGGCCTTGGCCACACGCTCCGGAGTTTTTAGGATGCCTTCGCGAGTTGGGTCTTCACCCAGGGCTTTCAGGATGTGCTCATAATGGCCCGAAATGCTTTTAATCAATTCGGGATTGTAGCGGTCTATTTTAACGTATCCGTCGATGTCTTCATCGTCGTCGTTGTATGGTCCTTGATTATTCATTGCGGGTTTTTACTCGCCAAAGTACTCGGCAGAGTTGTTTTCGGTCTCAAATAATTTAACAGAGTGTAAAAATACACCCTCGTATGCTTCGATCGGTGCTTTCAGTTGTTTAAAGATCTCAATACAAAGCAGTTCTGTCGATGCCATTTTGCCTTCCATAAAATCAACATCCCTGTTGAGGTTTTTATGGTCAAGCTTTTCAATAACATAATCGTTAATAATCTGCTTCAAGTCTTTCAGATCAATCAGGTAACCGGTTTCGTAGCTCAGGTTACCTTTTACGGTAACAAACAGGTTGTAGTTATGACCGTGCCAGTTGGGGTTTGCGCACTTACCAAATACCTCGGCATTCTTCTCTTCGCTCCATTCTTCACGGTACATGCGGTGGGCGGCGTTGAATTGTTCTCTGCGCGTTATATAAATCATCATAAAGGTAATTGGGTGCAAATATACAAAACAAAAAATCAGGCTATTGTTTTTATATATTCGTATCCTATCACATCACTATGAAAATACTTATTGTAGCTGCAACCCAGCATGAAATTGCACCATTGTTTGAGTTGGGAGACACTGAAACAGAGGTTGATGCGTTGTTTGGTGATATATTGGCCAATACCGGCGCAACCTCCGCTGATTTGTCTTCTGTTCAAACATCTGTACTGGTAACAGGCGTGGGCATGACGGCCACTGCCTTTGCACTGGGCAGGCAGCTGGCGCTTAATCAGTATGACCTGGCTATAAACCTGGGTATTTGCGGTGCGTTTGACCGCGGTTTGGCTTTAGGTGAGGTAGTGGAAATAACCACCGATATTTTTGCTGAGCTAGGTGCGCAAGATGATGAGGATTTCATCAGTATAGATCAGTTGGGGTTTGGTGAGAGTATTTATACAGCCGGGGCTGCCATTTCGCAATTCATGGCCAGCGTTGAAGATCATAAGCCGCTACTAAAGCAGGTGACCGGTATTACGGTTAACCGTGTGCACGGTAATGAACGTACCATTCGCAAAACAACAGACCGGCTGAGTCCGCAGGTGGAGAGCATGGAAGGGGCTGCATTTTTTTATGCCTGCAAGCAGGCGGGGGTGCCGGCATTACAAATCAGGACAGTGTCAAATTATGTAGAAAAACGTAATCGCGAGCAATGGCAGATAGGCCTGGCCATTAAAAATCTGAATACATTTGCCAACAACCTGCTCAAGCACCTGGAGGCGTTGCCACCGGCTGTAAGCTGATGTGCTGAGTGGATAAAATGTATTGCTGCTTATGAAACTGACTCTTGGCTTTTCGCCTTGCCCAAACGACACTTTTATATTTGATGCCCTCATTCACCATAAGATAGACACCGAAAATCTGGACTTCGAAGTGTTTTATGACGATGTGGAAACCCTGAACCAGAAAGCCTTTCGTGGCGAGCTGGATATTACCAAACTAAGCTATCATGCGTTTGCTTATGTGGTAGATAACTATGTACTGTTGGATGCCGGCAGTGCACTTGGTTTTGGTGTGGGCCCGATGTTGATCTCGAAACGTGATATTTCCATTGCAGATGTAAAAGGTCAACCCGATCTGAGAGTAGCTATACCCGGCAAATACACTACGGCTAATTTTCTTTTGGGCTACGCGTTCCCGGAGTTGACCAACAAGCAGGAGTTGGTTTTCTCTGAAATTGAAGACGCGCTGTTGAACGATAAAATTGACGCAGGCCTGATTATTCACGAAAATCGCTTTACTTATCAGGATAAAGGTTTAAAAAAGATTCTCGATCTGGGCGATTACTGGGAGCAGCAAACCGGCTGTGCTATTCCGCTGGGTGGCATAGTAGCTAATCGCCGTCTGCCTGAAGATGTGCAGCATAAAATTAACCGCGTGCTGCGCCGCTCGGTTGAGTTTGCGTTTGCCAACCCAAAATCGGGACTGGATTTTATCCGTAGCCATGCGCAGGAGATGAGCGAAGATGTGATGTATAAACACATCGAGCTTTACGTAAATAAATACTCGGTTGATCTGGGCGAGGAGGGACGCAAAGCGATAAAACTATTGTTTGATACGGCGCTGGAGAAGAAGATTATTCCGGAGATTAAAGAGGAGATATTTTTGACGTAAAAATCCCTTATTGGGGATTTGTTATTAACAGGAAATGCGGCTTTGTCCGCATTTCCTGTTAATAAAGAGTATCATTTCGAACGCAGCGTAGCGAAGAGACATATCTTAGCACCCATGCTTGTATCCAGTGACTTAGCTAATGTCTAAGATTGCTCATCGCTCTCCGTTCGCTCGGTCTAAATCATTCTCTTTAGAGGCCTCAATACAATAACTGATCATACGGATACCTTTCTGTATGTATGGTAATTACCTTACCGTAAAGCAGCTTGCGGAAGTTATCGATATTCTCTTTCTTCAAAGCTGAAATAAATATCGCCGGACTATTATGTCGTGCCATCCAGCTCTGCTCAAAATCTTCCAGGGTGAGTTGTTTTACCTCGTCTTCCTCATGATATGGCACCGGTTTGTAAGCATCGATCTTGTTAAACACAGTAATCATCGGCTTATCAATAGCGCCCAGATCTTTAAGGGTTTCGTTTACGGTGTTGATCTGGTCCTCAAAGTTGGGGTGGGAGATATCTACCACGTGGATCAGGATATCGGCTTCGCGCACTTCGTCCAGCGTTGATTTAAAACACTCCACCAAATGGTGAGGCAGTTTGCGGATGAATCCAACGGTGTCTGACAGCAAAAACGGCAGGTTTTCAATCACCACCTTGCGTACGGTGGTGTCCAGCGTGGCAAACAATTTGTTCTCGGCAAATACTTCAGATTTGGAGATCATGTTCATGATGGTAGATTTGCCCACGTTGGTATACCCCACCAACGCTACACGTACTAATTGGTGACGGTTTTTACGCTGCGTTTCGTTCTGACGATCGATGTGTCGCAGTTTTTCTTTCAGCAGCGAGATCTTGTTCAGGATCAAACGACGGTCAGTCTCAATCTGTGACTCACCTGGACCACGCATACCAATACCACCTTTTTGGCGCTCCAAGTGAGTCCATAGACGGGTCAGTCGAGGTAGCAGGTATTGCAGTTGGGCCAGTTCTACCTGGGTTTTGGCCTGTGCAGTTTGGGCACGCTTGGCAAATATGTCCAGGATCAGGTTACTGCGGTCCAGAATCTTTACCTGTAACTCATTCTCTATGTTACGCAGTTGCGATGGTGAGAGCTCGTCGTCAAATACCACAATATCAATCTCTTCGCTCTTTACATAATCGCGAATTTCTTCCAGTTTACCCGATTGCACAAAGGTGGCACGGTCTGGCTTTTGCAGTCGTTGGGTAAATACCCGCTCGGTTTTACCGCCGGCGGTCATTACCAGAAATTCCAGCTCTTCCAGGTACTCTTTGGTTTGTTCCTCGGTTTCGCCGGGTGTAATAATACCAACCAGAACCACACGTTCCTGCTCCTCGGCGGTATCATAATATTTTTGTTTCATTAAGTAATCTTAAATTTTGTAAATGAAATTACGCAAACCTTAAAACAAATAAGGCCATGCATTAACTTTTGTTTTAACAATGGAATGCCCGCAGAAATATGAGACGCGGTGCGTATAAGTCTAAACAGGCTTTGCGGGCAGTGTAGCGTAGAACTATGTGAAAATAAGTGACATGCCGCAAATATCTTAAAAAGTTGAGAGAAACGCAAAGGGGGCGTAGGGAGGTAACAAATACGTCATTGCGAGGAACGAAGCAATCTCTGTACCTGCAAGGCCGGCATATTAACCAATTGTCCTACGCAGAGATTATTAATGAATCTAATTGTTTTTTAAAAGAATTAATGAGCTCCCTTCGGTCGGTTGTCTTCGTACCTCGCAATGACGTGATGAAAATAATAAGATAATTACAACCCCTTCACAAACTCGGCCATTGCCTTACCTGGATCTGCCTGGCGCATGAAGTTCTCGCCAATCAGGAATCCGTTAAAGCCTGCGGCTTTCAGTTGCTTGATAACGTTGGTATTGCTGATGGCACTTTCCGAAATTTTCAAAAACTCATCAGGAATCTGTTCAACCAGTTGGAATGAGGTCTCTACCGATACGGTAAAGTCGGCCAAATTACGATTGTTTACACCGATGGCATCTACATGCGGGTCTATACTGCGTTTCAGTTCTTCCAGGTTATGCACTTCTAATAGCACATTCAGTCCAAGACTTTTGGCAAAAGCAGCCAGATGACTCACCTCGGCAGGGGTAAGGATAGCGGCGATGAGCAGGATAACATCTGCACCCATGGCGCGGGCTTCCAGTAGTTGATACTCATCAATAATAAACTCTTTGCGCAGGATGGGAATGCCGTTTACCCGACGAGCAGCAATAACATCCGCTGTTTTACCCATAAAAAAGTCGGTATCTGTTAATACCGATAGGGCAGACGCGCCTGCCGCAGCATAAGCGGTGGTTACGTCCTCTACCAAAACCTGGTCGTTAATAATGCCTTTTGACGGCGATTTGCGTTTAAACTCGGCAATAATACCCGTACGTGCCGGGTTGAGCAGAAAATCGCGGAAAGAATATACATGGCGGTTGAAGAACTCTGATTGTTCCAGCTCGGCCAC
>Ga0153918_1001326_pt1 | contig 10230 bp, 10 predicted proteins | sample TSFL002MetaG_FD_104687 | JGI IMG/M metagenome (GOLD analysis project Ga0153918, IMG submission 104687) | Attine ant fungus gardens microbial communities from Florida, USA - TSFL002 MetaG | ecosystem: Host-associated > Fungi > Mycelium > Unclassified | place: USA: Florida, Paynes Creek Historic... | reverse complement strand
TTGTTGCAATTATAACCAAGCCACACGGCATTGGCAGGGCTCTGGCCCCGCCAGATAGACAGGGCCGTGCCGCAAGAATTCGTTGCTGCTGCAAATATTCCCGGCGCTTCAGGCCAGCGGGCCGTTGAGCAGCGGCACGAACCGGACCGCGCCCAGTACGCGACGGGAGAAACCGTGCTCTTCGCGCACGATCAGCATCAACTGCTGCACCTCACCGGCCTGGCCTACCGGGATCACCATGCGCCCACCCGGCGCCAGCTGATCGAGCAGCGCCTGCGGCACTTCCGCCGCCACCGCCGTGACGATGATGCCATTGTAGGGCGCCAGCGCCTGCCAGCCGTCACAGCCATCCCCCCAGCGAAACACCACGTTACGCAAGTTGAGTTCGACCAGGCGCTCTTTGGCCCGGTCCTGCAGCACCTTGATCCGTTCCACCGAGAACACCCGCTCGACCAGCTGGGCGAGGATTGCGGTCTGGTAGCCGGACCCGGTGCCGATCTCCAGCACCTTGTCCAACGGCCCGGCTTCCAGCAGCAGCTCGCTCATATGCGCCACCATGAACGGCTGGGAGATGGTCTGGTTGTGCCCGATCGGCAGCGCCGTGTCTTCATATGCCCGATGCGCCAGCGCCTCGTCGACAAACAGGTGGCGCGGGGTACGGCGAATCACCTCGAGCACCTTGGCGTTCGACACGCCTTCCTCGTAGAGGCGCTGGATCAGCCGCTCGCGGGTGCGCTGAGAGGTCATGCCGATACCGCCACGGCGCTGCAGATCGTCCTGTTCACGCATCAGAGCAGGCCCTCCAGCCAGCCGTCGAGCTGTTCGAAGGCATCGTTGAACGTGCGGTCCAGCTGCAAGGGCGTAATCGACACATAGCCTTGCATGACCGCATGGAAATCGGTGCCCGGCCCACCATCCTCGGCGTCGCCGGCCACGGCGATCCAGTAGCCTTCCTTGCCGCGCGGGTTGACCACCTTGGTCGGTGCCGCCGCTCGCGCCCGATGGCCAAGGCGGGTCAGCTGGATGCCACGGATGTGCTCCAGCGGCAGATTGGGGATGTTGACGTTGAGCACGGTGCGCGGCGGCAATTGCAGGCGCGGCAGTGCCTCGACCAGGCGCCGGGCGATGTGGGCAGCAGTCGGCAGGTTGTCGGGCTGGCGCGACAACAGCGAGAACGCCAGCGAGGTGCCGCCCAGGAAGCGGCCCTCCAGCGCGGCGGCCACCGTGCCGGAATAGATCACGTCATCACCCAGGTTGGCCCCCAGGTTGATGCCCGAAACCACCAGATCAACCGGCTCGGGCAACAACCCATTGAGCCCCAGGTGCACACAGTCGGTCGGTGTGCCGTTGAGGCTGATGAAGCCGTTGGCCAGGGTCTGCGGGTGCAGCGGCCGGTCCAGCGTCAGCGAACTGCCGGCGCCGCTCTTGTCTTGATCCGGGGCGATCACCACGCACTCGGCATAATCCGCCAGCGCACCGTGGAGCGCGGCGAGGCCAGGTGCCGTAACACCGTCGTCATTCGAAATCAGAATACGCATGGGCTGTCCGTCTGCCCTGCCGGCACCAGATCGACGAGTTCGCGCACCACCACGGTGGCGAAGCATCCGGCCGGAAGGACGAATTCCAGTTGCAGGATATCAGGCTCGGGATAATGCCACGTCAGGCCGCCAATAGGGAGCCGCAGGATGCGCCGTTCGTGACTCATGCCCGCATACGCCAGCCATTGGCATAGCGCCAGATGCTGCTCGCCGATCACCGATTCCAGCTCGAAAGTCGCACCGGTTGCGGGTGACGGCCCTTCACCCCACATCGGGCCGGTGGGATGCAAATCAAGGATTCCCAGGCGAGGATCAGAACATTCCTGCTCGCCCGCCGGAAAGAAACTACGGCTGTCGGTGAATGCCAACAGGTCCCCGACCTGGGCGCGCTGCCAGCTGCCATCGGCGACTCGCGCCGCCAGCACCTGGTTGAACAGGTAGCTGCGTGCTGCCGAAAGCAGGCGCGAACGCACGTTGCGCTGCTCTGGCAGGGCCTTGCGCGATGCCCAGTCCTGGGCATCGTGGACATTGCCACCGCCGTAGCCGAAACGCTGGCTGCCAAAGTAGTTCGGTACGCCCTGCACCTTGAGCTGTTGCAGGCGTGCATCAAGGGCCTGGTGGTCGGCTGCCAGGGCGGTCAGGCGCAGGGTGAAGCCGTTCGCCGAATGAGCGCCGCGCTGCAGCTTGCGCTGGTGGCGCACTTGCTTCAATACGCGCAGGGTGTCGTCTTCGGCACGCGACAGGTCCGGGTCGGCCTTGCCCGGCAGATGCAGGCTGAACCACTGGCGGGTCAGGGCCTGGCGGTCCTTGAGGCCGGCATAGCTGATGGCACGTACCGGTACGCCAGCAGCACGGGCCAGGCGGCGCGCGGCTTCTTCGGTGTTGAGGTCACGCTTCTCTACCCACAGCCACAGGTGCTCGCCCTGGCCGGACAGCGGTATGTCCAGCACCTCGTCGACCTGGAAGTCTTCGGCGACGGCTTTGAGCACTGCGCTGCCCAATGATTCACCCGACGCGCGCGGGCCCAGCAGGTCCAGTTCGGTCATGCTGGCAGCAGCAGGGCGACCGCATGCACGGCGATGCCCTCCTCGCGGCCGGTGAAACCAAGCTTCTCGGTGGTGGTGGCCTTGACGTTGACCTGGTCGAGTTCGACCTGCAGGTCTTCGGCAATCAACTGGCGCATGGTTTCGATATGCGGAGCCATTTTCGGCGCCTGGGCGACGATGGTGGCGTCGACATTGCCGACCTTCCAGCCCTTGGCCTTGACGATAGCGACCACATGACGCAGCAACACGCGGCTGTCAGCGCCCTTGAATTGGGGGTCGGTATCCGGGAAGTGCTTGCCGATGTCGCCCAGCGCCGCAGCACCGAGCAAGGCATCGCTCAAGGCGTGCAGCAGCACGTCACCGTCGGAATGGGCCAGGAGGCCGTATTTGTGAGGGATACGCACCCCACCCAGGGTAATGAAATCACCGTCGCAGAAACGGTGCACATCGTAGCCGTGGCCAATACGCATAGAAAAACGCCCTGATTGAGTCAGGGCGTGATTCTACCCGCTTTGCAGGTGGTTGGGCGGCTTTTGGACCAGGCTGTTACACCCGCCCCAATGCCATCGCATGATGGCGCAGGTGCTCATCGATGAAGCTGGCGATGAAGTAGTAGCTGTGGTCATAACCAGGCTGCAGGCGCAGGGTCAGCGCATGTCCACCTTTGCGTGCGGCCTGCTCCAGCGTTTCAGGCTTGAGCTGCTTCTCGAGGAAGTCATCACGGTCGCCCTGGTCCACCAGCAACGGCGGGCACTCGCCTGCAGCGGTTTCCGCCAGCAGCACACTGGCATCCCACTCACGCCAGCGCGCGCGGTCTTCGCCCAGGTAGCGGCTGAAGGCCTTCTCGCCCCACGGGCAATCCATCGGGTTGCTGATCGGCGAGAACGCCGACACCGAGCGATAACGCCCTGGGTTGCGCAAGGCACACACCAACGCGCCATGGCCCCCCATGGAGTGGCCACTGATGCTGCGCTGGTCGGACGCCGGGAAGTGCGCCTCGATCAGTGCCGGCAGCTCCTGCACGACATAGTCGTGCATGCGGTAATGCTGCGCCCAGGGCTGCTGGGTGGCATTGAGGTAGAACCCTGCGCCGAGACCGAAGTCCCAGGCGCCGTCAGGGTCGCCCGGCACCTGCTCGCCACGCGGACTGGTGTCGGGGGCGACGATGATCAGCCCGAGCTCGGCAGCCAGGCGCTGGGCCCCGGCCTTCTGCATGAAGTTCTCGTCGGTGCAGGTGAGGCCGCTGAGCCAGTACAGCACCGGCAGCTTCTCGCCCTGCTCGGCCTGCGGCGGCAGGTAGACGGCGAACACCATGTCGCAGCCCAGCACCCTGGAGTGATGCCGGTAACGCTTGTGCCAGCCGCCGAAGCTCTTCTGGCAGGAGATGTTATCCAGGCTCATGGCTCACCTCAGAAGTGGATCACGCTGCGGATGCTCTTGCCTTCGTGCATCAGGTCGAAGGCCTTGTTGATGTCTTCCAGGCCCATGGTGTGGGTGATGAAGGTGTCCAGCGGGATCTCGCCCTTCTCGGCCATGTCCACGTAGCTTGGCAGTTCGCTGCGGCCACGCACGCCGCCGAATGCCGAACCACGCCAGACGCGGCCCGTCACCAGCTGGAACGGACGGGTGGCAATTTCCTGGCCGGCACCGGCGACACCGATGATCACCGACTCGCCCCAGCCTTTGTGACAGCATTCCAGGGCCGCGCGCATCAGTTGCACGTTGCCGATGCACTCGAAGGAGAAGTCCACGCCACCGTCGGTGAGGTCGACGATCACTTCCTGGATCGGGCGATCGTAGTCTTTCGGGTTGATGCAGTCGGTGGCACCCAGCTGGCGGGCGATCTCGAACTTGGCCGGGTTGATATCGATGGCGATGATGCGCGAGGCCTTGGCCTTGACTGCGCCGATCACTGCCGACAGGCCGATGCCGCCGAGGCCGAAGATGGCCACGGTGTCACCGGGCTTGACCTTGGCGGTATTGAGCACTGCACCGATCCCGGTGGTGACGCCGCAGCCGAGCAGGCAGACCTTCTCCAGCGGGGCTTCCTTCTGGATCTTGGCCACGGAAATTTCCGGCAGCACGGTGTACTCGGAGAAGGTCGAGGTGCCCATGTAGTGGAACAGCTGCTGGCCTTTGTACGAGAAGCGCGTGGTGCCGTCCGGCATCAGGCCCTTGCCCTGGGTGGCACGGATGGCCTGGCACAGGTTGGTCTTGCCCGACAGGCAGAACTTGCACTTGCCGCATTCCGGCGTGTACAGCGGGATCACGTGATCGCCCACCGCCACCGAGGTCACGCCCTCGCCCACGGCTTCGACGATCGCACCGCCTTCATGACCCAGGATCGACGGGAAGATGCCTTCCGGGTCTGCGCCGGACAAGGTGTAGGCGTCGGTGTGGCAAACACCGCTGGCGACCACGCGCAGCAGCACTTCGCCGGCCTTGGGCATGGCCACGTCGACTTCGACGATTTCCAGGGGTTTCTTGGCCTCGAAGGCAACGGCAGCACGGGATTTGATCATCACAGGGTCTCCAGACAGAGGATCGGTTCAGTCCCGCAGTGTAATCCAGGCGCTTTTGATGAATAATCCAGGCAAAGCCAAAACATTATTGCCATGCAGGGATAATCATGAGCAGCCGTTGGGAAGGCATCGACGAATTCGTCGCCGTGGCCGAGTCGGGCCAGTTCACTGCGGCAGCCGAGCGCCTGGGCGTGTCGTCGTCGCACATCAGCCGGCAGATCGCCCGCCTGGAAGAACGCCTGCAGACCCGCTTGCTGTACCGCAGTACTCGCCGGGTAGCCTTGAGTGAAGCCGGGCAGACTTTTTTGCAGCATTGCCAGCGCCTGCAGGACGGCCGCGAGGAAGCGCTGCGCGCCATGGGCGACTTGGCCAGCGAACCCAAGGGGCTGCTGCGCATGACCTGTGCGGTAGCCTATGGCGAGCGTTTTATCGTGCCGCTGGTGACGCGTTTCATGGCGCTGTATCCGCAACTGCGGGTCGAAGTGGAACTGAGCAACCGCACCCTCGACCTGCTGCACGAAGGCATGGACCTGGCGATCCGCCTCGGCCGCCTGGCAGACTCACGGCTGGTGGCCACGCGCCTTGCACCGCGGCGCATGTACCTGTGCGCGTCGCCAGCGTACCTGGAGCGTTACGGGCGGCCGCACAGCCTGTCGGAACTGGCCCGGCACAATTGCCTGATCGGCAGTTCCGACCTGTGGGCCTTGCAGCAGGATGGCCGCGAGATCAGCCAGCGGGTGCAGGGAAACTGGCGCTGCAACAGCGGCCAGGCAGTGCTGGATGCGGCGCTGCTGGGGATGGGGTTGTGTCAGTTGCCCGACTATTACGTGCTTGAGCACCTGAACAGTGGGGCACTGGTGTCGTTGCTGGAGGGGCATCAGCCGCCGAATACGGCGGTGTGGGCGCTGTATCCGCAGCAGCGGCACCTGTCGCCCAAAGTCAGGCGGCTGGTGGATTATCTGAAGGAAGGGTTGGCGGGGTTGCCGGAGTATCGGCAGGGCTGATGCGTTGGCATTGCCGGCCTCATCGCGGCAGGAATACGACGATCAGCGCCGCCCAGCCCAGCGCTGGCGCAGCCATTCCAGGTCTTCCGGCCGGGTCACCTTGATGTTGTCGCTGCGCCCTTCGACCAGCCGCGGCGCTTGGCCCGACCATTCGATGGCCGACGCTTCATCGGTCACCACCACATCGGAAACCAGGCTCTCGGCCAGGGCCCGATGCAGCGCCCCCAAGCGGAACATCTGCGGCGTGTAAGCCTGCCAGATGGTACTGCGATCCACCGTCGCGGCAACCCGCCCATGGGCATCGGCGCGCTTGAGGGTATCGCGTGCCGGCACCGCCAGCAGGCCGCCGACCGGATCATTGGCCAGTTCCGACAGCAGCTTGTCGAGGTCGCTGCGCGCAAGGTTCGGCCGTGCCGCATCATGCACCAGCACCCAGTCGTCGTCCGCAGCCCCTTGGGCATGCAACAGCAACAAGGCATTGAGCACCGAGTCGGCGCGCTCATCACCACCCGCTGCACGCTGGATGCGCGGGTCGTTGGCGCAGCGCAGGCCCGGCCAGTACGGATCGTGTTCGGCAATGCTGACCACCACGCCCTTGAGCGAGGGGTGGCCAAGAAAACAGTCGAGGCTGTGCTCGAGAAGGGTCTGCCCCGCCAGCTCCAGATATTGCTTGGGACGGTCGGCAGCCATGCGGGCACCGACGCCCGCAGCAGGAATCACGGCCCAGAAGGCCGGCAGTGTTTCAGTCATTTTTGCGGCAACTGGAAGAGGGTTTCGCCCTCTTTGACCATTCCCAGTTCATGACGAGCCCGCTCTTCAACGGTCTCCATACCTTTCTTCAACTCCATCACCTCGGCATCGAGCACACGGTTACGCTCCAGCAGCCGTTCGTTCTCGGCATGCTGTTCGTCGATCTGCTGCTTGAGCTCGGCCACTTGCGCCAGGCTGCCGTTACCCACCCAAAGGCGGTACTGCAGGCCACCGAGCAGCAGGAGCAGGACAAGGAACAACCAATAGGGACTGCGCATCAAGGTATCCAGGTTAAAGACCGCCGCACACGGGCGTCATATAGCACGAAGCCTGGCCGAGGCCAGGCTTCGTTGACAGAAACCCGCATGAAGCGTCAGAAATTTCAGAATGAAACTTCGGACAGCCTCGGCTGCTGTCTTTTTACCATCTCTTGCTTAGCCGCGAAACTCGGCACGACCACGGTAAACCGCTTTGGCGCCCAGTTGCTCTTCGATGCGCAGCAGCTGGTTGTACTTCGAGACGCGGTCGGAGCGGCACAGCGAGCCAGTCTTGATCTGGCCAGCAGCGGTACCCACGGCCAGGTCGGCAATGGTCGAGTCTTCGGTTTCACCGGAACGGTGCGAGATCACCGCGGTGTAGCCGGCAGCCTTGGCCATCTGGATGGCTTCCAGGGTTTCGGTCAGCGAGCCGATCTGGTTGAACTTGATCAGGATCGAGTTACCGATGCCCTTCTCGATGCCTTCCTTGAGGATCTTGGTGTTGGTCACGAACAGGTCGTCGCCGACCAGCTGGACCTTGGCACCGATCTTGTCGGTCAGGATCTTCCAGCCAGCCCAGTCGGACTCGTCCAGGCCGTCTTCGATCGAGATGATCGGGAAGCGCTCGGTCAGGCCTTTCAGGTACTCGGCGAAACCTTCGGCGTCGAACGACTTGCCTTCACCGGACAGGTTGTACTTGCCGTCTTCGTAGAATTCGGAAGCCGCGCAGTCCAGGGCCAGGGTCACGTCGGTGCCCAGCTTGTAGCCGGCTTTCTCGACCGCTTCGGCGATGGCACCCAGCGCGTCTTCGTTGGACGCCAGGTTCGGCGCGAAACCACCTTCGTCACCCACGGCGGTGTTCAGGCCACGGGCCTTCAGCACGGCTTTGAGGTGGTGGAAGATTTCGGTGCCCATGCGCAGGCCGTCGGAGAAGGTCTTGGCGCCCACTGGCTGAACCATGAACTCCTGGATGTCGACGTTGTTGTCGGCGTGTTCGCCACCGTTGATGATGTTCATCATCGGAACCGGCATCGAGTACTGGCCCGGGGTGCCATTGAGGTTGGCGATGTGCGCGTACAGCGGCAGGTCCTGATCCTGTGCAGCGGCCTTGGCGGCAGCCAGGGACACGGCCAGGATGGCGTTGGCGCCCAGCTTGGCCTTGTTCTCGGTACCGTCCAGTTCGATCATGGCGCGGTCCAGGGCCTTCTGGTCGGAAGGATCCTTGCCCAGCAGCAGGTCACGGATCGGGCCGTTGATGTTGGCGACGGCCTTCAGCACGCCCTTGCCCAGGTAACGGCTCTTGTCGCCATCACGCAGCTCCAGCGCTTCGCGCGAGCCGGTGGAAGCACCGGACGGCGCGCAGGCGCTGCCGATGATGCCGTTGTCGAGCAGTACATCGGCTTCCACAGTGGGGTTGCCACGCGAATCGAGAACTTCACGACCTTTGATGTCGACGATTTTTGCCATTGTTGTAAGCACTCCAGAATTGACGAAAACAACGCAACTTTAGGGAATTCTTGCCTTGCACCAGGCGGGGACGCAGCAGGCAGGCCTGGCAGAAGCAACCCCTGACCGAGCGGTCAGGGGTAGATCGGGGCGTACTTTACCCGAGAAATGAGCCTTGCGCGGCTTTAACCGTCGGAAAACTCATCAAAGACCTGAAAAAATCAGGCCTTGTTCTTCTGCGCCAGGGCCGCCTTGACGAAGCCGCTGAACAGCGGGTGACCGTCACGCGGGGTGGAGGTGAACTCCGGGTGGAACTGGCAGGCAACGAACCATGGGTGATCCTTGGACTCGACCACTTCAACCAGCGCGCCGTCTTCGGAACGGCCGGAAACCACCAGGCCAGCGTCCACCAGCTGTGGCAGCAGGTTGTTGTTGACCTCGTAACGGTGACGGTGGCGCTCGGTGATCACATCCTTGCCGTAGCAGTCGTGCACCTTGGAGCCGGCAGCCAGTTGGCAATCCTGCGCGCCCAGGCGCATGGTGCCGCCCAGGTCGGAGGCTTCGGTACGGGTCTCGACGGCACCAGTGGCATCGGCCCACTCGGTGATCAGGCCGACCACCGGGTGGCCGCTGTTGCGGTCGAACTCGGTGGAGTTGGCGTCTTTCCAGCCCATCACGTTACGGGCGAACTCGATCACCGCTACCTGCATGCCCAGGCAGATGCCCAGGTACGGCACCTTGTTCTCACGGGCGTACTGCACGGCGGTGATCTTGCCTTCCACGCCGCGCAGGCCGAAACCGCCCGGTACCAGGATGGCGTCGGCGCCTTCGAGCAGGCCGGTGCCCTGGTTCTCGATGTCTTCGGAATCGATGTAGCGCAGGTTGACCTTGGTACGGTTGGTGATGCCGGCGTGGCTCATCGCTTCGATCAGCGACTTGTACGCATCCAGCAGCTCCATGTACTTGCCGACCATGGCGATGGTGACTTCCTGCTCAGGGTTGAGCTTGGCATCGACCACCTTGTCCCACTCGGACAGGTCGGCGCTGTTGCACTGCAGGCCAAAGCGCTCGACGACGAAGTCGTCCAGGCCCTGGGCGTGCAGCACACCTGGGATCTTGTAGATGGTGTCGACGTCTTCCAGCGAAATCACCGCACGCTCTTCGACGTTGGTGAAGAGGGCGATCTTGCGGCGCGACGATGCGTCGACCGGGTGGTCGGAACGGCAGATCAGCACGTCAGGCTGCAGGCCGATGGAACGCAGCTCCTTGACCGAGTGCTGGGTCGGCTTGGTCTTGGTCTCGCCAGCAGTGGCGATGTACGGGACCAGGGTCAGGTGCATCAGCATGGCGCGCTTGGAACCCACTTCGACACGCAGCTGGCGGATCGCCTCGAGGAACGGTTGCGACTCGATGTCACCCACGGTACCGCCGATTTCCACCAGGGCCACGTCGGCATCGCCGGCACCCTTGATGATGCGACGCTTGATTTCGTCGGTGATGTGCGGGATGACCTGGATGGTTGCGCCCAGGTAGTCACCACGGCGTTCTTTACGCAGCACGTGCTCGTAGATACGGCCGGTGGTGAAGTTGTTGTTCTGGGTCATCGTGGTACGAACGAAGCGCTCGTAGTGGCCCAGATCGAGGTCGGTTTCCGCGCCGTCGTGGGT
>Ga0153918_1001325_pt1 | contig 10234 bp, 18 predicted proteins | sample TSFL002MetaG_FD_104687 | JGI IMG/M metagenome (GOLD analysis project Ga0153918, IMG submission 104687) | Attine ant fungus gardens microbial communities from Florida, USA - TSFL002 MetaG | ecosystem: Host-associated > Fungi > Mycelium > Unclassified | place: USA: Florida, Paynes Creek Historic... | reverse complement strand
TGGTCAAAGAGTTACCATGGACTCTCGGCTGAACCCTTTTCTGACAATATTCGGCAAATTTTGCAAACGGCTGTGGACCCTCAAGATGTTGAATGCAAACCGGGTATGTTATGCTCTTTCTCCAGTCATGCTTAGAAACTCAATCTAGTAGATGGTCTCATTTATCTTCCTGAGATCAAATATCGTCGAATTTTGAATAAAGCATTCGGTCCAGGTGGATGGGGGTTGGCTCCCCGAAGTGAGACTAATGTCAGCCCCAAGATTGTTAGTCGAGAGTATGCGCTTGTCTGTCTTGGAAGGTTGGTTTGCCAAATATTTCTTCTTTATTGCCACTGAAAAAGAAACCAGACTTGTTGCTGTTGCTCGCGGAGAGCAGGAATACTTTGATCCTTCTGGTATTGCTACTGCCACTGAGGCGTGCAAGAGTAATGCGTTGATGAGGTGCTGCAAGGATCTGGGTATCGCAAGTGAACTTTGGTCAATAATATCGTGACATTGAATCTTGTGATTTTTGCTCAAACTGCCGTTTAGGGATCCACGTTTCATCCGTGAATTTAAAGCCAAATACTGTTTAGAAGTGTTTGCGGAACATGTACCGACCAAGAAGAAGTCCGTATCATATTGATTGTTCATATGGATCGAGAGTTGACATCGTTTTTTATAGGAGAAAGCTCTGGCGGCGAAGAGATCAGGGTAAATTTGAATACCCTTACCAGGAATAGTCTGCTGCCAAATGTATTTCTTATATGTTGGAATTGACTTTATCATAATCTAAAAGCTTCATGTCTGGTTTTCATCGTACACTAGTGTACTCGGCGACAAAGTCTAGAGGTTCAATATTTTCAGCTCTAGTTAGCCTCGTTCTGGAGTTGAGTGTCACCGACATGAAGGCATCAGTGCTTTTCTGCAGACAATACAAATCTTTATTTTTTATCCGTACAATGTCCAGAGATAGAATCATTAGAAAAGCAAAGACGCAGCTATGTCGACATTTCCTCCTGCAGCTCCCAGTGCTCTGATAGCGTCGTCTCTTGATACACCCAATCCCATCAACATCTGTATAGAACTCTCAGGAAAGTGGCTGGGTGGATTCGAGCTCGCCGGCTGAGTGGCAAGTCTGGCTCTAGGATCGGAGCCAAGAGTTTGTCCAGTGCCCGGAAAGCCTCCACCGGAAGGTAGATGATCTGGAATGCGACTCTCTGTTGTATTTGTGAATGGCTCAGAACCGGGAGGGACTTCAGGAAAGCGCGCTTTATCGGGCAATTCATGCTCAGAAAGGAATTGAACCTCACGACCCTGAATACGGAGTACACCTTTCTGAAGGTCGATGCATGCTTGGTGCGTCTTCAGCATATCCAAACCAAAGAGAAGATCAACATCTCGACCCTGCGAGGTTCCAGGCATGAGATGGCAAACAAATGATTCGGTGACACGATGTACATACTTCCATGATTGTGAAGGAACACGGCAGATAGAGATCGGCCAATTTGAGCTGTGCACTGTGGACTCGGCCAAGAATTCTGGCTGTTCCGACTCCACGTGCGATACCAGCAAATCTTTTGTCAACGAGACGCATGATTCTAAAAAGTGGATAGGGTTGTCCAGATACAAAACCAACGACAGAACATACCCACAGGCCTCTGCACACTCCGGACTCACTGTGATATGATGATTAGAGCAGATGACTAGAGAAGGAGGTCTGCTTACTGATTGTCTGCTGGGCACCACTATCTACGAACGCCTTGACAGAATATGAATTGACTTCGACAGGAATACTTGAATCACATTGACTCAAAGTTCTGTAAAGAAAAAGGACAGCAAGATTCAACTCACTAGAGCATCGTGACCCTTCCAAAGCTTTCAGGAGAGAATTCAAGTGCATGCTCCATATTCTCTAACACAGCCTGTTGCCTGATATGTTCCTCTATTTTTTGTTGCGCTTCGACATCAAATGGATCAAGATTCAAACGTTCGATTTCCCGTTGGCGTTGCATTTCTGCTTCTTGTTGACGTTCTGCCGTCTGACGGAGGAGTTGGGCAAACCGCGGAGCGTTCGATTGTGCAGCCTCTGCTAATTCCGGCTGTACCTACCGTTCAATGGATTTCAATGAATATTCCTGGAGAAGCATGAATAGAAACACCTGCTGAAGTTGATTCATGAGATCTGGATTTCCTAACAGTTGTAATCGCATCATTTCAGCATCTTGTTCAATAGTCCTGGTTGAACAGATGAGATATTAGCCATCAATGAATGAGGTTGTAAATCAGATAGTATCGTTATACCTTCCACCGACATTCGCGCCCTTCCGACGCAGAACAAGCATCGTATCGTCAGGGATACCATATTCTTGCATTGTCTTCTTGGGATCTGTGAGTTCCCTGTCTCCATAGTGTATCCCTTGTTCAGGTATTGGTACTCCTGACTGAAGACCCGATCATACCATCAAGTGTTTCGTGCGATTAGATAGAACATGAATAAATGTGGATATGGATGCGTTAGTCGAAAACTACACAGTTAAACGGAGAGGAACGCGCCTCAGCCTCAAGTAAGGCCATGACGTTCTCAAGCTCCATCTCAGGGTCTATCTCGACAGTAAATGTTTGACCGAAATCATTGGCAAATGTTAGCTTCATTCTGACTGATTCTGAAAACCGTGCAAGGTGTGGAGTGTGCTTGAACAAGGTGCCGAAAGATATGGGAGGAAGAAATTTGAGAACTCTTAAAAAAGTAGGTTGTCAGTAAAACGAGGTTGCGCTATTGTTCTCGAAAGATCGGTCGTATTCTCGCAAATCAAACCCGTTAATGTCTTTGTATGAAGGACAATGTAGTGCGAAATTTCATTTGATCCCATCAGTCCCTCAAAGATCATCTCAATGATATTGAACATTCTGAAGTGGAATTCAAAGCCCATCTAACCCAAGTCTGATATACTCATTCCAGGTTATCAGAAAATCTGGCGTCAGTGATAACCCATCAATGACGGTGATGAGCAAATGTCTAGATATCGATATCATTCGTGATAGCGTAGAATTTGTGAATGATGCTGGTTATCTCAAAGGGGCCTGAGAGTGCTGTTACTAGTGCGGTTGCGTGATGCCGGATGGACGAATCTAAATCTAGACGTCAGCGTTCCTGTGGGACGGAAGCCGATTAACATACAGCCGTGAGGTTCCTGGAGTGCTCCGTATGTTTGTAGTATTCGACATAAGTGCGCTCTCAAGAGCAGATGTTGATAAACTTTCATCTATGGCTGCCATTTTATATTCGTAAATCTCCACCAAAAGAAGTTGACTTACCACTCAAGTCACTAAAACTCGAGGTCTCAGAATGACCACTTCCATGATCACCAGTCAATTGGGAATATCTTCTATTATGCGAATAGCTCATCGCACCCCTTGAGGAAACTGGTACATGACTGACAGAATTCGTATTTGACGTGCGATGGCCGAAATGCATAGGTGAATGTGGTTGCGAATCCGTTGCTGGGGAAGGAATATCCGCAATTGAACCTTGTGGGGAACTGGCACTCGAAAGACTCTGGTTGTCACTCCGGCTTGATAGTGAGTCACCTCTGAAGCTGTTGGTAGCGGAATTTGAGTTGGGTGAAAGAGGTGAAATACCCCCATTCCCTCGTTCAATGTTACGTTTGGAACGAATAATCCCAAGTGTATCGTTCGTTATGAGCCGTGACAGTTGCTCGAGTTTTAGGTTAAGAGCTTCCTGTTCTTCTGCCTCGCGCTCGGATTCTTCCTCTTTCAGTGCTGCCTCGTCGTCCTCTGATAGATTATCCAAGTCTTCTGATAAGGGAGATTGTGGACAGAGAGGAACTGACTGCCGTCTGAGATCCTGGACGGTTAGCGTAGAAGACGATGCGGCTTTCCGTGGTCTCTGAGCATTGTTAACGAGTGAATTAAGTCGCACCCGAACATTGCGAGGGGTGAGGTTTGAAGTGGATACTCCCGAAGTGGAAACTCCAGTCCTAATAGTCAGCGAGGGCGGCTCGACTTGTGTTGTTGACTCAAATTTCGGATTTGCAGCTATTGCAGGAGAAGGGCTTAAAGCGCCTTGAATGTCTTTGAGACCACGGATGTCTTGCTGGAATCTGGCATTAACGCGGTAAAGCAAATATGGCAACGGAACTTCAAGATGAGCTGCCAGTCCTTTCCCTATGCGTTCGTGTCATACTTGGTTGATTCAAACATGGATATGAGACGCACAATCGGCACCCCCACTGTCACTAGAACGCGATTTCTCTATGACTCGCCACAAAATGTCAGCCTTCTCTGATGTCCACTCTATCTGAGGAAATTTACTGGCGAGCAAAATTGGAAGGTAGTGTTACACACACGCGGTGGGTCTGGTTCAGCACCTTCGGACCTATCCCAGGGCAAGCGTACGACAACACGGACAGAGGGTGTATTTGCAGGCATGACGGTCAAGGCCAAGATTGCCAGGGCCGCAAGCCGATCATTCTTCGGATCCCAAAGTTGTTCGTCTCGGTATGTATTCTTTAGGTGACACGGATAAAGACTATGCACAAGAGCTCCGTGAGTTGGTTGCAGAACTCTACCAGCGCCCAGGGTGCGAGGCAGTCGCTTCGGAGATAGAGGGTGAGGACGCAAGCAACTCTTGATATGTTGATGTTGAAACCCGACATACAATAGTCCTACAGTCGATCTATGATCAGGCTGCAGTACGCGTTTGGCACTCGACCTCAGATGGCACTGGAGACAACAAACAGGGGATCATCCGGTATACCTTGACGCTGAAGTGAGCCAAATTTCATCTGATTCTCTGGGCAATTGATAATGAATACAGTCTACCCTCCTACGACGACGTTGCCATTAGATTTTTGGTCTCTCTTCCTGCTACGTACCCTGTATCCTCACCACCACAGTTGCAGCTTCTCTCACGATACATTGGCGCCTTCGGGGCGGATGCGGGCCTTTTTGGGTCAATACTCCGTACATTCATCTCTAACAATGGGGTCGAGTTCATACCGGAAACCGTCTGCGTGTTCGACGGTGTACAGAACGCACTGGAACAATGTAATGTATGGTACAAAGAACGGCTGATGGAAGAGAAAACAAAAGATATCATCCGAGGAGAAGAGAAAGAAATTCGTGTGGCACAGGAAGAAGCTATCGTTAGCCCCAGCTCAAAGGATCTCCCTGAGCACATGGAGCGGGACATCAGATCGCAGAATGAAATGCCACCTAGAATAAATTTCTTTACTGCCGAGCCAATCATCGACAGAAAGAGTATCTTTATTGGACGGGCATGTCAGGTATCTGATCCTTCCGAGGTACGGCTACTTTACATAGCGACAGATTCCGGTTCAAGGCATATCGAATAGGTGCCACAGCTTCTTACATATCTAATGTCTGACCGGCGGATAGCCCGGGCTGCTCACCCCATCATCAATGCATGGCGCTGTCAAGTCGGTACAGTACTCCACCAAGGTAAGTAAGTACCATGTTTTCCTCACGACTTCTGCTAATGGATATACCGTTAGATAATGATGATGACGGGGAGACAGCTGCGGGAAATCGCCTTGCACATCTTCTACAAATCCTGGTTAGTATTGCCCTGTCGGTCTCGGTGCCAGCGCTGACTATCTTGCAGGAGGTCAATAATGTACTGGTGGTTGTAACACGGTATTTTGGAGGTATCCAACTTGGAGCGGATCGGTTCAAACATATCAACCAAGCTGCACGTAATGCACTTGAACTTGGTGGATTTTTAAATTCCGGAGGTGATAAGAAAAGAAAGCACTGATGTATTGTAGCAAATTGAAGTAAAGTCAGCCTACCGGCAGCTGCGGGCCGCCGGGCGTGGGAGAGAGACTAATGAGAGAGATCCGCTGCTTCGTTGCAGCGATGAGATTGTCCTTTTTGTCTTTGCGGCTGCTATATAATCGTCCTCTTCCCAATTCTTCCCCAACTCTCCGTCCTCACACTTTTCTCCGTATGGCCAGCTCTCACCCACAATTCGTATGTTCACTCTTTGTCCGTGCACTCTCGTTCACCTTGTTCTAGAACAGCTTCCAAGACCCATCTCTCGTCAAGTTCCAGGGATATATCAATGGACGATGGGTTAACGCGAAGAGCGGAGAGACAATCAGCGTTACTAGTTTGTCTCTTTCTACATGCCTATTATCGAGTGCTGAGTCTCTTTTGCAGACCCCGCAACGAACGAGGAGCTAGGAACGGTTCCAGACATGGGTGTAGCAGAAACAACAGAAGCTATTGAGGCTGCAGCTGCGGCGTTTCCATCCTGGAGCAGGACAACTGCGAAGGTACCTCTTTGCAAGCTGATTTCCTTCTACATACTCCGTGTTGAATCGGGTCAACCACAGCATCGCCATGACATTCTCGTCAAGTTCTTCCAACTAATGCAGCAGCACCATGAGGACCTTGGTCGTCTTATCGTGAGTCCGCTCTATCAAATTGCCTGACGTCACTCTGAAGCGCGTATCTATTCCTTCAGACGCTTGAAAATGGCAAACCTTTGGTAGACGGAAAGGTAGAGTACGACCATTCTTGATTGATTTGTGTGAGATGCGAAGATTGCTATTGTAGGGTGAGAATACTTACAGTGCTTCTTTTCTTGAGGTAGGTCATTTTTGCTCAAATCTAGTAATGTGCTTCCTTTGACTTGTATCAAATAGTGGTTTGGTGGGTTTGAAAAGCCGCTTTTACAACTCATAATCTCACACTAGTATAGCCGAGGAGGCAGTGCGTACATATGGAGGTAAACATTGACTAGTTTCCTGGTTCTGCGCTCTGTTTATCTTTTTATCCCAGAACACATTCCCAGCTCCATCCCTGGTTCAAGGAACATAGTCGTCAAGCAGCCAATCGGCGTTGTGTGAATTCATATTCCTTCTCACTCATCCCATGGATCATTCATCTTTGGAGCTCAGGTCAATTCTTACCCCATGGAACTTCCCTTCTGCAATGATTACGAGAAAGCTTGGCGCAGCTCTTGCTGCAGGCTGTACTGTTGTCATCAAGCCTCCTCCGGAAACACCTTTTTCTTCTTTGGCTCTGGCTGAGGTATGTTATCATCTAATTGCACCTAATCTATTACTGATTGCTTTCAAAGCTCAGCCGAAGAGCCGGGATTCCTGACGGTGTCATCAATGTCGTTCCAACGTTTAAACATGTCTCAGAAGTTGGCAAAGAGATGTGCCAGAACAAGATTGTGAAGAAAGTCAGCTTCACTGGATCAACGAATGTTGCCAAATTACTTTATAACCTCTCCTCAACAACTTTGAAGAAGTAAATTAATATGTTTGTAGAGGTTCATTTGGATGGAAGTTGATATTATCGTCAGGGTGTCTTTGGAAGCTGGGGGAAATGCTCCTTTGATTGTTTTTGACGATGCGAACATTGACGAAGCCATCGAAGGTGAGCTCTCCTAATCAAGATTCTGTCCGATCTTAACATGATCCACTAGCTGCTCTCATTTGTAAATTCCGAAGTAGCGGTCAAACATGCGTCTGTGCCAACAGAATCTTCGTCCAATCCTCTGTATATGCAGATTTCGCCTCACGTCTTGCTGATCGCGTTACCAAATTTAAAATCGGTAATGGTCTTGAGGAGGGAGTGCAAGTACCCTTGTTTTCTGAAGTTGTTTCTTTGACTTGATAATCCAAAACAGCACTCACGGTCCCCTTATTCACACACGTGCAGTTGAGAAAGTAATTCGACACGTTGAAGACGCCGTGAGCAAGGGTGCCCAAATTCTCGTTGGCGGCAGGCACATTCCCAATACATCCTTCTTCTACCCCACTGTCCTCTCTGACGTGCCCAGCGAAGCCGCTCTCAACAACGAAGAAACTTTTGGTCCAGTTGCAGCACTTACTAGATTTGAGACTGAAGAAGAGGTCATTAAATTGGCCAACAACACTGATGTTGGGCTCGCCGGGTATCTCTTCTCGAGGGACGTCGGTAGAGTGTGGAGGGTTGCTGAGAGACTTGAGGTTGGTATGGTCGGGACGAACATTGGTCTTCTTTCGCAGGTCGCCATCCCGTTTGGCGGTATCAAAGAGAGCGGACTTGGTAGGGAAGGCTCACATGGCATCGAGGAATACATGAACACCAAGCTGATTGTGTTTGGTGGGATCGGAGCATAATGACAATCTATTTGATCTATACCAACCACTATGTATTTTGGGAGCATCCAGAAGAACGCCGTTGTACCATTTAGGATTGACATTCAACTCAATTTGATACTCGAACAGACATGCCTATTGAATTACACGTCTGGAATAATCAGTCCTATCATCAGGACGCTCTTTGACATATGCTCAGTACAATCAGAAGCTGATGTATATGCATCTTGAAATTTTCCAAAAAAATTTTGTGTACTATTCTTACATATAACTATATCAAAGTACACAAATCAAGGTATATACTGATGACGTACCAGACTGACAATCTTTCTCTACTCGTACTTCTGTAATTCGCACCCTGAATCATATATTTGCTGGAATTCCGACATGGGTAATTTCAAATGAATCATAAATTAGTATGGAGGTAGCAGAATTAGTCTTCCTGAGAGTGAGACAATATGCAGAGAAGCCAGACGATCAGGCTTGAGAGGCTTGATTACGCCTGTCACCTTTTCTCTTGCCTTTCCTTAGCGTACAGGGAGTAGCCAAAGGGTCGGAAGTCGCAGTACTCGATGCAGAGGGTTTGTCTTGAGGCTCTGATATCGTCTTGGCAGCGGAACTTGTCGTCATCCCAGGCCCGGAGATAGGCTTGGTTGCAGAGATAAGTGCACCTGATGCAGCAGATCTTGACACGGACTGCTTCTTTGAAGGGTGATGTAAAAAATTGATAAGAATGGAGCCAATGCCACCAGTGATGATAAAGAGGATCCAACGAGGGAAGAGAATCATGGTATCATATAACTTTTTGAGATAGGTAGCAAAAATATGCATGATCCATTCACTAGGGAAAGCGTCAGAAACAAAGGACTGTCACATGGTAGAGTGAGTATACCGGTCGCCGCCAGGGGCATATCGTGATTCCCACGCAGGTGTCTTTTTCCAACCTTCGTTCAGGAGGAATTCACGGAGTGCATGGTCACGCAGGTATAATTGATAGGGTCTGTAGAAACGCAAGCTATTCCCACGATCTGTTATGACGACGAGGTAGGGCGCCCTAGGATGATCAGTTTGTGAGCCAATACGCTGTTGTTGCGGAGACATACGCACTGCCAGACATTCCATTTTGTTGTGAGGTAGGTGACGTTTAAGTAGTCAATACGACCCCAGCGGACATTTGGTAGGTCGTTCCCATGGAGGGTCTCGTTGTAAGCAGAGTCAAATACTTCGTCCATGTACTTCGAGATACCATCCTGCTGAGCAGCAGTCACAGAACTAGCCATGCGTAAGCCATTTCTTGGAATACATGAAGCTGAGAATCTATACATAATTACTATCCAAACACGATCCTTCACTTGTTCTTCTGTGAGTGGTTCACGAACCACAAGCTCTTGGAAATTGTCGTCTGTGATAAGCGTAATCCGCTCGTCCCAGAGATGTGCTTTGGTCATGGAGATACGCTCTGTAATATTCACACCCAAGTGTTCCAAAAGCAACGCTACAGGTGACCATGTAAGAAGAGTATGGACGCTGAACAGTTCTGAAAGGCCTGAGGATGCAGATGAGGTGCCTGGCTGCTCAACTCCAGGAGTATAGACTGGTGCTGGAGCATCCTGAGTGATAGATGCTGGCTGGCTAGGCTGCCAGCCCTGTGACAAATACTGGGCAGAGGTAAGGAGAGCGGTGGCAAGGAAAGGGAGAAGGTGCATGGTAGCCAGAGATGGAACAGGTAGCGTGACTGCAATTCTGCCACCTTGGCTGTCAGTCCAATGTTATCTCTCTTCTATATCCTATCCTTCCTTTGCCATGCTCTTGCAGCACCAGAAAATAGTAAGTTGACCATTTGTTCACTACGTGGTTATCATATCGTTGATATTTCATGTCAAGTACCTTCTGCAGCGTCCTTCTATGTGCCATCAATACCAGGTATCCACCAGGACCCAGATCGACCACTGACCCTATATGCCGGCCATCTCTCCTCAGAGTACAATCTTAAGCTACTGAATTCAGATGAAGTCACTCCACATCTTTTCTTCCTTCTTGTCAAAAACCGGCGCACAGCAGACAAGGAACGAATTGTCTTCTGGCTTAATGCAAGTCCCCCCTGGTTGGAGCAT
>Ga0153918_1001323_pt1 | contig 10245 bp, 8 predicted proteins | sample TSFL002MetaG_FD_104687 | JGI IMG/M metagenome (GOLD analysis project Ga0153918, IMG submission 104687) | Attine ant fungus gardens microbial communities from Florida, USA - TSFL002 MetaG | ecosystem: Host-associated > Fungi > Mycelium > Unclassified | place: USA: Florida, Paynes Creek Historic... | reverse complement strand
AAAATGTGGAGGCTGAACTGAGATGTGTACCAAACCAAGTTGTATACAGCGCTGGCACGGTCGTTTGCGATCGCACTGGGGCCGATGATAAGCTGCTCGCGAAGGAGGACGGCAAACAAGACGATGTACCTTGCGTTTTGAGGTGTGGCAGTTCAAACAACTTTGGGTAGTCCGGTTTCTCCTCCTCTTCCTATTTTTGGGGAGAGAATTTCGGGTGTAGAGGGGGGAGAACGGTTAATAAGTCGGCAAGTAAAATGCGATAACAGTTGAGAGCGGATTAAACGCTACTTACCTGTGGTCAGTGTCGATGGTGAATTCGAGGTCCATGATTTCGCCCTTCAATTGCACTGGTTGGAACGAGTCATTGGGCATCATGGCACAGTATGGTAAAAGGTCAGGAGCGGAAAAGGAACAAGCTCAAGGAGAATCGACCTTGTCCTTAAGTGCTTCCGGCGTTATTAAGTAACAAATAAAGATCCCACTCTTGAGATCGTGCCGATATTGACAGATGCAGGCAGCCCATTTGGGTCACCGCCTTCACTGTGACGATATACGTACAGCGTTTGTCACATTCCAGCCCTGAGGATCAGAATGCTGCAATGCCGGATCGCACATGTGGGAGCGTTAGAGTATTTTTGTGATTAGCCTTTTCCAGGCCGAAACTATCTTGGCTCGCCCGGCACCCGACTCCTCGGAACTACTCTCTATCGAATAAGGCCTCAGCTTCCTCTTTTGACAAAACCCAGGGTCGACGCGCAAACTGGAAGCTGCAAGTGGTTCATAGCCACTGGTTTGATCATTCTGTCGTCGGCACTGAGCGCGAGCACAGCCAAATGTCGCATGAATAGTTCTTGACCCTTGCACCTCTCCTTTTTCTTCCTGGTGATCAGGATATGGAACCAGGACCTAGTCGGCTCAATGATTGGCACTATTCCGACAAACATGAGTCGACGTCAGATATCCAGTCGGGGCGTCACAAATTGTGTCGCTGCACCACTGGCAAGGGCCCTTTCTGCGCCTAGCCTCAGTCCGAAGGGTGATTCACTTGTGACGGACGTGGATCAAGCATAAAAGTAACCGGAAGGCTGCTGTTTGTGACCGGGGGGCTGGCAGGTAAGATCTTGATGTTGCTTCCGGGGGCAGCCTGGGTTACTTTGGCATTCGACTTACTATACATGAACTTAATACAAAATTGAAGATCTGATTAGAACGTGCCCAGCATAAGTTTCCTTACTTCGTTTGAAACGAAGTAGGCGGCCCAATTTCCTCAAAGTGAGACTGAATCGGGGAGAAGTCCCCGGATATGTGGCGCAGCACGTAAGAGAAAGAAATTGCTTGTAATCCATGTGTACGCTACAGCAAACTCCAGCCATTCGAGAAGGTACATTTAAGATGTATGGTAGGTGTATGAAGGGGGACGGTCATGTTGCTGAAGCGCCCGATTAGAGGTGTGTGCAATCATCCGTGGAAGGCGGTTACAGATATCTATATCTATATCTGGTGTCCTATTCCACATCCAATTGAGTCCTCTACTCTATCGGGATCCCTGGGAGCTAACCATTCATCTTGGTAAGATGGGAATTATTTTCATGTTAAAAACAATGTAAGCGTGGTGACAGCGGAAACGATCCACGATTGATGTACAATCCGCTGACCGGAAAGAGTAGAATGGAGGCTTACTGTAATATAAATATTCGGTGTAAGTGTTTCATGAGGGCCACAATCAGTCAACCAGTCATGGTTCTTTAGATTAGGCAGTGGATGATTGCTTGAAGGGATACGATCAGAATCTAATGATGGGAAAGAACTTGAAAAGGACCGGGAAGGTGAGCGCTCCTGAATATACCTCGTGATATACCATTCCATCGATGCGTAAAAGGTAGAAGAGCATGGAACGAGTCGTCTGTACATGTCCAAGCGTGAGAATACAGAATAATCTGCGAATGGTTCAAGGGGCAGAGAGTTTGTGTAGTTCGAACCAGTCGGAAGATTCTTGTCGCATGTCTTCTGATCCATTGCCATATGATCCAGAAGCGTATAGATTGGAAATCAAAAAACACCATTCTATGTTCAGCAAGTGAAAAAGTAAGGCAAGTGCCCAATCAAATGAAGACATGTTGCAATGTAAAAGTCGTCAAGATCTTCCTGTGTTCATGTTCCTTCGGATTCCCAAGAAAGCCATAAATACTCAAACTCGTCTCCAGCAGAAGGCAATTTTTTTTGCCTAGTATTTCTGTCTCCTATTTCTGAACAGTGCCCCAGAGATGCTGAAGATTCTTATCAACCACACACACTTCGTGTCATACGATCAAGATAGACAAGGTGAACAGCTCCGGCACCCGTACCAGAGATGGAAGAGAGGTGTTGCCATGCTTCCTGCAGATACAAAACCGCCCATGATAATACATGAAAGGCAATTTAACAGTGCCAGGGATTCCAACATTTGGATGCCAGGTACACGGGACGGATAAGCGCCACTCCAGAAAGGCAAACAAACTACAACATATGCGTGGGATACTGACGTCGAGAAACATGCATGCATCACTCGACATTGACTCAATCTCTACCGTGTATTGTGATCTCAGCAGACTAGTCTCTCAGTGTTGACTCGGCTACTCTACAGAACCAATTATTTGTCACCTATATTATTTCTCATTGCTTGTTTTTCGACGACCATTCAGCCCTCATCTCATGGAATTAAAAACAGAGGAAACTCATTATTTGTCACCAATCTCTCCAGGAGACGACTCTGATGGTGCTCTTTCACCAGTAACAGAACTAGAACCCAACCCTGGGATTGACGGCACTCCCGTTCGGTGTACGTTCATTTCTGCTTCATCCTTTCAAGCAGTGCTCAAGGATTGCTTGTATTCCGTAATAGGGTATGATGTAAACATTATCTACTTTCTTTCTCAGAACACTTCACTGAGTGTCACCCCCCTCAGGCCGACAGGACCGAACCATACACTCGGATAACGCCATTTCAAGAAAGAAACGATACGAGCGTCGAGTGAGGTTTTCTTGCTGAGATTATCAGCACTTCATTCACTGATAATTCATCTACCAGATTTTTTTACAAGCCTCTCACGTTGTCTGCATTGACATGCGCACTCATCCTCCTTGCCTATGTTGCTATGACTCAGGACGTCCTCGAAGAAGGACGTGACAAACGACGTGTGTAAGTTGCTCACAAAGCGACTGTATATTTTATATGACTTTGCTAATAGTGGTTAGCGGGGTATATGCTGCGATCGCTGCCTTTCTCATGTTTTCGATGATTCAATTTCGCGACGGGCCTTTCATCCGTCCGCATCCAGCATTTTGGCGTGTTGTTCTCGGTGTTAATCTACTTTATGAACTCGCACTTGTATTTTTGCTATTTCAAGATCTCCAGACAGCCCGCCAGATGCTCATTTACATCGATCCCGGCCTCGGTGTTCCGCTTCCCGAGAAATCTTATGCTGAAAATTGCTCTCTCGATGTCCGAAACTTGTGGGTGGGTTTGTCCCCCAGAGGATAAGTGTCAATTGATGACAACTTGCTCAGAATGCACTTGACGTATTCTGCATTGCTCATGCCCTCGGTTGGTTTGGAAAGGCTATGATATTACGTGATTACTGGTTCTGCTGGGTCAGTATTATAGCCGAGGATTTATTCTCCGCTGTCCTATTATTGTCTTTGCGCTTATCAACCAGTGCAGATTCTGAGCATCGCATTTGAACTAGCTGAATACAGCTTACAGCACCAACTTCCCAACTTCGCCGAGGTACGTCTTCGTAAGCGTATCGGTTCATTGACGCCCTTGCGACTATTTTGACAGTGTTGGTGGGATCATGTATGAGCTTTTTGTTCAGCCGCATAGGTCAGCAACTGATCGGTTTACTCAGTGGGTGCTTGATGTCTTCATCTGCAATTGGCTGGGAACATATCTAGGTTGGTCTCCTGGCTCATATCTCGTAATCGCCTTATATGGACATGCTCTTTCAGGAATGAAAGTGTGTCAGTATTTTGAAGTGAAGGTCTGGACTCCTCAACCTTATGAGATCTTCATCGATCAATCAGTTTCAATAGCCCTATTCCTGGCGTGGCTTCCGACAAACCCGAGGAATACGTCCCAAAATGAGAAGGGTTCTCAGTCAATTTTCGCCTCATGACTTTACTGCCTTCAAATGGGGAACAGCCACCAACTTTCTGCACTATTCCACTGTAGTTCTCTTGCTTGTCGTATTTTTGGCTGCCGAACTCAATCCGTTCTACCTGAAGGCTCGTATCGAGTACTTTTTACTTTTGAGATCTAAGAAGTTTATCCATTGACAGAGCTTGTTGTGGATGGAGCCTGATCATCCAATTGTTATTCTTCGCCTCGCATTTGTGTTTCTTTGTGGCCTCCCCGCGGTGCGAGAACTTTACCAATATGTCAACGATCCAAGGTAAGCGATCCACCTTGATTACCCTCTATCTTGACACTGATTGGCGTTGTGTTTCTTGTCCTTCCATAATCTTGATCAGACGTGCAGTGAGAATGGGACAGCATGTCTGGCTTCTCTTTGCTACGATTGTGACAGAAATACTCGTGATCACAAAATGGAGCAAAGGAGTATTCCCTGAACCTTTGCCATCAAAGGTTAAGTGGGGTTGGATAATAACGGCGTTTGCCCTCATATTGTATCCCATCCAGAGGGTGAGTGGACCGCATACTTGGAAACCGCGTTAATGTTCACTTCTCTCGTGATAGTTTGGCGTACCCAGTGCTCGGAGGTATAACCGGAAGCGGAAGGCTTCGAAAATGAAGAAGGCGCAGTGAGAGTCAGATATGATTACTGGATTGCTACCCAGTCCGTAGTACCTGACTCTCACAGTAGTTTTTCCAATAGCTAGACGCATTGCTATATTACATGATATTTATAATCTCAATAGGAGCTCTGTTCGAGCCATTGATCTTAGATGATTCTTTCTACGCCAGCTGCAAATCTGACGTGCTCAAGTCTGAGAAGCCTGCCAGATGATCCTGGCTACGAACCTGCCATTCCATCAACATGCTGCTTGAGATTTGCACCATATATAAGCTAAGAAGATTCTCATAGCAATTTTGGCATGGCGAATTCGAGGGTAAGGTTTTGGATGGAATAACGGGGTGATGTTTTTATCCCTCAGTTGGGTGCGCCACTAATTGATGAACACGGGAGCTGGAGACCGAATATCAAGTTCCAGCTGGGAATCGAGTCATCTTCTGGACATTTGATAAACGTTGTTTTATCTCGGCACCAATTTTGTATGCTGAAATTCTAGTGTCTGATGAATTAGCTCTGAGTGGCAGACATAGACACATCTTTTCTAGTACCGATCTAGACAGGTTGCGGAGCTTCCATTGCCTTTTATGTCTCTATGGCTTTACTTTGTGTATTCACTACAAATGATCGCGCTGAATGTCGAAATGAACCTCGCTAGTTATCGAATGGAACGTACGGCCAATATCTGCACTCGCCTCAGTTGTCATAGAGTCCGATGTGTTTATCAGACGTGGGTTTAGCGAAACCCTTGTCGAAACTGAAGCGTAGCTGCTTTCGGAAATTGGTGATCACGTAGAAATTATACATTATCGGCAGATGATTACTCGATTGTCCAGTAAGAAGAGGATATGTGGCGCTAATCTATCAGAATGTTTTGTGTGTTTCAGAAATTAAATGAGACAACACACACTGGTGGTGGTGTCAAATTTTTATTGTATTCAAAAATAAATACTACTGGAAAAGTTTTCCATGCAATCCATTCAGGCCGTATATCATGTCAGATTTCCCCCATCTACACTCGGAAGAAGTAGGTACTGGGCTTCCATTCCAGAAGATCCTGGTCCTGCGGAGGGCGCATCCGAAATGTTCGCTCCTCCTTTAACTCTGACACAAAAGCGCCATTTGGATAGTACAAGGAACAACGATTGCACAGTGACAGCTGTACTTGAACCAAGCAATGCAACATGTTGACGAATCTCTGATCTCTTCGCGATGGCAATTCCGAAGGAGCTGTCCAGTAAGATTATGCCGGTCGGAAGGTTCATACGCTTGGAAGGTTGACATACACGTGTTGGGACCGCAGGTCATATGTTTTGACAGCCACTGAGAATGCTGACACCGAGATGCGGGCAACTAACAAGAAGACAAGGATTTGGGGCGCATGGTGGGAGAGAGAAGCAGCTCCAACTACAGATGGAACTGTCACAATCATGGGGATGCTCCCGAGCAAGATGTGAATCTGGGAGCTGGGAAACAGGAATATGACGGAGCAATCAAGAGAATGAATTGAAGAGCGAATTGGACAGAAGATCACAAGAAAAAATATGGAATAGTGCCGAATACAGCAAATTCAATGTATCGCTGCTCATGAAGTTCTCGGCATAACTGAGCTTCATAGTTGGTGAGAATGAGCATGAGGACATCAGTCGTGGAAATGGGCTATTTTTGGACTACAGTTTTCTGATCTGGAACACCGAGTCGGAACTTGACGAGGATGAGAAATTTCCTGTGTCTTCTTGGAAAAATCACATAGCACTGAATTCGAAATGCTTCTGCTGGTCACTGGTAGGGGTCTTACTAGTAACTGATGTTGTGACCGATGTTTCAGTTTTCCCTGTATGAAATAACGAGCTGCACTTTCCCATCTCGTGACACCTTTTGATTGAGATCAAGATGAGATATAAACCTTGGAGGACAAATCATCCAAAGACTGACCCCAAATCCTGAGAGGTGGCTTGTTTCGCAGCTCTCAGATTCCCAGACCCACGCGCGAACTGGCCAGGAATGAATGAGTCGCTGGGTAGAGTATCTTTTTTAACCGGCACCCGAAAACTCCTGTCTGTTTGTTCCTGGCCCATATGGAGATAGTGCTGACTGAGCGATGTTCACAGTTGGGTGGCTGTGGCTGTGTAGGAAATAGATGTAAGAAATGTTTGGCAAGATGCCCAAAATAGTTATTCTCAGGTTTTCAACTTTTGCTTCTAGTTAGAAAGGAGAAAGAGGGTGGAATTCTATAGGCCATGAGAATCTGCTCACGACATTGTTTTAAGACTATACAAAATAAATCCTGTGTACAATTCGTACCGTGCCATTGACCCCTGTTACGGGGAAACCGAGGGGGCTAACCATAAGGAGTGTTGGCGAATTCCCGCTCTCGATCAACTCAAGCTTGAATAATTCTGTCTTCCGAAGGTGACCTCTGTCTGGAATTAACAATGCATATTTTGAGCTTCTCTCTCAAGGTCAATAAATTTGCAATGCCCAGATTGAAAGCAACAACAAAGGCACCCAACACTCGCCATTGGTTAATCTGCAGGGATATCACTTGATCGCGAGATTTACGGACGATATAGAGGTCACCTATGAAGGATTTATGTCGATCTTGCCGCCGAACTACGTTATGACCCTCGTTATGTCCACTTCTTTCTAGCAGAAGACAGCTTTCTGAGCTATCCTTTCTTACAAGTACCTGTTGTAATTTATTCTCTGGCATGGAAGATTTTGGGAAGTCTGAGATGGTTGTGACCTCAAGTTAAACTTATAATTGTCATCACCTTGTTCTCGTGGACCATCATGAAGGCCAAGGAAGTCCTTATAAAGTGTGCAACTTGTATTTTCCCGGTGTTCAGGTAGTGCAGGGCTATCAGGACAGTCTTTTTTCTTCAAGGCTTGGAGCAGAAGCTGATAATGACCGTCTGAATGAATTTGTTTTACCGAGGAGATACAAAGTCCGGGGAGGCTAGGGATGGTTTCATCATTCATTGATCGTGTCTTGACTCTAAGTCTGATTTGGTGTGTGTCTTCCTTGCGCATTTTCCCAGAAAGTCCGAAGTGAATGAATTATTACGCCATCCAAGCGGCGACTGAGGTGAGAGAGGAGGGACTAGGTCAACGAAGCGTTGGGACTACGCCGATCAACACATGTGTAATTAAACATCGTTATTCGGATGACTTCAGGTTTTCCGAACGGACCCTGTTTCTTCGATCAAAATGCAAGGTATGGTATTATATCACGGGTACAAGGGAGTGGTGTACTTGATCCCTTCTCGATGTGCCCAGGCAGGGACTGGATTTTTGGTGAGGGACAAGACTAAAGTGAGTATGTGGCAGATAAAAACCAGAGTATAATTTAGGTCAGTGACAGACAGGAGACTTGAACATGTAACTAATACAGGGACACGAGGATGCGTTTTTACCGTAACAGCCATATCAACAAGAGATGGCCGTGATTCCATGCTCTGGTAATTACATCCAGAACAAGAGAAGTTGTTATTCCTGACAGAATAAATTAGCCAGAAATCACTGGAATATAAAGTAGATAACATCATATACTCCATCGTACTCCATGGCCTGTAACTCTCGAATGGTAGTAATAGAGGTGAAATTTATCAGTCGCACCATACAAAGTCTAGAATGTGGAGATTGAAATGGAACTCGTATATTTCAAGTAATCTTCATTGTTCGCTATGTTAAATTAAAAGGGGCCTCGGTTGTTTTGTTAAGTAAATCTGCTTCCTACTCGCACACTCTCTCGTAACGACCGTGCGACTGGCGAGACTGTTTGGCCACTGTAAGCTAGACGAGTACTATTTACGTCCTACTAGGTATAACAATAAAACTAGGAGGCCATTGAAATTGAGGCATGGATTGCGCTAGTTCGCACATATTCTAACCGTAAAATGTCAGAACACATAACCAAGTTTATCTCAGGAGTTTCTGCCGGATATCGTAAGCAAATATAGCTTTGTCAGCATAACCACCAGAGCGACCCCTTATTCGTCTTCTCCATTCAAACACTTCAGAATGCCTCGTGCAGAAGGTGTGCATCGTCAGTCAAGTTTGCATAGATCATCTTACAGATAACTTGACCAGTTGGAACTCCAAAATATGTTGCAAATAAAATGAAATCCAAAGGCCTGCAGCGCCTGCGCTGGTACTGTCAGGTCTGCCAGAAACAGTGTCGTGATGAGAATGGATTCAAATGCCACGCGCAATCTGAGGCACATCTCCGGCAAATGTTAGTGGTAGGAGAGCATGCTGGCAGTCACATTGCCAACTTCTCTGCCCAATTTCAGTCTGAGTTCGTACAGCTACTTTCAAGGCGGTAAGCAAGGAAAATGTCTTTAACCAACGATCATATTCATTGTATTAACTCTAGTTTTGGAACCAAGCGTGTGCTGGCAAATCGAGTTTATCAGGAATTTATCTCGGATAAGCATCACCTTCACATGAATGCGACACGCTGGGTGACGCTGACAGAGTTTGTCAAGCATCTTGGGAGGTCCGGTGTTGCAAGGGTTGACGAGACAGAGAAGGGGTGGTTTATTGCATGGATTGATAACTCGCCCAAGGCATTGGCTAAGGCTGTGCGTCCCTTGTCAGGCAGAGAAGGAAGCTCATATATATTCATAATAGGAAGCGAGCTTGAAAAAAGAGCGGGCAACGATGTCCGACGAGGCTCGGGAGCGAATGCTTATAGCTGAACAGATAGAGCGAGCGAAGGCCGACGCTGGTGAGGACGAAGGTTCTGAATTGAAATCTGGTTCCCCACCCGTGGATGAGGGATTGAAGAGGGATGAAGGAGAAAAAGTGATTTTATCTTTGTCAGCGAAACCCACCTTGGTGGTGTTGTCTTCGGCCTCTGCTGCGACATCCGTCCCTGTCGATAGCGGTCTCAAGTTGAATCCTCTCAAATCTGGTATCAACATCAATCCCCTCAAAGCAAATCCACTGAAGCGGCCAAACGTGTTCAAAACCTCCAACTCGAGCCAGGTAGAAGGTGACAGGGCAAAAAGACCTGCAGCCACAATGTCTGCCGCTGAGAAGCTTATCTTAGAGGACCAGGACCGCAAACGACGGAGAACAGAACGCCAGAGCGTAGCGTGATTGGAAGTAATTGATATATACTTTTTACTGTAGATAATTATTGTGGCCTCGTGTAAATGTATATGGTCTTTGTAAGACTTACATCCTTCACTTGAGCCAGTGCACATCTAACAACTAGGATCAATTCCTGATCAGGCAAGGTTCATTTTGATTTGTCGTCCTTGGACTATCCTGTAAATAGTTTGTGGTCAGCTTGTAATGGCCCAATATGACGCGGTGCCTACAATTGAAGGCCACCTGCACTCAGACTCCAGATTTGCAGCCCCTCTTTCTCAATATTGGGACCCACAAGAACTCTACGCTGCGGTGCGATAGTGTCGCTTATACATGTAAACAAATCTGACATTTT
>Ga0153918_1001318_pt1 | contig 10260 bp, 7 predicted proteins | sample TSFL002MetaG_FD_104687 | JGI IMG/M metagenome (GOLD analysis project Ga0153918, IMG submission 104687) | Attine ant fungus gardens microbial communities from Florida, USA - TSFL002 MetaG | ecosystem: Host-associated > Fungi > Mycelium > Unclassified | place: USA: Florida, Paynes Creek Historic... | reverse complement strand
TGTCACCCGCATCGCTCTGTTTTTAACATCGCCTATGGAAAAAAATGGTCTGTTCAGTCAGCGCATACGCTTGCGCCATTTGCATACATTTGTGGCCGTCGCTCAACAGGGAACGCTGGGGCGAGCGGCTGAAACCCTTAACCTAAGTCAGCCCGCACTGTCGAAAACACTCAACGAGCTGGAACAACTTACCGGAACCCGGCTGTTCGACAGAGGACGACTGGGCGCACAGCTCACGCTCGTGGGCGAGCAATTCCTGACCCACGCGGTGAAAGTTCTGGATGCCCTCAACACCGCAGGCCAGGCGCTAAACCGTAAAGACGATCACACCAGCGAAATTGTTCGCGTGGGTGCCCTGCCAACGGCGGCGCTGGGCATTCTGCCTGCCGTTATTGGCCAGTTTCACAAGCAGCAAAAGCACACCACGATTCAGGTTGCGACCATGAATAACACCATGCTGCTGGCAGGACTCAAATCTGGCGAACTGGATCTGGGGATCGGCCGGATGTCCGACCCGGAACTGATGACGGGCCTTAACTATGAACTGTTGTTCCTGGAATCGCTCAAGCTCGTAGTTAGGCCAAACCACCCGTTGTTGCAGGATACCGTCACCTTAAGCCGCGTGATGGAGTGGCCGGTGGTGGTGTCACCAAAAGGTACAGTTCCGCGTCAGAACGCCGAAGCGTTGTTACAGTTACAGGGCTGCACTCTGCCAACCGGCTGTATCGAAACACTTTCAGCCTCCCTTTCACGCCAGCTGACGGTCGATTTCGACTATGTGTGGTTTGTGCCTTCGGGTGCGGTGAAAGACGATTTACGCCACGGCACGCTCACGGCGCTGCCGGTCACCTCGCCAGGCGCCGGAGAGCCAATTGGCATTCTGACCCGCGTTGATATCCCGCTTTCAACAGGTACACAGACGCTGCTTAGCGCCATCCGCAAGTCAATGCCTGCCTGATTCTCCCTTTGTACCCTTTCCTTTCACCCGCCGTCACGGCGGGTTTGTTCTCATCTCTAATCAAATAATGCGAAATCTTTCATTAACAATTGCGTAAAACAATTTAACAGTTTTATCATAGCCCCGAATTCACCAAATGGTTCGCAGACTATTTGTTACCTGTGAATTCATGCGCTACTTAAGCAGTCAGAAGCGTAGAAACCATCATAACCCTCGTCTTTATTTACCCATTTGGTACAGATGCCGCACAGCACAGACCTGAAAAGACGAGAGTATTTAAGGAGACAGAAATGGCATTTGGCAGCGCGCCGCGTGGGTTACCTCGTATCCTGCAGTGGCTCCTTGCCGGATTGATGGCACTCATCGGTCTGGCAGTCGGCGGCTTGGGCTTCAAGCTCGCCACAGTAGGCGGAAGTTGGTACTTCCTGATAATGGGCGTGGTAATGCTGATTGCCGCAGGCCTGATTTTCACCAACCGCACCAGCGGTATTGTGCTTTACGCCATCGCGTTTATTGCGTCACTGTTCTGGGCCGTCAGCGATGCGGGCTGGGATTTCTGGCCGCTCTTCTCGCGCCTCTTCACCTTCGCGGTGCTGGCGTTCCTGTGCGCGATTGTCTGGCCTTTCCTGCGCGCCGCAAACAGCAATGCGCCCGTCAGAAAATGCGCGCCATTTGGCATCGCTGCGGTGCTTGCCGTCGCCATGCTGGCAAGCTTTGGCTGGATGTTTAAACCGCAGACGCTGGTTACCGCCAACGAACCGGTTCCGGTTAAACCTGTCGCCCCTGGCGAGCAGCAAAAAAACTGGGAGCACTGGGGTAACACCACCCACGGTGACCGCTTTGCCGCACTGGATCAGATCAACAAACAGAACATCGGCGATCTGAAAGTGGCCTGGGTTGCCCATACCGGCGATATCCCGCAGAGCAACGGTTCCGGTGCTGAAGATCAGAATACCCCTCTTCAGATTGGCGACACGCTGTATGTCTGTACCCCGTACAGCAAAGTGCTGGCGCTGGATGTGGATTCCGGTAAAGAAAAATGGCGCTACGATTCCAAAGCCACCGCGCCAAACTGGCAACGTTGCCGTGGTCTGGGTTATTTTGAAGACCACGAAAATGTGACAACGTCACAGACAGAAGCACAGCCTGCGGCCTGCTCCCGTCGTCTGTTCCTGCCAACCACCGATGCGCGTCTGATTGCTATCAACGCCGACAACGGCAAAGTCTGTGAAGACTTTGGCGACCACGGTATTGTCGACCTGAGCGTGGGCATGGGTGACATCAAACCGGGTTACTACCAGCAAACCTCTACGCCACTGGTGGCGGGTAATGTGGTGGTGGTCGGTGGACGCGTGGCAGATAACTTCTCCACGGGCGAACCGCCAGGGGTTGTTCGCGCTTATGATGTTCACACCGGTAAACTGGCATGGGCATGGGATCCAGGTAATCCGAACCTGACCGGCCTGCCGCCGGAAGGCCAGACCTACACGCGCGGTACACCGAACGTCTGGTCAGCAATGTCTTACGACGCAAAACTGAACCTTATCTATCTGCCAACCGGTAACGCCACGCCAGATTTCTGGGCGGGTGAACGTACCGCTCTGGATGATAAATACAGCTCGTCTATCGTCGCCGTTGATGCAACAACCGGCCAGGTGCGCTGGCATTTCCAGACCACGCACCACGACCTGTGGGACTTCGACCTGCCATCACAGCCGCTGCTGTATGACCTGCCTGACGGTAAAGGCGGCACTACGCCTGTGCTGGTTCAGACCAGTAAACAGGGCATGATCTTCATGCTCAACCGCGAAACGGGTAAACCTGTTGCGAAGGTTGAAGAGCGCCCGGTTCCTGCCGGCAACGTGGAAGGCGAACGTTACTCGCCGACTCAGCCGTACTCCGTAGGGATGCCGATGATCGGCAACCAGACGCTGACGGAATCCGACATGTGGGGTGCAACACCTGTTGATTTGCTGCTGTGCCGTATCCAGTTTAAAGAGATGCGTCATCAGGGGGTCTTCACCCCGCCGGGTCTTGACCGTTCATTGCAGTTCCCTGGCTCGCTGGGTGGCATGAACTGGGGTAGCGTTTCCGTTGACCCGAACAACAGCCTGATGTTCGTGAATGATATGCGCCTGGGCCTGGCGAACTACATGGTTCCGCGTGCAAACGTGGCGAAAAACGCCAGCGGGATCGAGATGGGTATCGTTCCAATGGACGGCACACCGTTCGGCGCGATGCGTGAGCGTTTCCTGTCTCCGCTGGGTATTCCGTGCCAGAAACCGCCGTTTGGTACCATGTCTGCGGTGGATCTGAAAACCGGCAAGCTGGTGTGGCAGGTTCCGGTCGGCACCGTGGAAGACACCGGCCCGCTGGGGATCCGTATGCACATGCCTATCCCAATCGGGATGCCTACGCTGGGTGCATCGCTCTCTACACAGTCTGGCCTGCTGTTCTTTGCCGGTACTCAGGACTTCTACCTGCGCGCGTTTGATACCGCAACCGGGAAAGAGATCTGGAAAGACCGTCTGCCAGTTGGTAGCCAGTCTGGCCCGATGACCTACGTGTCACCGAAAACCGGTAAGCAGTACGTCATCATTAACGCAGGTGGCGCACGTCAGTCACCGGATCGTGGTGATTACATCATCGCGTATGCGTTACCGGATAAGCAGTAAGACATGAAAAAAGGGACCAAATGGTCCCTTTTTTTGCCCGGTGGCGCTTCGCTTACGCGGGCCTACGGGCCTGGTTTTGTAGGTCGGGTAAGCGAAGCGCCACCCGACACTGCTGGCGACTCAGAACGTTTCCCAGTTATCCCCGGATACAGCAGCAGCGGGACGCAATGGCGCGCTTTTAACAGTGGGCGAAGACGCTACCGAACGGCTTGCCGTTGCACCGTTCAGACGAAATGCGCCTACGGCTTCAGTCAGACGTGCGCCCTGTTCTTCCAGAGACGCAGCTGCCGCAGAGGCTTCTTCCACCAGCGAGGCGTTCTGCTGGGTCACTTTATCCATCTCAGAGATAGCCTGGCTCACCTGAACAATGCCACGGCTTTGCTCATCGGACGCTGCTGCAATTTCCAGCATGATGTCGGTAACGCGCTTAACGGCTTCAACGATTTCATTCATGGTGTTACCTGCGGCAACCACTTCGCCAGAGCCCTGGTCAATCAGCGACACGGATTCGTTGATCAGGCTTTCAATCTCTTTCGCCGCGTTCGCACTGCGGCTTGCCAGCGTACGAACTTCACTCGCCACTACCGCAAAACCACGACCCTGCTCACCGGCACGCGCGGCTTCTACTGCGGCGTTCAGCGCCAGGATATTGGTCTGGAAAGCGATGCTGTTAATCACTGCGGTGATTTCAGAGATTTTCTTCGAGCTGGTAGAAATATTACCCATGGTTTTCACCACGCCGGACACCATCTGGCCGCCACGGCTGGCTTTACCGGAGGCATCTTCCGCCAGTTTGCTGGCATGGTGGGCGTTATCGGCGTTCTGCTTCACGGTAGCGGTCAGCTGCTCCATGCTGGCTGCCGTCTGCTCAATGGCAGCCGCCTGCTGCTCGGTGCGTGAAGAGAGATCGGTGTTACCGGCAGAGATCTCGCTGGTACCGCGATAGATCTCTTCCGCCCCCTGGCGAACCGTGCCCACGGTCGTCACCAGCGAGTGCTGCATGGTTTGCAGGTCACGCGTCAGGCGACCAATTTCGCTGCGCCCTGTCGCATCATCCGCCATCGTCAGGTCGCCTTTGGCGATATTTTCAATGCGCTTAGCGGCACGCTGAAGTGGATTAATTACCGTACGACGCAGCACGACAAATGTCATCGCCGTCAGCACCAGCGCCAGCGCAAAAGCACCGACCATAAACATCAGCCCCATCTGCGTGCGGGTGTGGGCCTCTGCCGTCAGCGCATTTGCGCGGTCGGTACGGATTTTAATCGCCTTCATCAGCACGTCGTTATACCCGTCATCCAGCGGACGAGCGGTTTCGTTTTCGTGGTTGATAATGGCCTCAAACATGCCGTTTTTGGCATATTTCAGCATCGGCTGGAGGCCAGCGATGTAGGCGTCGTAACGCGCTTTCAGATCCGCGTCCAGGGCTTCATCTGCCGGCGTGCGAACCGCGCGATTCATATACGAAGCAAAACTTTCCTGGGATTGCTTAATACGCGTTTCAGCTTCGTGGATGTTCTGCTTCATCGCATCCATTTCAGCGATACGGCTAGCCGCACCCGCGTGGATCATATTGATACGGGCAGTGCGTAAGTGGTTTGAACTGTTCGATAACCCCAGACGAACCTGGATTTCGGATGTGACATCCTGCTGATCGGTGTCAGCTTTTAACAGGAAGTAACCCGCCAGACCGGAGCTCAAGGCAAACAGAAGAATAATGCCACCGAGAATGGAGGAAAACAGCGGAACCAGCCTGATGTGATGCAAGAAGCTCAGCTTGTGCAGCGCCTGCATCGAAGTTGTGTTGTCCATGACCGTCGACTCTCTTATAGGTAAGATGCGTAAAAACACGCCTGTAAAATAGTCATCGGCACTGCGGGGAATTAGATTACGGCTAAAATCGCCAGCCAGGTCACAGTTTAGAGAAGATTATTAAAGAAATGCCAGCGGTAAAAACCGCTGGCAGAATAATTAGTTGTCGCCGAAATGGATGACGGTACGAATGGATTTACCTTCGTGCATCAGGTCAAACGCTTCGTTGATTTGCTCTAACGGCAGACGGTGGGTAATGAACGGATCAAGCTGAATTTTTCCGCTCATGGCATCTTCAACCATACCCGGCAGCTGGGTACGGCCTTTTACGCCACCGAACGCAGAACCACGCCATACGCGCCCCGTCACCAGCTGGAATGGACGCGTGCGGATCTCCTGACCTGCACCGGCCACACCAATGATGATGCTTTCGCCCCAGCCTTTATGACAGCATTCAAGCGCAGAACGCATCACGTTAACGTTACCGATACATTCGAAGCTGAAATCAACACCGCCGTCGGTCAGCTCAACAATCACGTCCTGAACCGGTTTTTCGTAATCTTTCGGGTTCACGAAATCGGTCGCGCCCATTTCACCAGCCAGTTTGAATTTTTCCGGGTTGGTATCCACCGCAATGATACGACCGGCTTTTGCCTGCACCGCACCCTGGATAACCGCCAGGCCAATACCGCCCAGGCCGAACACCGCCACAGTGTCACCCTCTTTCACTTTCGCCGTGTTGTGAACCGCACCGATACCGGTGGTCACACCACAACCCAGCAGACACACTTTATCCAGCGGCGCCTGCGGGTTTACTTTGGCCAGAGAGATCTCGGCGCACACTGTGTATTCGCTGAAGGTACTGGTGCCCATGTAGTGATAAATTGGCTCGCCGTTGTAAGAGAAACGGGTTGTTCCGTCTGGCATCAGCCCTTTACCCTGGGTGGCGCGCACCGCCTGGCAGAGGTTGGTTTTGCCGGATTTACAGAACTTACACTCGCCACATTCTGCGGTGTACAGCGGAATCACATGATCGCCCGGTTTCAGGCTGGTAACCCCTTCACCCACTTCAACCACAACCCCGCCGCCTTCGTGGCCGAGCACCGCCGGGAATACGCCTTCCGGATCGTCACCTGACAAGGTGAATGCATCCGTATGGCACACGCCGGTGTGGGTGATTTTGATTAAGACTTCGCCTTTTTTCGGCGGCGCAACGTCAATTTCGACGATTTTCAACGGCTGGCCTGGGCCAAATGCGACAGCAGCGCGAGATTTCATAATGTCTTTCCCTTGTTGTGAGGTCTGTGGGTTTATTTTAGATAAGAGCGCAGCAAATGGCCGACTTCTGCCATCCTGACTGCCCGCTGGTCCGGGGTTGTCTCCCCCGTCACCAGCTCATCTTTGAGGTGAATTTCGACCATTTCCCCCATCAGACCATTTGCAGCACCGCGCACGGCGGCGATTTGTTGCAGGATGGCCAGACAGGGTTCGCCGGATTCCAGCGCGCGTTCCAGGGCGTCAACCTGCCCACGGATGCGCCGGACGCGAGTGAGGATTCGTTTTTTATCTGCGGGTGAATGCGGCATACGCCCTCCTGATACTATAGGGGGGTATAGTAAATTGTTATTTGTTCTCTGTAAACCGCCAGTTTCTTATGGTTTCACAGGGTAACCACGGCAGGTGCTAGGCCATCAGTACCGATTTCGCCTTGTTATAACGCTGGCGGCGGTCGTCGATACCCTTTTGCCCTCCATTGATAAGTTGCGTAATTTTTACAACATCACCGGGGTATTTCAGGCACCCCTTCGACACGTAGAACCAGCCAGCCGACAGCGCGGCGTAGGTGTCGTTGAGCAGTTGATCGGGGTCTGCGATGAGATTTAGCCCCAGCTCCTTGCCGCATTTCGTATAGTTTTCACGCCCGGTAATCTGCTTCAGACCACGTCCACGGAATAACCAGCCGTCACCGTCCTGGGTATTACCCAGGTTATCCAGCCCCCAGTCACCGCCGTAAACAATATTGGCGATAGCCCTCTGATCTGCCGGATGGTTTGGGTTACGGCCGAACTGGTTCGCCTGCTGCTGACTGATACGATGCGAACCAAACACACCCACCAGGCGGTCAGAAGCGTAGTTCAGATTTTCGCTGAGCGTCTTAAAACCACCGGATTCTGTACCCATCTGGGCGATAAACATCGCCTGATCGATGGGTTTGACAATCCCGTACTGGCCCATGACGGCATCAAGATGTGTAAACCACCGGTCAGCCAGTGACGAGGACACCCCGGCGGCCTGCTGGAAGAGAGACTGATTCATAGAATTGACTCTGCTTTGAGAGGATTGCGATAACGGAAATACACAAGCATTTTCCACCGCACAGCGACCTTCTCTATCAGAATAGTCGGTAGGCCCGACACTGAAACCTCACCCACTTGTGCTATTTGTCGGCATAGGAGCAGATTCAACTCAGAATTCCCTTTTCCGCAAAATGCTGTAATATGCAATTTATTGCGACATTTTGCAGGATTAACCGCAGATGCATAAAACCGCTCGTCAGAAATACTTGCTTGATATCATTAGTGAAAATGGTCAGGTCAGTATCAGCGACCTCGTTGAAAAGTTGCACGTTTCTGCGGACACCGTTCGCCGGGATCTTACAGACCTTGAGAATAAAGGGCTGGCACAGAAGAACCACGGGGGCGCTATTGCGCTCGATCTCTCGGCGATGAACCGCCAGGGCAGAAATACGTTACTGCCCAAAACCAAGCAGCAGCTTGGTAAAAAGGTCGCAGAGAGCGTGCCCGCAGGCTCAACCCTGTTTCTTGATGCGGGAAGTACGGTAATGGCCGTCGCCACCTTTCTTCAGGGACCGCTGAAAGTCATCACCACTTCGCTGGATATCGCCCAGCACTTCAGCGACCGCGCAGACATCGAACTCATTCTGCTTGGGGGCCAGTGGGATCAGAAACAGCGCCTGTTTGCCGGCAGCGCCACCCTTTCGATGCTGTCGCGCTATCGTGCGGATATCGCCATTCTTGGCGCCTGCGCCATCCATCCTCAGTTGGGTTTGAGCGCCAGCAAAGAAGCCGATGCCGACGTAAAACGGGCCATGCTGGCAGCCAGCCGTGAGCACTGGATCGTTGCCGATCACCTGAAACTTAACCACTGCGAGCCCTATCTGGTGTCCGGGTTAGCCGACATTCATCAATTGTTCTTAGATCGTCCCTGGGCTGAGCTTGGGGACAACAGCGCACTGCAAGTCACTATTGCAGATGCTTAATAACGTGGAGATGGTCATGAATAAAGTTGTCGCTCGAAACGGTAAGACAATCAACATTGCGCTGATCGGCTATGGGTTCGTGGGTAAAACCTTCCACGCGCCGCTGATCCAGTCCGTCGATGGCCTGAAGCTGGCGGTTGTCTCTTCCCGCGACGAAGAAAAGGTCAAACGCGATATCCCGGATGCCATCGTGGTGGCCACGCCTGAAGAAGCTATTCAGCACCCGGATGTCGATCTGGTGGTAATCGCCTCTCCTAACGCCACTCACGCGCCGCTGGCAACGCTTGCCCTGAACAGTGGTAAGCATGTGGTGGTGGATAAACCCTTTACCCTCGATATGCAGGAAGCGCGTGATCTGATCGCACTGGCAGAGGAAAAACAGTTACTGCTGTCAGTCTTCCATAACCGCCGCTGGGATAGCGATTTCCTCGGTATTAAGCAGGTTATCGAGCAGGGGCAAATCGGCAAAGTTAAGCATTTTGAGTCTCATATCGACCGCTTCCGTCCGGAAGTTCGCGTGCGCTGGAGAGAACAAAACGTACCAGGCAGCGGCCTGTGGTTTGATATCGGGCCACACCTGATTGACCAGACATTGCAGCTGTTTGGCCTGCCACTGTCCGTGCAGGGCAATATTGCCACCCTTCGCGCTGGTGCGGAAATTAATGACTGGGCGCACGTGGTCTTAAATTACCCGGAACATAAAGTGGTGCTGCATTGCAGTATGTTGGTTGCCGGCGGCACGTCGCGCTTTACTGTTCACGGAGATAAAGCCAGCGTGGTTAAAGCCAGAATCGACCAGCAGGAAGCGCAGCTTCTGGCAGGCGTCATCCCTGGCAGCGAGACCTGGGGTGAAGACAGCGACAGCATGGTGCTGTTTGATGCCAACGGTGAGTCGCACACGGTTAACACACCAAAAGGCGATCAGCGCCAGTATTACGTTAACGTGCGTAATGCCCTGAACGGTGAAATCAAGAACCCGGTTCACCCGGTTGAAGCGCTGGCGGTGATGGCCGTACTGGAAGCTGCTGTCACCTCTTCCGAAACCGGCACCACGCAGCCGCTGGCATTAACCGCGGGCGAGCGGGCTCACCTGCAAAAATAATCCCTGCGGTAACCTGCAATGCTGGTCAGTTAAGCACGGTGGAGTGTTCCGTTCACCTTAATACCCGCAGAAAATAATTCGTTCAGAACACGTGAACGGGATAAAGGGGCCACCGCGGCCCCCTTCTCAATCCCCGCGGCCCGCAACGAAATCGGTGCTTCGCACTGCGCTCACCTCCCGACCCTCTGCCTGCGGTCGGCTCAACTCGACAGCCTGTCTCGATTCGCCTCTGGCCGCCATCCCTGGCGTCCAGCCCTTGTCATCCGGTCTCCGGTTCGCCGATTTCTGCGGGACTCAACGTCCGTGCCCCTTTCAGACCGCAGAGAAGGTTAAGGGAGCGTGAGTCCGGCTGAAAATCGCCGAAGCGTTTCCTGTAGGCCGGGGCGACGCGCAGGGATGCGCGGCGAGGGCGGATTTACAGGGACGTTGCCTC
>Ga0153918_1001315_pt1 | contig 10271 bp, 11 predicted proteins | sample TSFL002MetaG_FD_104687 | JGI IMG/M metagenome (GOLD analysis project Ga0153918, IMG submission 104687) | Attine ant fungus gardens microbial communities from Florida, USA - TSFL002 MetaG | ecosystem: Host-associated > Fungi > Mycelium > Unclassified | place: USA: Florida, Paynes Creek Historic... | reverse complement strand
GGCTCTATTATTAGGACAACAAACCACCCCCCATTATAAGTTTGAGATTACTACAATGAGCGAAGCACTTAAAATTCTGAACAACATCCGTACTCTTCGTGCGCAGGCAAGAGAATGCACCCTTGAAACGCTTGAAGAAATGCTGGAAAAATTAGAAGTTGTAGTTAATGAACGTCGTGAAGAAGAAAGCGCAGCTGCTGCTGAAATCGAAGAACGCACTCGCAAACTTCAGCAATATCGTGAAATGCTGATTGCTGATGGTATCGATCCAAATGAATTGCTGAACAGCATGGCTGCTGCTAAAACCGGCACCAAAGCTAAACGCGCTGCTCGTCCTGCTAAATATAGCTATGTTGATGAGAACGGCGAAACTAAAACCTGGACTGGCCAGGGTCGTACTCCTGCTGTTATCAAGAAAGCAATGGATGAGCAGGGTAAACAACTGGATGACTTCCTGATCAAGGATTAATCAGGACGCATTCTAAAAAATCCCGCTAAATGCGGGATTTTTTGTATCTGTAATTCACGCCGAACATCCCCTTACACTCTGTCATATAGCGACAAGACACTATTTAAAAACCCTTACAATCCGGCTCAGGTGACCCCGCTCGGGTTATGGGCATAAAAAAACCGGTGGGCAATGCCACACCGGTTTAGTTCATCCGGGAAACAGATTATTTTTTAATACCCATGCTCTCCTGGAGCCAGGATTTAAATTCTTCACCCAGAGTATTGTGGCGAATGCCATATTCAACAAACGCCTGCATATAACCGAGTTTATTACCGCAGTCATGGCTCTTACCTTTCATGTGGTAAGCTTCAACGGTTTCTTTCTCGATCAGCATATCAATGCCATCAGTTAGCTGGATCTCATCACCCGCTCCTGGAGGGGTTTTGGCCAGCAGCGGCCAGATTTCTGCGCTCAGGACGTAACGACCCACAACGGCCAGATTAGACGGTGCAACATCCGCTTTTGGCTTTTCAACGACACCAACCATCGGCACGCTTTCGCCAGGCTCCAGGTTAACGCCTTTGCAGTCTACAACGCCGTATGCGGTGACATCCGCAACAGGCTCAACCATGATCTGGCTGCTGCCGGTTTCATCGAAGCGTTTAATCATCTCTGCCAGGTTATCCTGGGACAAATCGGATTCGAATTCATCCAGAATAACGTCTGGCAGAATAACGGCCACTGGCTCGTCGCCCACAACAGGGTGAGCACACAGCACCGCATGGCCCAGGCCTTTCGCCAGACCCTGACGCACCTGCATGATGGTAACATGCGGTGGGCAAATAGACTGGACTTCCGCTAACAGCTGACGCTTAACGCGTTTTTCCAGCATGGCTTCAAGTTCAAAACTTGTATCGAAATGGTTTTCGATAGAGTTTTTGGATGAATGCGTAACCAGCACAATTTCGGTAATTCCGGCAGCGATACATTCATTAACGACATACTGGATTAATGGCTTATCAACCAACGGCAGCATCTCTTTAGGGATTGCCTTCGTTGCGGGTAGCATCCTGGTTCCCAATCCCGCTACCGGGATAACGGCCTTTCTGACTTTCGAATTTAGGGCAGCCATTGAAATTCTCCTGAGCTGTTCAAGTTTTGAACTTATTCAATAAATAACGCGTTGAGTATATCAGCCTCACCATACAGTCCGGGTCTGAAAAGGACGCGTTGCCGATCAATTAGGATAAATACGCATGAATCTGGCGGTGATAGTAGCACTGTCAGCAAAACACCGGAAAAGCAATCTGACGAATAAAAGTCAATTGCTTATTCCGTGGACAACATTAAGCGTAACCGTCCCCCTGCCCCCCAAATTTGGCACTGCCAGGAGGAGCAGCGTTGGCTAATTTGATTAAGATAAGCTGTTCCTAATGTCCCTAAAGGAACGCCATTGCTTACCTGAATATGATGCTCCCCCGTATTGAGCGTTGCGTTTAGTCCGGCAGAGACGAGGATAAGGTTTTTCAGACCGCTGTGGTAATAACCGACCAGCAGCGGAAATTGCCCCGGCAAATTGGCCTGGCGAAAAAGATGATTGACCTGCTTAAGTAAACTGCCTAATTCAGGAAGTCGTTGACCCTGATGGGATAACTGTTCCTGCAAGAGCCCGTTAAATAGCGCCCGAAGTAATAGCGCAGCTAATACACCATTATCACCTGCCCGCGTTACATCCAGACAATAAAACGCGAGGTCGGAATCCGATAAAGGTGCAATATCAAGCACCAGCCCGGGTTCGTCCGCGGCGACCAGTTGGCGATAATTTATACGGCAATGAGAAATAGTCTGTTGAACCGGTGGCTGGAGTTCCTGCAACAATTTTGAGGCCGCCAGCGGATTACTGACTAACGCATCCCAGTCCTGGAAAAGGCGTTCTTCTTCCTCAACACGGGAATTAAACATATTGGGATACAGGCAAGCCAGTACCGTTTCACGCAGGCGATTCAAATCTTTGACCGGTTTTAACAAAATATCCTGCACGCCTAAACGCAATGCCCGGGCAATATCAGCCATGTTTTCGGTGGCAGAAATCACCAGAATCGGGATTTGGTCACCCTCGTTTCGAAGATGCTCGACCAGCTTGAGTCCGTTCATGCGCGGCATGGCAATGTCACAAATCATCAAATCAGGCGTGATCGTGACCATTTTTTCCAGAGCATCAATACCGTCCTCGGCAAGCGATGTCATCGCGCCTAACGAGGATAACCACGAATCCAGCAGCGAACGGAAAACGGGCTCGTCTTCAACTATCAAAATGTGTTTTCCGGCCAATGGCTGCGTCATGGTTCCTCCCCTGGCTGACAGTTACTAAATAGTGGCATGTGATCGGCACTATCGCCTGTCAGATTTTGCTGAAGTAATCAAAAAAGGGTGCTCAGGCTGATGTCCGCACAAACGGCAACAGCTCATCCATTTTCTTCTCAACGGCTAACGAGCCCGCAGTAATAGCGGCTTCGGCACGATGGAAGTCCAGGGTAGCGATTTGCGGGCAATACGGTTGAATAAGGATGTCAGGTGGGTCACCCGCCATGCGGTTACGTTTAAGGCGGTTTTCAAGCACCTGGATTGAGGTCGTCATGATTTCGATTGCCGTCGGTGCAGCTACCGCACGACGTGCCGCCATCCGGCCGATTCGCCCACGCAAGCGTTCATGCCAGGCGAGTTTTTCACCTTCCGCATCCTCGCTTTGTAGATTGACAGGCAAAAGCTCCTGCTGCATCAGGTGTGCATCGTGTTGCAGATCGACGGCGATCACGATGTCTGCACCCATCGCGCGGGTGAGTGAGATAGGAATCGGGTTCACCACGCCGCCATCGACCAGCCAGTAGCCGTTATGCGGAACGGGCGCCATTAAACCCGGCATACTACAGGAGGCACGTACGGCAAGATGGATATCGCCTTCGGTAAACCAGAGTTCCCGGCCCGTGCTGAGGTTTGTCGCTACAGCGCCGAAAGGCAACTGGCAATCGCTGAAGTCTTCAAGAGGCATTATCTGGCGGAACTGATTAAACACCCGTTCGCCGCGCAGTAAACCGCCGCGTTGCCAGGAGAGATCCATAAGGCGTAGAACATCCCAGTAACTGAAGGAACGCACCCAGGTTTCCAGCTCCGGGAGCTTCCCGCAGGCATACGCAGACCCGACCAGCGAACCGATAGAACACCCTGCAACGATATCAATCTCAATGCCCATCTCTTTTAAGGCATTAATTACGCCGATATGTGACCAGCCGCGAGCTGCACCTGAGCCCAGCGCCAGTCCAATTTTAACCTTTCTCATTAGCCCTGATTTACTTCCCCTGGATTCTCAACATAGCGTCAACGCAACTGCTCAGTTAACATGGTGCTACCCGAAGCGTTTTACGCCCTTAATTTTTGTTCCAGGAAGAGAATCGTGTCTCAACTCTGCCCCTGTGGTAGCGCTCTGGATTATAGCCTATGTTGCCAGCGATATCTTACTGGCGAGCAGGTTGCACCAGACCCGTCACACCTTATGCGTTCGCGTTATACTGCTTTTGTGATCAAAGACGCAGACTATCTGATTAAGACCTGGCACCCGTCTTGTCATGCCGCCGATTTTCGTCAGGACATCGAAACTGGCTTCGCCAACACGCAGTGGCTTGGCCTGACCGTTTTTGACGCCTCGGCCGGAAGCAACGACAACGAAGGCTACGTCAGCTTTGTTGCCCGCTTTACCGAACGCGATAAAACGTCTGCCATTATCGAACGTTCCCGTTTCTTAAAGGAAAGCGGGCAGTGGTATTATATTGACGGTACACGCCCGCAAATCGGTCGTAACGATCCCTGCCCTTGTGGTTCAGGTAAAAAATTTAAAAAGTGTTGCGGGCAGTAATGCCTGACAACTCAGATTTCGCAAATACTCAAACAGGATTTCCCGGCGATGCAATCATTACAACGTAAAGTTCTGCGCACCATCTGTCCCGATCAAAAAGGGCTGATCGCACGAATTACCAACATTTGTTACAAACATGAACTGAATATCGTGCAGAACAACGAGTTCGTTGACCACCGTACCGGTCGCTTCTTTATGCGTACCGAGCTGGAAGGTATTTTCAACGACACCACCCTGCTTGCCGACCTGGATAGCGCATTACCTGAAGGTTCTGTTCGTGAGCTGACGCCTGCGGGCCGTCGTCGTATCGTGATTCTTGTCACCAAAGAAGCACACTGCCTGGGCGATCTGCTGATGAAGGCAAACTACGGTGGGCTGGATGTGGAAATTGCCGCCGTTATTGGTAATCACGACACGCTGCGTACCCTGGTTGAACGTTTTGATATTCCGTTCGAACTGGTAAGCCACGAAGGTCATACCCGTGAAGAGCATGACGACTTAATGGCGCAGGCCATTGAAGCGCATAATCCGGACTACGTAGTGCTGGCAAAATACATGCGAGTGTTGACCCCAACCTTCGTGTCACGTTTCCCGAACAAGATTATCAACATCCACCACTCATTCCTGCCGGCCTTTATCGGTGCTCGTCCATACCACCAGGCGTATGAGCGTGGTGTGAAGATCATTGGTGCAACGGCGCACTACGTGAATGACAACCTGGACGAAGGCCCAATCATTATGCAGGATGTGATTCATGTGGATCACACCTACACAGCAGAAGACATGATGCGTGCCGGGCGCGACGTAGAGAAGAATGTATTAAGCCGCGCGTTGTATCAGGTACTGGGTCAACGCGTCTTTGTTTACGGTAACCGGACGATTATTCTTTAATCGACTGAGAAATGAATTGGTTAGCTTTGCGTCTTTGCGCATAAAATTCAGCCAACCAGTTTATTTTTATTGTGGTAACGCTTTACAGGGGCGTCTCATTTGATATGATGCGCCCCGCTTCCAACAGGAAGCAGGCCAATAAATAGCATTACCCCGTGGTGGGGTTCCCGAGCGGCCAAAGGGAGCAGACTGTAAATCTGCCGTCATCGACTTCGAAGGTTCGAATCCTTCCCCCACCACCATCTTCAAGCTGTACCTCAAAATTAAGCATTACCCCTGGTGGGGTTCCCGAGCGGCCAAAGGGAGCAGACTGTAAATCTGCCGTCATCGACTTCGAAGGTTCGAATCCTTCCCCCACCACCATCACTTCCAAATGACTCTGAATCTCCTTTTTGCACCGGGCATCATGCATTTCCGTAACAGGGAAGGATGAGAAGCTTCGACTAAGGTTCGATTCGAGCGTAGCGAGAAAGCGTTGCCGCAGGCAACGACCCAAAGGGCGAGGCGCAACGCGCCGAGTAATCCTTCCCCCACCACCATCATTTCCCGAAAAAATCCAAAAAAACATCACCGAACTGATTGCACCTTTGTAGGCCGGGTAAGGCGCAGCCGCCACCCGGCAACAGACAGCTACATCGGCGGCAACCGGCGCTTCACAGGTGAGCTTTTCACGATCGACGTATTACACTGGGCATGTTCAGCGAGACCATCCAGCAACATATCAAGCTGCTCAATTGATCGCACCACCAGCCTGATAACAAAACAATCCTCACCGGTCACCTTGTCGCTCTCAATACACTCCGGCATGGCCTGAATGTATTTATCCACCTTATGTAACAATCCCGGCAGCGGCCGCACACGCACCAGCGCCTGCAAGCTATATCCCAGCGCGGCTAAATTCACACGAGCACCATACCCCTGAATAACGCCCCGCTCCTCCAGCCTTTTCAAACGCTCTGCGGTGCTTGGCGATGTCAGCCCGATACGGCCACTCAGCACTTTCAACGACACGCGCGCATCCTCCACCAGACAGGCTAATATCTGACGGTCGATATCATCGAGAAGGTAATCCATAGCATTCACCTAATTTAAAAACGCCATAACGGTATTTCACCTTATATCACTACTGTAAAAGCCAACACACTTTTTCGACAATAGAGCTATTAATCAGGAGGTGCATTATGGGTGATAGACAAAAAGGCGTCTGGCAAATGAGCCTGGCGATGCTTATTTCCGGTTCAATCGGAGCTTTTGTTTTACTCTCCAGTTTACCGGTCACAGAAGTCGTGTTCTGGCGCTGCCTCATCGGCGCCGTTGCTCTATTTCTTTTTATCCGTATCAGCAAACAGCCTTTTAGCCCGTTAACCAAAATTACCCTGGGGCTGGCCATCCTCGGCGGTATCGCGCTGGTTGTTAACTGGCTGCTGCTTTTTGCCGCCTACGCGCGCATCTCGATAGGTCTGTCGACCGTAGTCTACAACACGCAGCCGTTTATGCTGGTGATGATGGGGATGCTACTGGGTGAACGCGTGAGTCTGGCGAAATGGGGATGGCTCCTGCTGGCCTTCGGCGGCGTGGTGGTTCTGCTCTCAGGCGAGCTGACCGGCAAACACGAAGCCGGCTGGCTTAGCGGTATTGCGCTGGCACTTGGTGCAGCCTTCTTTTATGCACTAACGGCCATTATCACCCGCAAGCTCAGAAGTATTGCGCCACAACATATTGCGTTTATTCAGGTATTAACCGGAGTGGTTATGCTATTGCCGCTGGCGCACATGCCAACGCTTTCCGGGCATTTCCCGTGGGGAATACTCTTAACGCTGGGGATTGTGCACACCGGTATCATGTATCAGCTGCTTTATAGCGCCATTCAGAAGCTCCCGACCCCTGTCACCGGCTCCCTTTCCTTTATTTACCCGGTGGTAGCGATTGTGGTTGATAACCTGGTCTTCGGGCATTCGCTGACTGCACCGCAGCTGGCGGGTGGCGCGCTGATCCTGGTTGCCGCCGCAGGCAACAACCTGGGCTGGGGCGAAAAAAAACCCCGCGAGTGCGGGGTTGGTATCAAAACAGCTAATTAGCGGCGGGCTCGCACAATCTGGTATTTGCGCGTCAGGTACTCCACCGGCACGCTCCAGATGTGTACCAGACGGGAGAACGGGAACAGCACAAACAGGGTCATGCCCAGTACCAGGTGCATGCGGAAGATAAACGCCACGCCGTCCAGGTGTTCAGACGCACCGCCGTGGAAGGTCACGACAGACTGCGCCCAGCCAACCAGCTTCATCATTTCGCTGCCGTCCATATGCTGCGCAGAGAATGGAATGGTCAGCAGACCCAGCGCACACTGGATAACCAGTACCGACATCACCAGAATATCTGCTGCGGTTGTCGTAGCACGAATGCGAGGACTGAAGAGGCGGCGTTTGAGTAGCAACAGGCCGCCAACCAGACACATAAGGCCCGCAGCACCACCACCAAACATTGCCATCTTCTGTTTCACTTCCAGCGGCAACCAGGCTTCGTACATCCAATGCGGCGTCAACATCCCGAATGCATGGCCTGCGATCACGCCCAGGATCCCGATGTGGAACAGGTTAGAAGCCAGGTTCATCCCTTTGCGATCCAGCATCTGGCTGGAGGCCGCACGCCAGGTGTACTGACCGTAGTCATAACGCAGCCAGCTTCCCACCAGGAACACGGTGCCCGCAATATACGGATAGATATCAAAGAAGAACATATTCAGGAAGTGCATTATTGCTGTCCTCCGTTAGAGATATTCAAATATTGCGGGGCAACAGCTCCGGCAAAACGACGCTGGTGAGCCGAGATTTCTGACTCGCCGCAATTCTGGTCAGCAAAGAATTTCACCTGCTCTTCTTCCCAGACCGCATCCAGCGCCTGCGGGGTATCATCGCGAGCTTCATCGGCAATTTTTTCCGCCACTTTTTCGCTATCGACTGCCGCATTCGCCAGTTTCACCAGCAGGTCGAACAGCACTGCATAACGGCTCTCACGCTGTTGCAGACGCGCACTGAGCAGCGCCAGAATCGGGGCGATGTCCTGCAACCCGCCGAGCGCTTCTTCTTTTGGCAGCTGCGCCAGATATTCGAGGTACAGCGGCAGGTGATCCGGCAGCTCGCGGCTGTCTAGTTGCAGACCGTGCTGCTCGTACTGCGCCATCAGGTCGACCATTGCCTGACCCCGGTCACGGGATTCGCCATGAACATGTTCAAACAGCAGCAGCGAAGTGGCACGGCCACGGTCAAACAGCTGGCTGTAGTCGGCCTGTGCATCCAGAAGATCGCGCGCTAACAGATCGCGCAGAAAAACGCCCAGGCTCTGGGCATCTTCTTTATCCAGGTTTTCAGATGACGCGAGTGCATCGAAAAGTTCCTGTTGATGCTGCGCAAGCGCAGCATCCGGGTACTCGAGCAGACGCGAAACAATGACGAGTTCAATCATTGGTGCGGCTCCGTTTTGCTGGTCACATCCATTGCATCAATGCGACGGCTGTTGAACAGGTTAAATTTGGTGTCTGAACCGTGGCAACCATCACCGAAGGTAAAGCCACAACCGCTTTTTTCCGGGAAGGCTTCACGAGCCTGTTCACGGTGGCTGCTTGGTACCACGAAACGGTCTTCGTAGTTAGCAATCGCCAGATAGCGGTACATTTCCTGCGCCTGCGCTTCGGTCAGACCCACTTCTTCCAGTGCACGGGTATCAATCACGCCATCCACGGTTTCGGTGCGTTTAAAGTGACGCATCGCCAGCATACGTTTCAGTGCCAGCACCACCGGCTGGGTATCACCCGCAGTCAGCAGGTTTGCCAGGTACTGAACCGGGATACGCAGGCTTTCGACATCCGGCAGAATGCCATTGCTGCCCAGTTCACCGGCATCCGCAGCAGACTGAATCGGTGACAGAGGCGGCACATACCACACCATCGGCAGCGTGCGGTATTCCGGGTGCAGTGGCAGAGCCAGCTTCCAGTCCATCGCCATTTTGTACACCGGTGACTGCTGTGCGGCGTCGATCACGCTCTGCGGTACGCCATCTTTTAGCGCCTGCTCAATCACTTTCGGATCGTTCGGATCGAGGAACACGTCCAGCTGACGCTGGTACAGATCTTTCTCGTGTTCAGTGCTCGCTGCGCTTTCAATGGCATCCGCGTCATACAGCAACACGCCGAGGTAACGAATACGACCTACGCAGCTTTCGGAACAGACAGTCGGCATACCGGCTTCGATACGTGGATAACAGAAAATGCACTTCTCTGACTTACCGCTCTTCCAGTTGAAGTAGATTTTCTTATACGGGCAACCGGTAATACACATGCGCCAGCCGCGGCACTTGTCCTGGTCGATCAGTACGATACCGTCTTCTTCGCGCTTGTAGATGGCGCCGCTCGGACAGGTCGCCACGCACGCCGGGTTCAGACAGTGTTCGCACAGACGCGGCAGATACATCATGAAGGTGTTTTCAAACTGGCCGTACATCGCCTTCTGCATGTTTTCGAAGTTTTTGTCTTTCGACAGCTTCTCAAACTCACCGCCCAGATCGTCTTCCCAGTTCGGGCCTTTTTCGATCTTGTTCATCCGCTGACCGGTGATCAGCGAGCGAGGGCGTGCGATCGGCTGATGTTTACCTTCCGCGGCGTTATGCAGGTTCTGGTAGTCAAAATCAAACGGCTCGTAGTAATCATCAATACCCGGCAGATGCGGGTTAGCAAAGATTTTACCCAGCAGCATGGCACGGTTACCCATGCGCGGCTGGATCTTACCGTTGATTTTGCGGATCCACCCGCCCTTGTATTTCTCCTGATCTTCCCAGTTGGTCGGGAAGCCGGTACCTGGCTTGGTTTCAACGTTGTTGAACCACGCGTATTCGGTACCTTCACGGCTGGTCCAGACGTTTTTACAGGTGACTGAGCAGGTATGACAGCCGATGCATTTATCCAGATTCAGCACCATGCCGACTTGTGAACGAATTTTCATTTTACGCTCTCCTGTACCTGGTCAT
>Ga0153918_1001314_pt1 | contig 10272 bp, 11 predicted proteins | sample TSFL002MetaG_FD_104687 | JGI IMG/M metagenome (GOLD analysis project Ga0153918, IMG submission 104687) | Attine ant fungus gardens microbial communities from Florida, USA - TSFL002 MetaG | ecosystem: Host-associated > Fungi > Mycelium > Unclassified | place: USA: Florida, Paynes Creek Historic... | reverse complement strand
TTTCTTAAATCGGTCTAAAACAAAAAATCCCCGGCCGTTGGGCCGGGGATTTTGATGAATATCAATTTTAATTATTGGACTCTGTATCGATACACGCTCCTGCCCAGGTTACCTTGCTTATCCATACCTTCAACTACAACACGGTAAGTGGTACCATTACCATCAGCATTATAATATTGAAGTGTAACGTTGCCTGTGGTTTTATCGGTATTAACTTTCGGATTCCAATAGATAGTACTACGTAAATCTATACCTACTCCGCTTGGTTTACCTACTTCATATTTAGGCGAATAAAACTCGCGTACCATATTATAGCCACGTGGCACATAGCTTACAATATATGGCGGCGGCAATAGCTCGCGAATCTGGTCCATGGTAAGTTTGGTACCTTTCGGCTTTTTCTTTTTGTTTACCACCAGTACACCATTGGTGTTATCCCGTCGGTTAATACCGCTCAGGCCATCGTTCATGAACACCTCTACCGATTCAATATCATTAGCGTTAACGGTTTGCATTGCGGGCGCGTCAACCTGCAAACCATCTAAAAATATGGCCATTTCGCGTTTATCGCCCTGATTGTAGCTACGGGTTACATAAAACTTCTGATCAACATAAGTTACCCCCAGAGCTGATGTAGCCAAACATTCTGCAAAGAAATTACAGCCTTTAAAACGATCTCCGTTTATAACATGATCAGCCTCCATAGCCAAACCTGTTAGCGATGCATACTCTGTATGCCTAGGGCGCTGTGGCTGTACGGTACTTTTAATAACAACCTCGTGCAGCATGTGCTTGGTTTCGTATTCTTTTTTGCTGTTATCTAAATACGGGCGCAACAAGCTGTCGATATTCATGCGCTCATCTGGCGTATTTACAATGCGCGATGGTCCTGCCTCCTTTTGCCCGTCAACCATAATCATCAGATTATTGGCATTAACGTTATTACGGGCGTTCAGGGTAACCTTCATGGTATCGTTAATCATCACATTATTAAATTTAAACACGCCCTCGGCATCGGTAATAGCCTCTGCAGAGAAGTTTTTGTCAGGCACAAACAAACGCACATTTCCCTTAAAAATAGGCAGACCTGTGCTATTACGTAACGTACCTGAGATGGTGATGCCTGACTCTGGCAGGTTGTTTATTTTAGGCATACGACCGGCTACTATATCGCGATAGGAGAAACGGCGATAGCCTTGAGTCAGCATCAGCACGTCAAGATCAGCCAATACCTTTGGATCCTTACTTCTGAAATAATAGTTAGGCTTTTCTACGTATCCACGCAAATCTGAGGTTAGCAACAGGCTGGTCAAAATGGTGGTTTCGCCGTCTTCATCAACCGGCACTTTCTTCTCGTCAATTACCGCCACAGAAAGGCCGGCGTCTGTTGGGGCTGTCCCGTTTTTGGCTGATATATTTAATTTAACCGGTTGGCGACGGCCATATTGTGGTTTATCTGAGGTAACATTCAGCGTCATTAGGTCATTGCGCTGTATAAACACCAATCGCTCGCTAATAGGCAAAGCGTTTGAGCCAAACAGTGTAATCTGCAATATACCAGTACCAAATTTGTTTTTAGGAATACTGGCCTGGTAAACCTGGCTTTGCAGCTTGGTTTGTGCCGCATATTTAATAAAGCCACCACATTGCGCTACTATGTAATACGTTTTATTTTGATTAGCCTTAAAATAGGCATCGTTAGCGGCAATCTTGATATTCAGGTTTTCGCCATCGCCATTCATTGCCGAAAGATTGATGCCGCTTTGTGAAATACGCGGAATATTGTAAGTCGCCTGCGTCCCATCGGCAAAGCTGATATTAGCTTTGTAGGTTTTACCTGCCTCTGGTTGCAGCAACAGCAAACCCATACCTAAATGCTGCGACTCAAAGGTGGTTACCTCTTTGCCTTCGTTGTCAACCACGGTACCTTTAAAATCCAGGCCTAAACCGTTTGCTCTAACCGCTTTTACGGCCACCTTTGATGGAATGCCAGCAATCAGATCACCTCCTTCTGGAAAAAATTGAACGTCTTTACCTGTTGAAGCCGCCTTTAGAAAAAAAGTGTTTACCGGCTTTTTGGCGTCCAGATCAATTTCTGTAAATAGCACAGATGAGCCCAATGCCAGCGGTGATGCCGGAGGCAGTGTAATAGTAGCATAACCATTTGCGTCTGTATTTACGCGGCCTTTGCCCGTATCTTCATGACTGGTTTCTACGTGCCAGTTTACTCTTTTATCGGCCAGTGGCTTACCCTGTGCATCGGTAAACTGCACTTTGGCGGTAACCGGTGTTTGCGCGTTGATACCGCCACTAAAGTTAACATTTACTGATACCTCTTTATTAATCTGGTTACCTATGGTGATTACTTTATTGAACAGATAAGCAGGATCAAAATTAAGCATCCATTGGGTATACCCCCGCAGGCGATAGTTACCCTGTTTCAGCTGTGGAGATAGCAAAAAATTACCTGCGGCCATGCCATCAACCAATGGTAGCTTTTGCGATGCAACAAGCGAATCCTGCTCGTTATACATATCTATATACACCACCTTACTCATGGTGCTGGGCAGGTGCTGATCTACCGTTACATACGTTTTAAGCCAAACGGTATCGCCGGCGGCGTAATAGGGCTTATCAAATTGTACATAAACCTTCTCAACCGGATAATCATTAGTGTACTTTACAGATTTGGCCAGCAGATCATTCAAACTTACCGAATCTTTACGGGGCACAAGCGGGGTAAACTGGGCAAAAGCCGATGCACCAACCAATAAGAAAAGGCACAAGGGTAAAAATCTCTTGAAATTCATTACAGAAAAAGCGGGTATAAATAGACGGGCTCAATATAGTTATTTATGCAGAGCAACGAAGAAAAGCCCGTTTTATTTAACACTTTTTTGCAATTAATTGGACGTGCTAATACAGGTTATCGGTCTGCCTTAACTCCTTCCAAAACCCCCTCTACCAACTTTTGCCACTGTACACCTGATAAACCTATACGGGCCGAAAGCGCAATAGCCGTATTACGCACCTTGTCATGGAGGTCTACTCCATCATTATTAGGTGTTTCATTACGGCCATGCTGCTCGCAGCTTACCTTAAAACCATAGCGCGATACTATAAATGTGCTGGTAGAAGCGTCGCTGAAAAAGTGGGCCACAGCGGCATCATCTGTACGCGGATCAGGAACAGGGCGAATGGTCATGGCAATAAATTCCTCATTGGTATGCTGATTGCCATCGGCCTCAATCCGTTCTATACGCACCCATTCTAACCCATGCCCGGCGTCTGGGCCCGGTACACCTGTTAAATCAATATAGAAGTACAGACCTTCTTCGGCCCAGCCGCCAATCTCGTCACCCAGGTTATTGGTAAGCTTAAAAAATGATGAACCGGAGCCTGAATAAAGATGCCAGTTACTCACGTCTACCATACGTTCGGCCGCTTTGAGAAAACGAGCGTGAGCTTCATCTGTGGTGGCGAATGAAAGACTATAAGAAAAATCTGTTTGCCTTCCCAGCACTTGCTGCGGTATCTGCTCTTCTGCGTGTTTCATAATTACCTCCTCCTGAGCTTTTTTAACAGACGGCATCAGACATGGTTTTAGTTTTTAAAGAAATGCATAAGAAACCTGACCAGTTAGGACAATCTTTACTTAATTTCCTGGTTTAACTTAAATGAAATTAATACTAAAATTCAAATAGATACATAATTTACATGATAAATTACTTTACTTAAGGAGACAGGATTCACATTTTATCACCGACAGAACGACAGCAAACAAGCGTCAGTTATCATATAAAGAAAATTTTTCTACAAGAAAACTTTCACAACTCCCCTTTTTGTAGAAAAACTTACCTATACAAAACCGCTAAAAGCTAAAAATGGTGCTTACATCACTCATTTTGCTCCGTGGCAGCAAATTTGCCTTTAATTTAATAGCCTAATTATTGATTAAATCTAAAAAAGGAGGAATGATGAATACGCTGTTAACTGCATTTACTGAACGCTTATTACAAAAACCGTTATTAAGCGAAGCCATCTTAAATTTTCTACTCATCTTCTTTGTACTTGCAGCGTTGTACTTTTTTTGCCGGCTGATTATTGCAAGGCAAAATATGCTGCAGCGGATGATCCATAAGCATCATCATATGCACGTAGTGTCATACGAGAAAACACCTGTAAAGGCGGCTACCGACAAGCACTTTTTAATCTTAAGGTCAGTAACTTTAAAAGCAGTTAAGTAACTAATTTCAATGTATTTAAATTGATAAAATTAAAGCAATACATTAACTAACCAGAGGAAGGGTAAATGAGAAAACAGATCCTTCATCGGGCTTACTTTCTACGAAGATCTGGCTGCCATGACGGCGTACAATCTCATCTGAAATAAAAAGCCCCAGACCTAATCCCTGGAAACGGTGAGCCTGTTGGTCTACGCGATAAAAGCGACTAAACAAACCCTCCATATGTTCTGGTGCGATGCCGATACCATAATCCTGAATAGCAATTTTCAGGTGGCCTGCTTCTGGATAACAACTAATTTTTACAGGTCCTCCGTCGGGTGAGTACTTCACGGCGTTACTCAGCAGATTTACCAATACCTGTTCAATGCGGTATCTATCGCCATGGCAGGTTAAATCTCCAGCCGTTTGCAGCGTTAATTGATGGCGTGGCGATATTTCCTGTACGCTTTCAATAGCATCAGTCAGGGCTTCGGCGATGCTGAAGTTTTCTTTTTGGTAAGTCATCTTACCGGCGTTAATGCGCGATACATCCAGCAGTTCTTCTATCAAACGTTCCAGGCGCTGCAACTGGCGGTCGGCTTTGTGCGATAATGCGGACAAACGATGTTCGCCTGTCATCTCACGCTGCATCAGCTGGAAGAAAACTTTGATGGTGGTAAGCGGAGTTTTCAGCTCATGACTGGCAATGCTGATAAATTCATCTTTTTTACCCATTAACTGCTGTATGGCCTGGGTAGCCTGCTCCTGCTCCTGTATATCTGTCATGGTACCGATATAGCCATAAAACATCGGATTAAACACCGGCTGGGCATTATCCAGCATCCAGCGATATTCGCCTGTTGGTGCATGTTTAAAGCGATACTTCAGATGCACCGGCTGACGCGCCTTAAAAAGTGCGTTAAACTGCTGCACAGCTTCGTCACGGTCATCAGGGTGAATGTTGCCGGTCCAGTCTGCCTCATTAATATGATCAGAGGTAACACCAGTAAAGTTACGCCATGTGTCATTCACAAAAACGGTTTCGCAGTTGGCATTTACCTGCCAGATAGGCAATGAGTTAAGCTGCGTAACCGCTTTAAAATGAGCCTCGCTCATCATCAATGCCTCCTGTATGGCTTTCTGCTCATGAATATCAGTACAAGTGCCTACCCAAACGGTAATATTCCCAACCTCATCCTTATGCGGCGAGAAACGTGAAAGATGCCAGCGGTACTGTCCGTCTGCACGACGAAGACGGTGTTCAAATACAGATTCCTTCCCTTCTTCTATTGCCTTAGGCCACATGATAGCCGCTACAGGCCGGTCATCTGGATGAATAACGTCCCATACGGTGGCATGCAATTCGTCAAAACTATGGGTGCCTGTGTAATCGTACCAGCCTTTGTTGTAATAAGTGGCCTTCCCGTCGGGCGCAGACGTCCACATCTTGTGCTGAATGGCATCCGTCAGAAAACGGAATAACTCTTCACTGGCCTTTAGCTCATTGAGCGCTTTTTTATGGGCGGTAATATCTTCGGTAATAGAAATGGTATAAATTGGTTCGCGCTCGTTACGTACCATCGAGGTACTGTTTCGCACCCAGATGATATGTCCATCGCGGTGGTAATATCGCTTCTCGAATACAAAATCATCAATTTCTCCGGCAAAAAGCTTTCGGTACAGTTCCGAATTTCTCTCGATATCATCCTGATGAGTAATGGAGCGAAAATCTTTACCCAACAGGTCTGCTTCGGTATATCCTGTAATGCGGGTAAAGGCCTGATTAGCACGCATCAGTTTGCCATCTAAATCAGAAAGCAGGATGCCCACACTGGCATTTTGAAACGCTACGCTATAACGCTCTTCGCTTTCCTTTAACGCGCGCTGCGCCTCTTTTCTTTGTGTAATATCTACCAGCACGCCAGTAAATAATGAAGAACCACCTTCAGCATCTGTTTCAACGCTGCCACGGGCAAAAAACCAGTGCGTTTGGCCATTGATGATAGCACGATATTCAGTTTCGTAAACCTGCCCCAGCGCAGCGGCTTCTTCTCTGCGCCGATCAATCAGCGTAACATCATCAGGATGCACCATATTTCCCAGTACATCCCTGTCACAACCGTCAGGCGAATATGGAATACCAAACATACGCGAAAGGTTCTCATCCGGATACAACCTGTTGGTCTCCATATCCAGGATCCATGTACCTACCAGGCCTGACGATAGTGCTGATTTTAACTGCGTTTGCGTTATCTTTAGCTTATCCTCCACCTGTTTACGGCGGGCAATCTCATACTGCGCTTCTTCATTTAGTTGTGCATTCTCCAACGCTAAACCAATATGGTGGGCAAGGTTTTGAGCAAACTGCAGATCAGTTTCGTCATAATACTTACCTGGCGTGGTAGAAATAAACTTGATAGCCCCGCTAATGGTATCCTTACTAAACATAGGCACGGTAATGATGGATTGAAGCCCCATCTTTTCTATCATCTCTAATCTATCCTGCTCCAGCACCACGTTGTTCAATACTTCTGGGGTTACCCTTGGTATCAGAGACGACTTGCCAGAGCGCAATACCTTAGCTATCCCCCGCTCACTGTCTATATGTACAGGGAAGGCCTCCCGGTATTTTTCGGCCCATTGTTTCTTCTGAGGATCGTCATAAGTCAATATCAATTGCTCAAGCTGTTCATCCTTCAATACATCAATGGTAAACCAGCCCGCAAAATGCGGCACAATTAATTGAGATATCTTATCAATAGCGCTTTTGGTATCACGCACCCGGGCCAGTTCACGTGCCGCTACATCAAGATAACCCAGAAGATGTTCCTACTTCTTGCGTGCACTTATATCTTTTAAAAACAACAGCGTATATCGTGAATCTAAGGTATCAGTAAAAATCATAGAGTCAGCCAGCACAAAAATTTGCTGGCCGTTGACAGTTATGCCTTCAAAATCGGCACCGCGCAACTCTTCCCCACGCAACAGGCCATTGCGGTTATTGGCAGCAACCGAAGGATCATGATAGATGCGAAAAAAGTCAGCCCCAATTAATTCAGTAACCGACTGGCCTGACAGTGCACCAGCCGCATGATTGGCCCAAACAATAGTAGCGGTATAATTAACCATTAGTACCGGTACCGGGCAATACGCATAAACCTGTTGCAACTGCTCAGGTGCTATAATCATGCTTTTGCCAGGGGTGCTTACCATGTTTAAAGAGGGGTTAAATATGACAGGATAAAATTAATTTTAAAGCATAACTTAAAAATAGTAAAAGTATTCTCTATTAGAATTTAGTTTTTTAAAGATAACCTTCAATATCACCCAACTATATACCTGTAAAAAACGTTGTAAGTGTACTTACATTTATTTAAAAACACACTGATATGAAATTATTAGCGTTGATTTTATTGCTATTACCAACAATTTGCATAGCCCAGGACAGCTGGGAGTTAAAGAAAAACGAAGATGGCATTGCCGTATACACGCGCAAACTGGATAATGAAAAATTTAAGGAGATACACGTGGTATGCGAAATAAATGGCAATATAAAACAGCTATACGGCATATTGCAAAACGTAAACCATCATAAAGATTGGGTTTATGGCACCATGGATTCGCACTTGATTAATCGTAACAGTGCAGATACCATTTATTATTACTCGTCCGTTCATCTGCCCTGGCCCGCCAGTGACCGTGACCTGACAGTGCAACTCATCTTAAAACGCGACAACAATGACAAAACCCTGCATGTACATGCCATGGGGATAAACAACCTGTTGCCAAAAAAACCCAAATTGGTTAGAGTACCCTACTCGCTCGGCTTATGGAACGTTAGCACGTTGAACGGCAACAAAATCAAAATAGATTACATTTTTAGTGTAGATCCCGGAGGCTCGCTCCCCGCCTGGCTGGTCAATATGATGGCCGTACGCGGGCCTTTTAACACCTTTAAAAATTTGAAAGGACTGATGGAAAACGGCAAATAAACATCAGCAATCAAGAGTTTGTATTAAAAATAAAAACATGAAATAAATTCTGTGTTAATCACTTAAAACAAAACGCGTTAATCTATACTTAATCATATAAGCAACCAAACAGCAACGTTATGAAACACGCATTCATTTTCGGGACTAACTTATACCTCACCGCAGGTAACACCGTCACCTATGCTGATGACAATCACAAGATCGATTTTTTAAAGATCTACTCGTTTTACCATCCAGAACGAAATCAGGAACTGGTGATAGAAGCAAAAATTTCGTTACCCCACAACGGCGGTTTATTAACTATTGACCGCAACAAGGTGAGCACTACGGGCGATATACGCGCTATGATAGAGCCCAACCGAATCAAAATATACCATGAGGGCCATACAGAACCCATATTTGATGTGTACCAGATGGATCAACACGAATGGGCAGGTCTTTCAAGCCACGTGCTGAATGAATTCCACTCGCAGCATCCGGATGTATTGATCAGGATTAAAGGCGAGTTTGAGGTAGAAGGCAACAGCATTATCAGCGATAATGAAAAACTTTACGTAAACGGCGACAGCCGCGCCAACGGGGTATCAAACGAACGAGAGCGAGTGATTTTAACGCCGGATAATGTACACATACACGCCTAAAACTTATGAAAATGTAGTTGTAAATTAAATTTATTGAGATGGCAAAATATTCAGAAAAAGCCGGGCATAAGGTTGAAAAAACCATGCACGAGATGAAGGAAGGAAAACTAAAAAGCGGATCGGGTAAAAAAGTGACTTCAAAAAAGCAGGCAATAGCCATTGGTTTGTCTGAAGCCCGCAAAGAAGGGGCAAAAGTGCCTAAGAAGAAATCATAGTTTATTTACTCACCAAAATTTATAAGATGATGAATAAGCCGGAAAACAGACAGAACATCAACACGGTTGATAAGCCATTAAACAAAGGCCAGCAACCAAATGAACAACGAAAAAGCGACTCGCCACGAAAAGCAACCGTTACACCAGATAATGATAACGGCAAACCCGGCGCACCAACTGACGAACACATGAGCAGTTCTAATAAAGACGGTGGCCCTGCAGGCGAAAATTTGTAGACCTGAATCTGTAAAACAGACAAGGCTGATTGAATTTCAATCAGCCTTGTCTGTTTTACTTAGAGAAACTAATCTCTGATTAGCTAATCACCAGTCACTGCCGGAGGCGATTAATTTTGTGCGTGCAAGCCAATTTTATTACCTTCGGTATCCATTATAAAGGCCATAAAACCAATCTCTGGCGATATCTCTGTAGGTGGCATCAGCACTTCACCGCCAAAATCCTCAACACGATCAACAATCAGTTGCAGGTTTGGATTAGCGTTTAAGTACAGTACAGCGCCTTGTTCTGAAGGCTCATGAAAATCACTGCGAACGATTGCTCCACCAACCTTGCCTGATGCCATGGCTATTGGGAAACCCATCATTTCCATACCCATCATTTCTTCCATGGGTACCATGTCCATATCAAAAATACCTTCATAAAACTCGCGTGCGCGCTCAATGTCGCTTACCGGTATCTCAAACCAGTTGATTGCGTTAGCCGTAGTCTCCATAATTTTAATTATTTATAAGTGATGTTTATAATGGCAGCTAATATAAAAGCGCAGTGTTTGCCAGAAGGTTAGCCCGTTGTTAAAAAAACTTGAAAAACACGCTATTTTAAGGGCTTTTAAGCCCAAAGGTTGATACAAGCGTTATCTTTTTGTTAAATCAGTTAATATCTCGAAAACCGAGCACAAATGGCACCAATTTTTGTTATAAATATGTAATCAAAGCAAAAGCAATGAACTACTCAATAGTTGCCATCATAGGCGCGGTAGCCGTGGTGCTTATTCTGTTTCTCATCTGGCGTAACCGCAAAGACGAAAAAGATTTTAAAAAGAGTTTTACCCAATCAGAGTTAAAACCAGATGAGGAGGAAAAGCTTCCTCCGCCTGTGGAGTAAAGGAAAAGATTTATTTATATCGCACACAACATTTTAGGACACACCCCTATCCAGGTCCCTGCTAAAGCCCGGT
>Ga0153918_1001313_pt1 | contig 10273 bp, 8 predicted proteins | sample TSFL002MetaG_FD_104687 | JGI IMG/M metagenome (GOLD analysis project Ga0153918, IMG submission 104687) | Attine ant fungus gardens microbial communities from Florida, USA - TSFL002 MetaG | ecosystem: Host-associated > Fungi > Mycelium > Unclassified | place: USA: Florida, Paynes Creek Historic... | reverse complement strand
GGTTGAAGAAACCAAAACGTTTGACTGGGCAATGGGCGAGCTGATGGCTTACGGCACCTTACTGAAAGAAGGCCACCCAGTGCGCCTGAGCGGTGAAGACGTAAAACGCGGTACTTTCTCACACCGCCACGCGGTAATTACCCTGGCAGATTCTGAAGAAGAATACGCTCCGATCAGAAATATTGAAGGCGCTGCTAAATTTTCTATCTATAACTCCCTGCTGTCTGAGTACGGTGTATTAGGTTTTGAATACGGCTACGCATTGGCTAACCCCCATGCTTTAACCATTTGGGAAGCACAATTTGGCGATTTCTTTAACGGTGCACAGATTATTATTGACCAGTACATTGCCAGCTCTGAAACTAAATGGCAGCGCGGTAACGGTTTGGTAATGTTGCTGCCGCACGGTTTTGAAGGTCAGGGTCCAGAGCATTCATCAGCACGTATTGAGCGCTTTATGGAACTTTGTGCCGATAACAATATCCAGGTGGCTAACTGTACCACTCCGGCCAACTTCTTCCACATCATGCGCCGCCAGCTGAAACGTGAGTTCCGTAAACCGCTGGTGATCTTCTCGCCAAAAAGCTTACTGCGCCACCCGGCTTGTGTATCGCCTTTAAAAGACTTCACCGAAGGCAAGTTCCAGGAGGTGATTGATGATAGCTACGCTGATGCTAAAAAAACCAAACGCGTGCTGTTTGTATCTGGTAAATTGTACTACGAGTTACTGGAAAAACAACAGGCTGATAAACGCAAAGACGTTGCCATTGTGCGTGTTGAGCAGTTGTACCCAACTCCGGTTGCACAGATGCAAAAAGTTGCGGCTAAATACAGCAACGCCAAAGAAGTTTACTGGATACAGGAAGAACCTGAGAACATGGGTGCATGGCCATATATGCTCCGCAAATTCCGCAACAGCGGCTTAAACCTGGATGTGATTTCTCGTAAAGAGAGCGCCAGCACCGCTACGGGTTATTCAAAACAACATACCCGTCAGCAATTGTACATCATTGGCAAAGCCTTTGAATCTACAGCAGACGGCAGCGTAAAAGATACAGTAACAAAAACTGCAGACAACATGTCAAAAGTTGTTGCGGATTAATTAGATAGTGAGCAGTTAATTGAGTTGACTAAGTGGGTGGTTAAATGATAACTTATACTAACTTAATCAACTCAATCAACCACTCACCACTCACTAAAAACAAAATACACTACTTAACAATATGAGTTTAGAGATCAAAGTTCCGCCGGTAGGCGAATCGATAACCGAGGTAACACTTTCGCGCTGGATCAAAAAAACAGGCGACGTAGTTGCGATGGACGAAGTGATAGCCGAGCTGGAATCAGACAAGGCCACTTTTGAGCTTACTGCTGAAAAAGCCGGAACTTTAACCACCTTGGTCGCAGAAGGTGATACCCTTTCTATTGGGGCTCCTGTTGCAAAAATTGAAGAAGGCGCGGGCGCTGCTGCTCCTGCTCCTGCCAGCGAAAGTGCTCCGGCTGCTACGCCAGCCGCCGCTCCTGCTGTATCTGCCGCTGGTCAAACCTTAGATATCAAAGTTCCGCCGGTAGGTGAGTCAATCACCGAGGTTACCCTGTCTCGCTGGATCAAAAAAGATGGCGATCAGGTAGCTATGGACGAAGCCATTGCCGAGCTGGAATCAGACAAAGCAACTTTTGAACTAACTGCTGAGCAGGCAGGTACCCTTAAAACCATTGCCAAAGAAGGTGATGTGTTAGCTATTGGTACTGTTGTTTGCCAGATTGCTGCTGGTGCAGGCGCTGTTGCTGCCGCTCCAAAAGTAGAAGCTGCCGCCGTTGCTGCAGGTGCTCCTGCTGCTCAAAACTCATCAAGCTACGCTGCTGGTACACCGTCACCTGCTGCTGGCAAAATATTGGCTGAAAAAGGTGTTGACCCTGCATCGGTAAATGGTACAGGTGTTGGCGGCCGTATTACTAAAGCCGATGCCATCAGCGCGCAAAAAGCTAATGAGAACCCACAAGGTCGTGTTGAAGGGGCTAAAATACCAGTACCATCTGTACAAGCTGCACCTGCTGCTGCCAAAGCAGACGCACGCGGCGAGCGCAGAGAGAAAATGACCTCACTACGCAAAACCGTTGCCCGCCGCCTGGTAGCCGTTAAAAACGAGACTGCCATGTTAACCACCTTCAACGAGGTAGATATGGCGCCGATTATGGAGCTGCGTGGTAAATACAAAGACAAATTCAAAGAGAAACATGGCGTAGGCCTGGGCTTCATGTCATTCTTTACCAAAGCCGTTACCGAGGCTTTGAAAGAGTGGCCTGCTGTTGGTGCCCGCATTGAAGGCGAAGAAGTTGTATATAGCAACTTTGCCGATATCTCTATCGCTGTATCAGCGCCAAAAGGTTTGGTTGTTCCGGTGATCCGTAACGCTGACGCAATGAGCCTGGCCGAGATTGAAAAAGCTATTGTTGCCCTGGCTGTTAAAGCCCGCGAAAACAAGCTGACTTTGGACGAAATGACCGGCGGTACCTTCACCATCACCAACGGTGGTGTGTTTGGTTCTATGATGTCAACCCCAATTATCAACTCACCGCAATCGGCTATCCTGGGTATGCACAATATCGTAGAGCGCCCTGTGGCTATTAACGGCCAGGTGGTAATTCGCCCGATGATGTACTTAGCTTTATCTTATGACCACCGCATTATTGACGGTCGTGAGTCTGTAAGCTTCCTGGTGAAAGTAAAACAACTGCTGGAAGATCCTGCAAGATTGTTACTGGGTGTTTAACCTTAATTTGAGATCTCGATTTCAGATTCATATAAAAGCCCTGGCCAATGGCCGGGGCTTTTTGTTAGTCATTCTCACAAAAATTACGTCATTTCGAACGATCCTGGAAAGCCTGTGCGGGGCGTGAGGAAAAATCTTAGCCCCCATACTTATGGGCGCCCGCCAAGCAACGGTATACAAGCATGGGGGCTAAGATTTCTCTTCCGCTCTCTCACGCTGTCTTCCGCTCGTGCTCATCGAAATGACGTAAAGAATATAGATGTTTAGAACATCCTATCCCCCTAAAGATCAAAAACCCAGCCATGGCCGGGTTTTCAACTTTGTTTGTTTAGTGGTCAATACAGATGACTTGGGCCGACTAACGGACGGGTAGCCGCCACCTGTATTAATTATGTCCGTAACACAAAAGAATATCTTTTTTAAAATCACAACAACCAGTAAAAAGATATTTTAATAACCTCAATTTTGACATCACAATATTACTGCGTTTGGTTGTTTTACACATAGTTTATCAGTAGCACTATCAGTAAGTTTGGTAGCACTATTTGGAAGTAGGTTTAAACATGTGTGTTTAGACAGATTGCTGTCTGAAAGTTTCGGGAGTGATGCCGGCTTGTTTTCTGAAAAAGCGGCTGAAATAGGATGGCCCCTTGAAACCCAGCTCGTAGGCTATTTGTTTGATGGGCTTTTTACTGTGGCTTAACTCGCGTTTAGCTTCAATGAGCGTGTAATTATAGATGAGCTGACTTACAGTGATACCCATCTGGGCTTTCACAATCTGGTTAAGTCGCTTGCTGCTCACCCCAATTTTATCAGCATAAAACTCATTGGTTTTTTGATCGCGGAAATGATCGCTCACCAGCCGGAACAACAGTTGCAGGCGTTCATTGTAAAAGCTGCGGCCGCCGTCGCCATCTGTACTGATGCGGAACAGGTGGGTAAGAAAGGCTTCGGTATACCAATGCAGGAGTTTCTGATCGTTATTGGCCTGGCACTCGCGTTCCATCAATTCAAAAAGGTAGTTTAGCTCAGTTAAACAGCCCTCAGGAATATACAACGCATTATTGTTGAAGGGGACGAACATCAGACGATACTCGCTTTCCTCAATGGAGTCGAAAAAGATGCGGTCAAAAACAATGACATTACTTACCACATCACGATTGGGCAAGGTGTGTACCTGGTTGCGCGATAGCAGATGAATACTGTTTTTGTGGATAGGATAGGGCACAAAGTCAATATAATGCTGCAGCGGGTTATCTTCCAGAAACCACACAATAGCATAAAAATCAAGCCGGTGGCTAGGCACAAATTCGCCAAACTCTAACAAATGTCCTTGTGTAGCCACAAAGTTATGGCCAAGGCTGTGCGAAATTATTTCCTGGTCTGGCTTCATGCTTGTGTTAGCTGCTCAGGGCTAAGTTACAATCCTTTTGTGTATTAAACCAATCGCTTCATAGCGCTGATCACGCCCTGGTGCAAGCCGTCATGAAAAGGCAGAAACTGCACGGCTTCGTGTACATTGGTAATAGCCACGCCATAGCGGGTTGTCCACGGGGTATAGTTATCAAACAGGTCGGTTGCTAAGTCTGCTTCCAATTGATCAAGCGTCGAAGTAAAGAGCGTTTGGATGATGGCCATATCATCCGCACCAAACTGGCGCTCTGGTCTGGTACCGCTTTTATAAAGATCCCAAAAATCAGCATCAACTTTAAGATCCACACCTCCGCGTAAATAGCAAATGTTTTGCTGTGATGCTACCATGTGCCCCAGGTTCCAGACAATGTTATTGCTAAAACCAGCCGGGATGCGGTTCAACTGGTCTAAAGAAAGTTCGGTAATCATGCCCAATAAAAACAGGCGGGGCTGACGGATGAGATCGATAGCGTTATTCATGGTAGTAGATGATTAAAGTTCTAAGATCAGTTTTTTATAAACGGCAATGCGGTCGGTATGGAGTCCGTCATGAAAGGGTAGGTAGCAGAGCACGTCGTTAACGGTGTTCAGTTCGATGTCATGACGATTAACCCATGGAGTGTAACCGGCAAAATAATTACTGTCCACATCTGCTTGTAACTGGTGTAGGGTACTGATGAATAGATTTTTTATCTCGGCAATTTCCTCGTCGCCGATGAATCGCTCCGGCTTGGTGCCCGGTGCATATTCTTCCCTCATCTGTGTAGCCACCCGCATAGGTACGTTAGCACGCAGGTAACACAAGCCTTGTTGCGCTGATACCAGGTGCCCCAGATGCCAGATGATGTTATTGTTGAAGCCTTGTGGGATGTGATTTAATTGCTCGGCGCTGAGGTTATCAATACCGGCAATTAGTTTTTGACGGGTTTTAATGAGTGTGTCTATGAGTTTGTGCATCGGTATAAAAATAGAGATTTGGACTGAGTTTGATCTGTCATTTTTCTATTTCAAATTCAGCTAACCTTCATTTAACTATGCCTAGCTTAGCGCGCCGCTTTGTTTAATGCCATCTCAAAAGGAGAGTGTTGGGGTGAGGTGATTTTATTTTACCTTTGCAGATCAAAAGCGAGCACACTCAACTAATGCAGGATATTGCGCTAAATAACCACAAAGCTTCAGACATCTTTATCTGGTATTTCCTGCTTTTGTGGATAATCAACAACATGATGCTGAAGCTGAAGCAAACTGTGTATTCCTGCTTGGTGGTAATAACTCCAAAAACTAAAACATGTGCTGATATCTCCGTCGCACAACGCCTTTCCCCGGTGGGCTCAACAGCCGGGCGATAGATTTTATGGTACAATAAACATATCTGACTATGATTAAAAAACTATACCTCATTATTACTTTCTGTATGTTAACGGCGGGCGGTGCCATGGCGCAATCTGTAGATATACATTTTAACGCGCTGGGTTTTCTTGACAATCACGAGTACAAAGAATTTGTAGACCGCTCGCACACTTATTCAGGCACCCGCACAGCGTTGGATTTTGGTTTGAAGCTTGATTCTGTTAACAGTTTTATTGTAGGCGTAAATGCCCTGCATGAGTTTGGCGCCCGCACTTTTTTTGGTAAGGTTGATCCGGTAGCTTATTATCAGTATAAAAGCAGTAACTGGCAGTTTAATGCCGGCATGTTCCCGCGCGAGGGTTTGATCAGTGATTATCCGCGTGCTTTGTTGAATGATACCCTGCGCTACTATCGCCCTAATGTAGAGGGTTTGCTGGCACAGTATCATGATAAACATTTTAAAGAGACCTTCTGGCTGGACTGGGTGAGCCGCCAAACCGCTACCGACCGCGAGCAGTTCTTGTTTGGGGCATCAGGTAAATATTATCCAAAAGTTGATGGCAGCTTTTACATCTCGCACTATTTCTTGTTGCTGCATGATGCCGGTGCAGCTGTGTTGCTACCCAATGACCATATTAATGATAACGGCGGCGCACAGGTTCGCCTGGGTTTAGATCTGACCCGCAAACAGCGCCTGTTTGATTCATTAACGGTTGAAGCCGGCGGCATGTTCTCGTTAGAGCGCTCGCGCGGTATAGATGGTTTTCAAACACCAAAAGGGGTTGTGGCTAGTGCCTACCTTAGCTACCGCCGTTTTGCCCTGTATGATGAGTTTTACAAGGGCGAAGGCAGCCATATTGATTACGGCGACTCCTACTACTCGTTCCGCACCTATAACCGCATTGATGTGATCTATACCCCGTTCCTGTTCAAAAACATTAAAGGGCAATTTATCTTCAGCTTCCACCAAACAACCCAAAGCACCGGCAGCAATCAGCAGGCCTTCAGGATCACCTATGATCTGGGCAGAAAGACGATTGCGAGGTTTAAAGGAGAGTAATATTAATCATGCTGTCATCCCGACGAAAGGAGGGATGACAGCACAAAAAAATGCCTGTATGACTTAAAGCCTATCAAATACCGTTACCATAATCTAATCAAAAACCCAAATCAATGAAACTAAAGTTGTTATCCTTTACATTCCTGTTCTTTGCGGCCGCGGGCGCGGCTTCGGCGCAGGTAAATGAGCTGAGTACCTGGGGGGCCTGGTTCCACACGCAGAAATTTTCTGAGCACTGGGGAATCATGTTCGACGGGCAGTTTCGCTCGGCACACCATGCGGCTTACCTGCGCAACACCCTGTTAAGACCGTCGGTTGCTTATCACTTCAGCAAAACCAAAAACGTGTCGCTAGGGTATGCATTTATTGCTACTAATGGCCGTAATGCGCAGAACGAGCATACCTATCGCCCGGAGCACCGCATATTTGAGCAATTTATTGTGAATCACAAAGCGGGCACCAACACCAATATAATGCACCGTTTTAGACTGGAACAGCGTTTTCAGGGTAAAACTACCACTCAGCCCGATGTGTTCTCACAGCGTTTCCGCTATTTTGTTCGCGGCGTAATCCCGGTAAACAATAACCAGCCAGTCTTTACCAAAGGTACTTTTGTAGCCTTGCAGAATGAAGCTTTTGCCAATGTGCAAAACAAACAACAAATAAATAAACACGTGTTTGATCAGAACCGTGCTTACGCAGCCTTTGGTTACCGCTTAAGTAAGTTGATGGATATTGAGGCAGGTTACCTTAATCAATATATTAAACAAGTCGAAACGTATACCATTAATCACGTAGCGCAAGTTGCCGTTTATACCCGGTTTTAGTAATCAAATTTATCATCTCGGCCAACAGCGGGATTTTTTGGAGCGATTGTCCTGATCGGAAAGATTCCTTGCTATCGTTCAGCATGACAAATTTTTTAACAGAAAGCCCCGCAGAAAATCCTGCGGGGCTTTCTAAGTAAAAGAGGTTGTTATATACGTTCAATATCTCCGCTACCGGATGATGATTTCATTACGCTTTTTGGCGAGCCAGCGTAATGGATATCGCCACTGCCTGATGAATGTGCCATCAGGTTCTCGCTAACCCTGATAGATACATCGCCAGAGCCGCTGGTGCTTACGTTGGCAGACGATGTAGCCAGATCACGACCGTCAAAATCGCCAGAGCCTGACGTTTTAACCGAACAGTTAGTAGCGTGCCCGCGTAACTGGATATCGCCGGAGCCGCTTATCTGCGTGGTTAGCGAGTTTACATCAACCCTGCCGTCAAAATCGCCGGAGCCGGAGATACTTAGCGCCAGCTTGCCGGCTTTTAGTCCGTTTTTAAATGATACATCGCCCGAACCGCTCATACTGATGCCGCTAATGTTACGGACGCTGATATAGATTACCATTTTGCTGTTATTGAAAAAGTTGTTCCAGTGGAAGCCTTTTTTCATGTAGATTTTTAGCTCGCCGTTACGCACCTCGGTAATAATGTTGTCTATAACCTTAGGCGATGCATCAACTTTTACAGATTCGGTATTGCCCTGGGTAATAACCAGGTCGCATGAAGTGCTGGAGTTAACAAGGTGAAAGCCTGTCAGATGGCGGTCCTGCACCTCGGCAGTGGCGCGTAAACCAGCCAGCATGGCCAAAACGAAAAAAATTTTAGTGATTGATTTCATGTTTGATGTCTGTTTGGTATAAGATGCGTTTTGGGGGAAACAGGTTGCACTAAAATTAAACTTTTTTATAAATCACGACAAACTTGGTAACTTCAAAACATTGTCTGTGACTGATATTCAATCCTTTTTATGAAATATTTTGCCTTATGGAATATGTTTTCTGTCACAAAAACGTTATAGTTGCACGTTGTAACGCAAGTGGCCGGTATTAGTTGATGGTCAACTTCATTGGATGTTTACATATTGTAGGTATAATTGCTTAATTTTGCGCCATGATTCAAGGGATTATAGTAGCGGTAATTTTTGCAGCAGCGTTGTTTTACCTGGGCCGCAAGGCTTATGCATCGCTGTTTGTAAAGAAAGGCTGTGGCGGTAATTGCAAATGCGGTGTTGATTTTTCTAACATTGACCCTACCAAACCAGCGCACTGATAAACCGGTTCTCTTTCTGATAGATTTCTTTCGTTAAAACAATAAACAAGCTTAATCATTATAGTTCTTAATGGCTCATAAACAGGTTTTTCAAGCTGATAACCCCGGTAGATGGAACCGTTTTAAGTGGCTTAGCCGTATCATCATACTTGTACTGACTGGCAGTGTGATTGGCGCCATCATCACTATCCGTTCTACCCAGTACCCCGAGCTGCCTAACCTTAACGCTGCTCCAAAAAAGTTTTCAAAAGAAGATCTGGAATACTTGCGTAGCACCCGCAAGTACAAAGCGTTTAAGATTGATACCGAAAGGCTGGTAGAAATGCGCCGCAATCTGCAGTTGCATCGCCAGAAACATCCTAACAACAAGGCTCGTATTAACGTAGGTTTTTACCGTGCGTGGGAAACGCAAGCCTTTACATCATTGCAAGAGCATATCTCAAGGCTGGATATGATAGTGAGCGAGGGGTTCATTGTTACCCCCAAAGCAGATACGCTTACGGTACGGATAGATACCGGCCTTATCAATCTCAATCGGCGCTATAACAAGCCCATCCTTATCTCGCTCAGTAATTATATCAATATTGATAATAAAACCGGAGGGTTTGACAGTAAGGATGTGGTGCGTATAGTGAATAGTAAAAAATCACGTACTACGTTCATTAACAGCATTGTTTCTAAGCTGCTTAAATACAACATGCAGGGCGTTAACCTGGAGTTGGAGGATATTAAGGATCGTAACTCCCCTGGTTTTATAGCGTTTGAGAAAGAACTGTATGAAACCCTGCACGCCCAAAAGTTTCTGGTAACACAAAATGTTGCGGCTGATGATGAGGCTTACAATCTGGAAATGCTGCAGCATTATAACGATTACCTGTTTGTGTTTGCGGTAGATCAACACGGCGAGAACACCACGCCTGGTGATGTTGCCCACCAGCACTGGGTGGAAGAAATTCTGGATAATGTTTGTTCAAGAATACCAAGTAGTAAGGTGATTTTAACCATTGCCGGTGGAGGTTATGACTGGCCCGAAAGCAGTGAGGGCAGGGCCGTGGGTTATCAGGAGGCTGTAAGTACGGCTAAAGAGAATAACAGCCAGATTGTGTTCGATCCGCAGTCGGCCAATTTGCATTATAACTATATAGCGCAGGACGGTGTTAAACATACTGTTTATTTTGTGGATGCCGTTGCCAATTTTAATATCATCCGTATGGCTGATGATTGGGCTACCGGCGGCGTGGCCCTGTGGCGCATTGGGGTGGAAGATCCACGCCTGTGGAGTTTCTTCCAGAAAAACCTGGCCATCGATATTTTGCGCAAAACAGGAATTGATACTGCTCAGCTTACCAGGGTAGGACTGAACAATCATATCGACTATGCAGGTGATGGCGAAGTGCTTGACCTGGTAACTACGCCGGACACCGGCAAAATCAGTATCAAGATTGATCATAATAACTTTATGATCACTGATCAGAAATACATCAAACTGCCAACCAAGTATGTGATCCGTAAGTATGGGTATGCGCCCAAAAAAGTGGTGCTGACGTTTGATGATGGTCCTGATCCGGATTAT
>Ga0153918_1001311_pt1 | contig 10278 bp, 12 predicted proteins | sample TSFL002MetaG_FD_104687 | JGI IMG/M metagenome (GOLD analysis project Ga0153918, IMG submission 104687) | Attine ant fungus gardens microbial communities from Florida, USA - TSFL002 MetaG | ecosystem: Host-associated > Fungi > Mycelium > Unclassified | place: USA: Florida, Paynes Creek Historic... | reverse complement strand
TTTGCCACGTGCCGAATTTGCGGCATGTCACTCAGGTGACTTGACCCGCCGTCACGTCGACGTGTGCGTCTCAAAATAACTCACCATATTTTCTATGAAGCAGGCGTTGCGACTGCTGGGTCTTGCTCTGGTAATTCTCGCATCAGGAGCGACGAGTCCCTCAGTAAAAGTATCCTTGACATCTTCCTGGGCAGCTCCTCCAATAGTGCCAGAGATTCTGTAAGATACTCTAGTCATCTTGAATCAATTCTTATATATTGGTAGAGAAACTGTTGCACTCTCGAACCCGGATGGTTTCTTTCCCCTCCTTGACAAATTGACAGATCCGAAAGCCTACATCTTCTCACAGTCTCTTGCTCCAGAGGCGCTATATCAGGCTGGTATCTCATTAGCAGTTACAACCGGAATTATCCAGGATGTCAACGATGCAGTTGAAGTTGAAATGAATCTTGCGCTGCATGCTGCCACTCCAAAAATTGAAGCATTCTATCAGCACTATGAGGAGAATCATAACAGCAGCAAAGGAACGTCTTGTGGATCGTGGGTTGACTGGTACGGGGAAATTGTGTGTGATATAGAATCCCTTGTCCAGTTGGTTGGACATGAGACGATTGATTCGTCAGAGAAAGAAACTACCGAACTGTATGTGAATTGATACTGATATTGTAGCATTCATTGATAGTCGTCGTAGGACATATCCTAGACCAAAACTTCTCACTTTCGACCACACATATCCTCCAGCTAGTCAAACTCTCAATAGGCCGCACCGTATGGCGATACTCTATGCTACGCTCAATTCGAAGAACTTCCGGGAGCTTCATACTTACCTCTACTCTCAGGCTGGCAAAGCTATACCCAACGTTGAGTATGTTCTTCGATACGTGTCTCCCCAGGAGCCCAGATCATCGAAGAATTATCTATCTGGATATGGTGTCACCCTAGATCTGAAAAAGATGGATTACCTTGCTGTTGATGACCGGCTCTCTTCCAATAATGGTTCTGGACAGAAGAGTGGTGGACATTTTTCTGACGAGACAGTTGAACGAGAAGTTGACCCTATAATTGCTCTCATCCAAGCTCACTCTGGAGGCGAATCTGCATCGGATGCGAAATTACCTCTTACTGAGGAAGAGATTGGTCGTATGTATTCACCTATGTGGCTATTCGTGAGCTTATCACTTTCCCACTAGGGCTGGGTCAGCAAGTGGTCCAGCTCATTATTGAATCAGCATCTCCACTTTCCACCCTCACACATCTCTCTCAAAATTTCCCGAAATATTCACCATCCATCGCTCGGCATGTCCAGGTATCACCGCAAATCGCAGGCGAGCTGGCGGCCAACAGTCAGAAAGTCCAACCAGGGGTGAACTATTTTTGGATTAATGGTGCCCGAGTGGAAGAGAATGATATATCCGTCCTGAAACTCGTTAGTGTATTGAAGAAGGAGAAGAATCTAATGAGGACTATCACTGGACTAGGATTGGAGAAAAGCGAGTCGTTGAAAGTGCTGAGTCATTCGGCTGTTGCTAGTGCTCAGAAAGATGGTGGTGTTACAGATGGCCTATTTGATGCAAGTGATCGGATTGAAGGCGGAGGTGTCGTAGTTTGGTGGAATGATCTGGAGAAAGACAAACGGTATTCCTTTTCCTTCCTACATATACTGCTCGTGGAACTGACAAAAAGTTGTCAGTTACGCGAGATGGAGTCCTTCCCTGTACAATGTATGTGTTTTGCATCCTTAGACATTACATGGTTTCATTAAATGTAAATTAGCTCCTTCAACCTATGTTCCCAGGCTCTTTCCCAAACGTTAGGCATAACCTCTTCAATACCATCCTCGTCATGGATCTTTCACAGAGCTCCAACCTGCATTTCATCGCAACAACAGTCACAAATATCGTGAACAGGGGATTACCGTTTCGATTTGGCGTCGTACCGATAATTGACGATGAAGACAGTAAGTCTTTGGTCTTTCTTGTTGATGCTCGCTAACAATTTGAGCAAAGGTTTGAAGATAGCGAAAATTTTCTACTATATGATTCGAACCTACGGAAGGAAGAAGACCTTGTCATTCCTCAGCAGCGTACGTCTTATCAGTCTTTCAGATACTCGTACCATAATCTGCTTCTAGGTTGTAGACATCAAAGTCCCATCTGAAGATCAGCCCAACCATATCCCATTAAGTGTAGTCGAAGCAGCTTATGAGAGTTTCATCCTCAGCCTCAGCATAGAGAGCAGCGAGACCGATCACGAAGCCCAAACTGAAACGGGGCAGTCTGAAGATACTAAGACGTATGTCTCATTTGACAGGATATTCGAAAATGCACGTGAAGAACAAGGTGCCATGCCTTCGAAAAAAATACAGAATTATATCGATAGATTGGCTGCTAGCAAGAAGGAGAGTGAGAATGGAAGGGGTCACGCATTCTTCAATGGGCGACATCTACCGCTCAATGATGTGAGCATTTGTTTCTTGTCCTTGTGATGCATTGACTTGGTATCGCAGGATTTCCTTCGTGCATTGCAAGCAGAATCTACGCAGCAATTGCAATGGCTTCAAGAGAAGGTTAGTTTCCTTTCCCTTATTCATGAACTAGATCCATGTTGGTTGTTGTAGGTTTACACCGGCGTTATCTCGGACGAACAGGGTCAACGTCCTGAAATGAGCACCTACTTCTATGACCTACCAACAACATCAAAACGCCGGAATCGGTATATCATACCTTCGACCCCGGGTGGTCTGCAAATTACCAATGTCCCAGAGGTATTGAAATCATCCGGACTGGAGGGTCTAGGCGTTGGGAGAGGCGGGGCATGGATTTACCCTAGTTGGTGAAAACTTTCTGACAGGATAATTTGACTTTGACAAGGAGTGCAACCCCACGTAGAATCGGACGTTGTGCTATCGAGTTTGTTCGTTATTGCTGATTTTGATACCACGGCCGGTAAATGTATCTTCAAACAGGCGTTGGAGTCACTCGTGCGTCTTCTTCCTCCTTCAAATAATCTCCTGAATTTTGAATCGACCTTGCAGACAAAAGATTCGCAAACCCGTATCACATTCCTCCATAACCCTCCTAGCTCTTCGGATTCCGAAATGGTTCTCGTCTCATCGATTCTCGCCTACCTCATTTCAGCGTCTAAGCTATCACAAATCACACCAGAGAGATTTGCTTCCGTGCTTGGCTTCCTGGTTGACCCCATTGTTGACGGTGGCGAATCTAAACAAATGCCTCTCGAGACAAATGACATATTCTCAGGCCTTGGAATCAGCTCATCTGAATTATTAATGAATGGCACCTATGACCGTTATGTCAAAGCTTCGAAGCTAGCTGCGCGTTCATTTGGTATCAAGAGCGGTGAGACTGGGATTGTTATCAACGGACGCGTAAGCCTTTTTACTCCGGGTCTCACGATGTAGCTAATGCAAAATATTCCAGGTCATCTCCCCACTTGCGAAAGATCAATTCCTCGCCGCTGATTTTTCCGCGTTGGCAGATTACGAGTACAGGAAACGTGCTGCACCTGTCGTGCAAGCACTGGCAGCCGTGAAGGAGAATATTTATGAGCTTGACAGGTGAGATATTTCTTTGTTCGTATTTTCAGATGATAACCATCAGTGACCATCATAGGGCATCATATGCGAATCTTGTATCCATGCTGACTTCAATCGTCGCATCGAGCCAGCAGCCTGATCCAAGTGAAATTGGGCTATTTGATGCACCATTAAGGCCCAGGAGTAGAAATTACAAACTATTGGATTCAAAATATACGTAAGATAGATTTCGATGTTATCGGAAAGTGACTATGCTGATATTTGATGACTGAGGTCGATCGAGTTTGGAAACAATGAGACGGCCATCTACCATGTCGCTGTTGTTCTTGATCCTTTGACCTCCATTGCCCAGAAGTGGTCCAGCATATTGAGTGTGAGTGTCTTTACAATTTTTTTGATATCCTGCTGATGGAATTCATGAATAGTGGTTGTCGACAATTCCGGACGTTTTCATCCAAGTTTACCTGAACCCTGCCTGGTACACAGAGGTGGGTTACTGCGAGTTTGTGTAGATGATTACTGAGACAGGGATAGATGCCTCTTAAGCGGTTCTATCGTTACAGTGCCATCTCTTCCATTTCATTCAACGAGTCAGGGTGAGTTTCAAGGTTTGGTACCCAATTCCTTACATACCATAATATAGAAATGAGATCCCCACACAAGTGATTTTTGAGGACTTGCCGGTCGAGTCCATCTATACTCTCGCAATGGACGTTCCTACTTCATGGCTTGTCCGGCCACGCGAAGCGCTTTACGATCTTGATAATCTACTTCTCAGTCAACTTGCAGACAATGACACAAGCATTGATGCAACCTTTTCTCTTGACTACCTTGTTGTTGAGGGACATGCTCGTGAGGTCAAGACGCAGGCACCTCCGCGTGGCGTCCAGCTGGAGTTGGTGAAAACTAGTGACAACTCAGCAATTGATGATACACTCGTTGTCGCGAACTTGGGATACCTCCAATTTAAAGCTAAGCCTGGTGTTTTCCAACTACAAATCCGCGAGGAGGGGCGAGGGAAGAAGATTTTCAAGATGGAAAGTGTTGGGAATGAGGGCTGGGATAGTCCCAACGTCGAAGAAGGCGGCGACGAAATTACGCTAGTCAGCTTCAACGGTTTGACTCTGTACCCCCGTCTAGTGAGATTGCCTGGTATGGAGAAGGAAGATGTACTTGAAGAGAGTGAAGAACCCAAGCCAACGATGCTCAGAAACTTGGCCAACCAATTTTTATCTTTGTTCAGAAAGAATGCTGTACAGGGGGATGCTAGTAAGGATCTTGCTGTGGCAAAGCGGCAGGCAAGTATCAATATCTTTACTGTGGCCTCTGGTTTGCTATATGAAGTACGTTATATTCTAAATGTTTACAGATCGACTCTCACGCTCGCACTAGCGCTTCGCATCCATCATGATTTTGAGTGTTCTTCGTAATACGAACAGCTCCGTCAAGTTCTGGTTCATTGAAAACTTTTTGTCGCCTTCTTTCCTAGTGAGTCATAGTCATATTACGGCTATCATATCGGTACGTGAATTTGACGGGTTTCACCAGGAATTCATTCCACATATGGCCGAGAAATACAGCTTTGAGTATGAGCTCGTCACGTACAAGTGGCCATCATGGCTCCGTGCACAGACCGAGAAACAGCGTATAATATGGGCATATAAAATTCTGTTCCTGGACGTCCTTTTTCCGATGGACCTCAAGAAAGTTATCTTCGTCGACGCGGATCAGATCATTCGAGCTGATCTCCAAGAACTCATTGATCTTGATCTACATGGTGCGCCGTATGGATATACACCCATGGGTGACGACAACGTTGCAATGGAGGGATTCAGATTTTGGAAGACAGGATATTGGAAAGAGTTTCTCAAGGATCTCCCCTATCATATTAGGTGAATTACTTGCTTATCTTTCCGAATGCTTATTTATCTTTCACCCTATTGAGTGCACTATACGTAATTGATCTTGTCAAATTTAGGCAGGTGAGGTGTGAAGTTTCGTATTGCACCAATAATAGACTGATCTATTCCCAAATTAGATGGCAGCTGGGGTACGTTGACAAAAACGAGCAAGCATTGTATAGATTAACATTCTTCCAGGATCAATTGCGTGGCCAGTATCAGCATTTGTCTGCTGACCCTCATTCACTTGCAAATCTGGACCAAGGTGGGCTTTGCGGATAATCAGTGATTTCAGCTGTTCGCATTTATGCTCCTGGTTGCGATCTAGATCTTCCTAATAACCTTCAACGCCAAGTACCAATTGTACGTAATAGTCATCGTCGCCATTGTTTCCTGCTCACCAACTGTCGCATCGCTGGCTAGTTCTCACTCCATGAAGATTGGCTGTGGGTAGGTTGACATTAACTTTGGGCTCCGAAATTTTGGTAAAAGACTGATACATCAATATCTAGTGTGAAACTTGGTGTATGTTTCGGAAGGTCCCTTTTTACTATCCTTGTACTCAGCGATTGTTCCTAATTAGGTAGCAAAGACCGCCTGCACCGCGCAAAGACCATCGACTTATGTCAAAATCCTCTTACAGTTTGTTGCATTCTCTACGCCCGGACACTCCTGTTCTGATGAATGTATCCAGAAAGAACCCAAACTTTCACGTGCACGCCAAATTCCTGAATGGGAAGAGTACGATGCTGAAATCGCGCATTTTTCCCGAGAGTTGGCCCAAGAAGGCAAAATACACTCTCGACTTGCAACAGCGGGTGCAGATATTTTGGCGAGTGCTGGAATTTCTCCACCCAAAACGGAAACCAAAGAGGAAGTTGTACATACAGATAATGTACCCAATCGAGATGAATTATAGTATTCCTCCTTTGGAGGATCGACAGAAGGCTGAATTAATAATTCGAGCTATTGAATTGGACTGACACATTCTGACTGAGTCTGACTGAGTACCATATCATGACATCATTTTTCGTCCGTTCCTCACCTACAGAGGTACCGACTCCCTTCCTACATATATATATACATCTCTGTATACATCTCTGTAACCTGACTACCCTCAGTCGTTCACACAACGGTGACGCCTGAGTACCTAATTGTGTAATACGTGCACATCCAATAGTAGCACTGAGGATGTCAGGTCATCACATCCACAGGCTAGGCAACAGAATTTTTGAGCCATCGGTCATCTGGAAGACCAGAAACGGCAGTAGTGAATGGTGGCAAGGACGATCATGGATCGTTTTCAATGCAACGCCTACGCGGTACAATATCTTCGATAGAATACTGTTCCCCCTAATATATATGCTTTGATGACAGGGTCATCACAGAAAATAGGCACAACCGAATTATTCAAAGTATGAGGCACACAAAGAGAGGAAGATTACGTACTGCACTTGGCCATGATCGTGTGTGTGCGCCCCGTGCACATATCTATCTATGTTTACAGGCTTACATGATCTTTGGCTCAAGCGAAACCACTATTCATTCCTCATACCATCACATTGATCATTACACCCTCACTCGTTCATAACTATATCAGTTATGTGAGACATTGCGCACCGACCCTGTTACTTGCTTCATGTCCTGTGTGAACACTCCGCATGAGCAGAGTAGGACCTATGACTTCGACAAGGAAAGTAGAAGTGGAGACTCGAAGATATTAACTCGTTAAAAGATATAGACGTTACAGTATATACCGGATAGCGTAATCCCATATAGTGTCCTTGATATTGTGATTTATATACTTCACCCTTAGACGTTTGACTTTTTTTGCCTTCGAAATGAATTGCCTCACAGCACTAACACCAGCAGCGTTATCAATGAGAGTGCTGTGGGATGCCCTGAACAACGTGAAGGACAGGTCGACGAGACTGGGGACGTGGATGAAATGAAGCAGAGAAGTTATTTGATGAAGATATCCCGATACTCGGAGGGTCAGGAGATTTGGAAGTTCTATCATGTGCCCCGAATACAACGCTCTCGTAACCGACAGCTCTCCCTCAAATTCTAGCTCCACTAAATTCGGGAATTGATCAAGGACAGCCGGAAGTGTGTCGGGTCGGCAGCAGATAAGCTTTAATGAGCTTATTTGCCACCAAGGTAGTGCCGTTTTGACCACGGCCTCAGACGAACAAGACGTCAATGCCAATCTCGAGACTCCAGTTTCGGCAAATATATATTGTGGTAGCCGAGCGGATCCTACGTCTCCATTCAAAGAACTGAAGCCGAGGCTTTGGAGGATAGGAGTGTTGCACCGTATCACATGGGCCCAAGGTGTCAGGACATCCATAGAGGAGAAAAAGAATGCCTGCCGCCATCTCCGTGTGTGGAGACAAAGGCGTCCGAGCACTGCTTCAGGTACAGCCGTCTGCTGAAGCCAAGGAAAGGGAAGACAGACAATAAAATCGATGGGAACGGACTTCGAAAGTGCAAGACAGGTATCGAGAAACTGCAATCGGCTATCTAGCCGGTGTCTGATTACATGAAGGGACGATACATCGAGGATGATTGTTGACCAAAGCCTCGGAGTGTTGAAAGCAATTTGACGCCAGCGACTACAAACGTGGGCAACGGTCCAAGCAAACGATGTTGGGAATGTGCCGGAGGTATGATCATAGAGTAAGAAGATGTTGCTGAGGAGCTCTGGAGGAAGGCGATGAATTAGAGAATCGAATAAATCAGAGTCAAGCCCAAGTCCATCGATGAGGAATGATACTTCCATGAAGTGTGAAGTGACTGTTGGGGTGCAGAACCTTGACAAGAAATAGTCTATGGCTTTGCTGAGACAGGTATTAAAAATTTATCATGTAAGTCCGACAAAGTTAATCTGGAGAGGATCGATTCAGAAGTCAAGTACAAGTTAGTCTTATAACTCACTAGTATATCCCAAAAATATGGGAAGACAAGAGAGAGAGATACTAGAATGCTTTTCCAGAGTACAGCTAAAAGCCAGACATCAAATAAATACCTGTTTCAACGAAAGATGTTGCTGCCTGATAGTGATCCCAAAGAGCAAAATCAAAGTTGAGATCATACCAACTTACTGCGATGAGCTTTTGAAGCCAATAACACAGCCCAAAATGATCGAAAACCAAAAAATTCCATTTTCTGTAATGATCCCTCTAAAGTTATTTTCCAACAAAAGAATCACCAAAATAAAGAGAAGTTCCAAGATCTTTTTGCCAGAGTAGTTCAGATCATCAACTGATGTCGAACAACTTACAAAACAAAGAGATCCGAAAAATCCCAAAAGGGATCCCCCGACAACATAAGCCAGTAGTGCAGTGGCAGAGTCATCACATCCAATGTCATGCAAGCAGAGGACAATGGAACTGGGGCTGCAAAAATTAGATAACCAATAATGGAGGCGGTGCCTCCATAATAGTGGTTAAACTATTAAGAACAGATACTACACTTGATCTAAGCCAAAAGGCCAGAGTGGTAACTTGTTCCTTATGTCGGAGCGCGAGCTATATAGTATGACTCATATGCGCACGGGCCATTGCTTTATCTGGATATATTTTTATCTGAATTGATGAGTTGATCAAAGAATCTAAAAGTGATGGCTGATTTTGTCCCCAGCACAGGCCTCTGATAACCGCGTCATACGAAACCTGAATCCTTGTATTTGAATGGGCTTGTCACCTGAAAGAGGATAAGCCCTGAGACGCAAAATCAGAAGAACGGAATGATTGATTCGAACGCAACTCAGTTCCGCACGGGATACTCCAACGTATCATCTACCCTCCTCATGGCTCATAAACCTTGTTCCTTCCACTCATCTCCACCATGTTGCAAGTGAACCACATCCAAGTCATTAACTCCTAGAATGGGGGGTATTCGCACATACTTTCTTCATACGAGAATTTGCCTTCACTGTCGACATTGCCTTCATCAAAATCAAGCCACAGCATACCTTTTTTCTTTGGCATAATAGAGCGGCTTCTCTGACGCGAAACAACGTCCAGTACATTACGTCCACTCTCCGCAACTGAAACTCCTCGTATCCTGTCCACCAAACCTGGTATCGTGCTGCTAGTCCCGCAGAAACGAAAAGGTGTGCAGACAGGGGGGATAGGTACAAGAGAGGCAATCCTTGGAAAATATAATATACCATTTTTGTCACCGTGCCGAGAGCTGTTTCTTTTATAACGCCTTCGCCTTTAACAAGACCTATGGCCTGAAATAAAATACAGTTTTTTTTTCCTATAGCGAAGACACTCGCCGAGCGCAATACCATCCACCTTTTCAGAAACCTCAAAATACCTCCACAACAGATCCATCAACTTCTTCACCAAAATCCGGCCCCGTCTTACAAGGAAACGCCTCTCTTGCGACCAATGATCCTATTCTATCCAAATCACTTTTATTGATTGAAACCATGATCAATCGTTCCTGCCAAAAGAACGCAATCTATCCAAGACGACATACACCTCCAGGAGGCCCACAAGTGTTGGGTTGAAGAGTCATGATAAATGCTTACCCATCTTGCAGATGAACTCGTGCGCCAAAGTAAACCAGAGAACCGGAAGAGAGTCAGAGTCAAGACGCCTTTTTTTGGCACTGAATCCATCGTAAAGAAACTCTGGAGAACAAGTATACATGGTTGAGTCTGAATCTCAAGGGAATGAGGATGTGGCGTAGCAAGAATCGGCTAATCAGGATTCAAAAAAGGGACAACACAATATGTCCATCTGAACCAGCTGTATAGTCATAGATTGAACCAATATTCAGAGAATCGTCTTCTTTGTTGACTTACCA
>Ga0153918_1001310_pt1 | contig 10287 bp, 5 predicted proteins | sample TSFL002MetaG_FD_104687 | JGI IMG/M metagenome (GOLD analysis project Ga0153918, IMG submission 104687) | Attine ant fungus gardens microbial communities from Florida, USA - TSFL002 MetaG | ecosystem: Host-associated > Fungi > Mycelium > Unclassified | place: USA: Florida, Paynes Creek Historic... | reverse complement strand
GGGCGTAATGATTCCCCAAACGGGTCCAGACAATGCTCGAGTCAGAGTGAAACGAACCTGCGAACGCAGGCTCACGCAGCGCGCGATTATCCAGCAGGATGCGTTACAACGCATCAGTGTGGACTAACTATTTATCGTACAAAACCCCTTGTTTTCCTATAAACAAAGGGTTTTTCGACCTTATATTTGTAACAAGAATGTCACAGGGCCATCATTGGCCAGGTGCACCTGCATGTCTGCACCGAAGCGCCCGCTTGCCACATCGGCATGCTGGCCGCGTGCCTTGCCCAAAAGATAGTCGAACAATTGCGCCCCGAGCGCCGGTGGTGCGGCGGTCGAGAAGCTCGGCCGCATGCCGCTGCGGGTATCAGCCGCCAGGGTGAACTGGGACACCAGCAGCAGGCCGCCACCGACATCCTTCAGCGACAGGTTCATCTTGCCCTGCTCGTCGCTGAACACGCGATAGTTCAGCAGCTTGTGCAACAGTTTGTCGGCGTGTTCAGGGGTATCTTCAGGCTCCACCGCCACCAACACCAGCAAGCCCTGGTCGATGGCACCGACAATCTCCCCGCCCACTTCCACGCGTGCGCCACGCACGCGTTGCAGCAAGCCCTTCATGCTTCTTCCAGCGGCAGGTCGAGCAGACGGCGCGCCATCTGGTCGGCTGCACGCACCAGGGCATCGGTGATACCTGGCTCGGAGGCGGCATGCCCGGCGTCGCGGATCACCTTCAATTCGCTGTTCGGCCAGGCCTGGTGCAGCGCCCAGGCGTTGTCCAGCGGGCAGATCACGTCGTAGCGGCCATGCACGATCACTGCCGGCAGATGGGCAATCTTCGGCATGTCGCGAATCAGCTGGTCGGGCTCCAGGAACGCGTTGTTCATGAAGTAATGGCATTCGATGCGGGCAATCGACAGCGCGCGCTGGGGCTCGGAGAAGCGGTCGACCACCAGCGGGTTCGGGCGCAGCGTGGCGGTCCGGCCTTCCCAGGTGGACCAGGCCTTGGCCGCGTGCATCTGGGCGATCTGGTCGTTGCCGGTCAGGCGCTTGTGGAAGGCCTTGACCAGGTCCCCCCGCTCCTCCGCCGGGATCGGTGCGATGTAGTCCTGCCAATAGTCCGGGAACATGCGGCTGGCGCCTTCCTGGTAGAACCACTCGATTTCCTGCGGACGGCACAGGAAGATGCCGCGCAGGATCAGACCGTGAACGCGCTCGGGGTGGGTCTGGGCGTAGGCCAGCGCCAGGGTCGAGCCCCACGAGCCGCCGAACAGTACCCATTTTTCGATGCCCAGGTGCTTGCGGATGCGCTCAAGGTCCTCGACCAGGTGCCAGGTGGTGTTGTTCTCCAGGCTCGCGTGCGGCGTGGAGCGGCCACAGCCGCGCTGGTCGAAGGTGATGATGCGGTACAGGTTGGGGTCGAAGTAACAGCGGCTCTGGGCATCGCAGCCCGCACCCGGGCCACCGTGGATGAACACCACAGGCAGACCTTCCGGCGAGCCGCTTTCATCGACATACAACACATGCGGCGCTTCCACGGCCAGATCGTGCCGGGCGTAGGGTTTGATCTGCGGGTAGAGGGTCTGCATCGCGCACTCCGTGTGAGGATTTATTCGGCCGTGGGCCATCATAAACCTGAATTGCCCTTTGAGCATTCCCCCCTCGCTTGCAGCACAGATATATAACGCCTGCCAAGGACAGGGCACGGGATAGTGCAGCTTCACCATTGTGATGGAGACCTGCACATGTCACTGAATGCACGACCCGACGACATTCCGCATTACGAACTGATCGAACACAAGGCACCGGCGTGGATCAAGGCCCTGCCCGCACAGGCCAGCAGCACGCTGCGTGCGGCATTCAAGGCGGTCCCCGCCTCGCTCGAGCAAGCGTGCCTGCGACATCCCGAGGTTACCCGGGCACTGGCGCGCGAACATGAGCACTACCGGGCCGCTGTGGCAGCGGCAAGCAAGCTGTTCGAAACCCTCCCTGACCTGGACACATTCGCCACCCAGCAGCTTGAAGCCGCCATCAAACAAGAGTTCCAGCTTGAGATCGACGTGGCGAACACCTACCTGTTCGACGCGGTGGGCTATGCCCACCGGCGCCAACTGGGCGCGGCCAAACCGCAAGATTTCGTCCGTTCACTGAAACACCACGCCTTGCAGAACTTCGAACATGCCTCGACCGAAGCCGGCGGGATGGATGTGCCAACGCCACGAATGCGCTCGGTCATTCTCGATCAGCGTGGCTATCAGAACGGGCCGCCGTTCGACAATGTGGTGGCCATCGAGCCCACCGCCTTTGCCGCCTTGTGTCGAAAGCTCGACATTGGCGGCCAATACCAGGCCCTGATCGATGCCATCTACTACCCCGCCCCGCGGCTACAACCGGGCCAGTCATGGACATGGACGACATTGCTGAACGCCCAGGCGCCGGTGCTCGACACGCTCGGCCAGGTCGAACTTTCGGCATTCAGGCAAAACCTGCACCTTGCCTACTTGCAAGCTCAGGTCAGTCAAGCCGCCTATGACGCCCTGCTGGCTACTTCGCTGGATGAACTCGACCCCGCCGCACCTGCCACCTTCAGCTTCCTCAGGCTGTGGCAGACCGAGCTGAACGGCATGCTGTTGATCCAGTTCCGGGCGCTGCCCTGTGTGGTGCTTTACACCCCGCATGCCGTCGAATCGACGCTGCAGGAATACCCGTCCCTGGAGGCATTGCTCAACCACTTGCGCGACTCGGCCCAGAAAGACCTGACGGTCATCACACGCCACATGCCGGATGCGCAAAAGGCGCGCCTGAGCACCCAGCTGCAGGACCTCCTGACACCGCTGACCTTCACCCTGAAGAATGCCTACGAGCGGGTCCCCGACCCGAACGCCGAACTCCCGCTCGTGCCACGCGCAACCAGCCGTCCATTCCAGGCCGAGTTGCTCTACCAGAACTTCACCAAGCTGCGCGACGATGCAAGGTTCCATGCCGTGCCGACCCTCGCCATGGACATCAAGACCTTCCATGATCGCCTGGCCTACTTCGAGTCGATTGCCCTGAATGCCCTGAACATCGTGGGTTTCCTGTTACCGGGGATAGGCCTGGTGGTGCCGGGCGTCGCTATCGCGGCGACTGTCGTCAATGACCTGCTGCTTGGGTCGATGATCCTGCAAATGGGGCATGAGGTTTACGAAGGCATCGAAAGCTGGCAGCTCGGTGAACGTCAGCAGGCCTATGCCTACTTGCTGGATGTCGTGGAAAACATCGTATTCCTGGCCGTGATCGAAGCAGGTGCCGGCGCGGTGAAGGCAGAGCTGAAGGGCGACGTCGCAGAGCCTGAGCCCGTTATGCGCGACGTCATCGCGCCCTCTTTTATCGAGGAATTGCTGGAAGTGGAAATGCCGGATGGCAGCAGGCGCCTATGGAACCCCGACCTGACACCCTTCGAGCAGGATTTTCCGTCCGAGCCTGGGCTCCAGGCCGACGACCTGAGGTTGTACCGACACGATGGCAAGCTGTGGCTTCACCTCGATGGCAAGCGCTATTCGTTGAAATGGAAACCTGAGAACGGCACTTACCACATCGAACACCCGAGCAAACCGTTCAGTTACGAGCCTGTGGTCTACCACAATGGCAGGGGGCTGTGGCTGCACGAACTGGACCGCCCGCTGGAGTGGCCGACCCAGCGCTTGCTCAGGCGGCTGCTGGATTCCCAGGCTGCAACCTTCAGTGACGAAGAGGCCATGCGCATCCTGGAGGTCAGCGGTACGGACGCAGCCGCGCTACGCCGGAGCCTGGTCAAAAACCAGAAACCCCCGGCACTGCTGCAAGACACCCTGGCACGTTTCAAGCTGGATCAAGCGCTGCGCTCCATGCACAGCGACCCAAGGGCCCTGCGTGAGGCGTTCGAGACGCACTATGAGCAAATGTACGCCAGGCCCACTACCGTGATCGCCCCCCTCCGGCGTTATCCCGGGCTCCCTGCCCCCATCATCGACGAACTGCTGCAGCACGCCGACGGGCCAACGCTGCGCTCGCTCGCCGACGGCAAGGTGGCAACACAGCTTGCAGAAGAGATTCGGGCCTACCAGCAACAGGTACGCCTGGCACGTGCCTATGAAGGGCTGTATCTGGATGCAGTGCGCAACTGGGATGCCGACCGGCTGATCCTGCAAACGCTTGGGCAATTACCCGATTGGCCAGCGGACACGCGCATCGAGCTGGTACGCCAGGGCATGCTGCCCGCAGACAGCCTGCGCATAGGCGATACAAGCGCTGAGCCTGCCATCAGCATCTTTAGCACCCACGACGGCTACATTGTGCTGGACAGCACCGCTGGGCATGCCTCCGAGCAGCTTCATGACTCCTTGTTCAGCGCGCTGGCTGAGGTCATGCCCCCCTCCATACGCCACATACTCGGCGGTACGGCGGCGGCAAACGCTTCGGCCCTCAAGCGCTTGCTGCGCACCAGGCCGCCACTTGCACGTGCCGAGCTTAAAGCGTTGTTGCGCATGCAACCTGTGCGTCCGGGCTATCGTTCGCCAATGCGGCTGGCCGACGGCCGGCTGGGCTACCCGCTGGGCGGTGGCAACCCCGCCGGCAATTACATCAGGCGGCCCACACTGATACGCATGATCAACCAGCTGGCTCTACCTCTGTACCTGTCCCAAGGCGCCGCCGACATACTCCACACCCTGGAACGAAGAGGCTTGAACCTACGCCAGATCAATGAGCATCTGCTGCGCCTGATCCGGGAGCGCAACCAGCTGAGGCTTCATCTGGACGCCTGGCAGAACACGCTGCCCGGCGCAGGCGAGAATGTTGCAGCAATCAGTTCGTTGCGCGATCAGCTCTTGCAGTGCTGGTATGATCATGCGCCGCCATTCGAGCACACCGAACGCCCGACCTTGCGCCTGGAACACATTCAGGTGGGCTTATTTCCAGCCAATTTGCCCGCTTTCTTTGGCGAAAGGATCACCCGCCTGGAACTGATCGACCATGGTTACGATCCTGCGATGGGCCAGCAGCAACGCACGCGCAGCCTCGCCCGGTTACTGGAGCATTTCCCGCTCTTGCGGTCACTGGAAATTTCTCACGCTGTTAACCAGGGTGGAGCGGGCGTAAGAGCGAACCACGGTATGTTGCGTTCGATCACAGCGAGCCTCCACGAGCTGGAATCGCTTGATCTGACCAATCAGAACCTGACGCTGGCAAACGAAGACTTCGAGGGCATGAGTCGCATGCCACGACTGCGTCGGCTCATCCTCGATGGCAACGAGATTTCCTCATTCGCCACAGAGCAGTTCGGCAGACTCACGCTCGATCATTTGAGCCTTGAACGCATGTCGCTGGACAATTGGCCTGCAAGCCTGAACCAGCGGGCCTTGAACCAGATCGGAACCGTGTCGCTGCGCCACAACCGGATTCGCTCGCTTCCGGACTTTCTGATTGGCAATGAGCAATCCACGCTTGCGCACACTGTCTTGTCCCTGGAGGGGAACAACCTCATTGACGACCAACTGCTGCGCATCTGGCTCAGCCACGAGAACAGCCCCGAACGTATCCACTTCGATCGATCAGCTGCCCTGAGCGAGCGAATCCGCCGATACACGGAACAGCGTGAACAATTGCACGAGGCCACTGACGGCTGGGCCAATGCGTCCAGCTCCACGGCACCACTGAGCCCGTCGGCCATGGCAATGCGCAATCGCATCGGCATGACCCTCAATGCTTACTGGCGCGGTGTCGAGCGGGGCGCGCGAAGCCCGCTGCGCCTGGATAACATCGCGCTGGAGCATTTCCCCCCGCGGCTACCGGCATTCTTCTATGCGCACGTCCGCGCCCTGTCGTTGGAGCGGACCAGCGGCACCGCCGGGCAACTGGAAGCGTTCTTGCAGCGCTTCAACGCAGTGGAAGCCCTCAGTCTCGGCCATCATGCCCAAACGAGCCCGACACTTGCCTCAGCGCTTCTCAACCTGCCGCAGCTCAGTTACCTCTCACTGCATGAGATGGGCCTGGAAATCGATTCCAGCCTGCTGGCCACCCTCGGCCAGCTGGGCAACCTGCGCACCCTGGAACTGGCCGGTAACCGCCTGGGCGAGATCACTGAAGCACCGCAGTCTTTGCGCAACCTCAACCGTCTGGACCTGAGCAACATGTCCATCAGCGAGTGGCCCACCTGGGTCGACACGCTGCTCCCCCTCGAAGTGCTCAATCTCAGCGACAATCAGCTGACCGTGCTGCCCGAACACATCCTCAACAACCCGGACACCCGCGCCCAGGTGACATCGATCGCGCTCTTCGACAATCCGCTCACCCCAGAGACCGTAGACCGTGCAAGGCGATCCTCCGCGACCCAGCGGCGTTTCACCTTCGCCTTCAGCCCCTCGGACGACGCCCCCCCAAGGGGCCACCTGCATGATCCCCTGCCCATCGACAGTGAAGATGTGCCGGACCTGGCGCTCTGGCTGCTCGGCACACAGGATCAGAATGACGCGATGCGCGATGCGTGGCAGGGACTCAAGCAGGCGGGAGATGCGCGCAACCTGTTGACGTTCGTGGGACGCCTGCAACAGGCGGCGCCCTTTCGTAATGGCGACACGCGTGCAGCCTTTGCCGAACGGGTGCGGTTGGTGCTGACAAGGGCGCTCGTCAACCAGGAGGATCGCACCTTGTTCGATCAGATTGCTCAAGAGGCGCTGGTGCAACCGGACACGGGTCAGCAGACCTGCCACGACGGCGTATTGCTGGTGTTCCAGAACCTGGAGTTTCTCATCGCCGGGCAACGCATGCTGGTCGAGACAGCCGACACCGAGCAGGCGCTCTACCAGGAACTCAGGCGGCTCTACCGCATGAGCCGGCTCGATGAGATCGCCCGTGAAAACGCCGGTGAACGCGACGAAACGGAGGTTCGCCTGGCTTATCGCCGCGGGTCGAACGACCCCTTGAAGCTTGGCGTACCCAACGACAACATACTCTTCGAGGCGATCGCAGATGTCAGCCGTGACGAGCTGACCCGTGCGATCGAGCAAGTGCTGCACGACCAGGATGGCCAGGACTTCCTGAAGTATGCAGTGAACAACCAGGAATGGGGCCGTTACTTGCGAACCTTCCACGCGGATCGATTCGACAGTATCGAGCAAGCGTACCAGGCCAACGTGCTCGACCTGCCCAACCACTTCCCGGAAGACACCGCCATTGAAGACCTGGCCAGCGAGTACGACGCCCTGCTACGCCGCAAGACCGTACAGGAGCAGGAACTGATTCGCGAACTCACCCTGCTGGCCAACCCAGACCGTATCTGACGCTGGCCCGAGAAGCGCGATACGAGGCTACGCAGCGTATCGCGTCGCCCCCCATTCCAACGCACACGCCAGCAACCGGCTCAGCACTTCACGCGTGCGCGGTGCCCGGTCTTCGCGGTAGGCAAACGGCTCGGTTTCATCCATGTAGGTGCATTGGGCCAGTTCCAGCTGCACCGCATGGATGTGCTTGGCGGGGTCACCATAGTGACGTGTGATGTGCCCGCCCTTGAAGCGCCCATTCAGGACATGGCTGTAGCCTTGTGCGGCAGCACATACGCCCTGCAGGCGTTCGGCCAGTTGCGGATCGCAGCTCGCGCCATTGAAGGTGCCGAGGTTGAAGTCGGGCAGCTTGCCGTCGAACAGGTGCGGGATCAGCGAACGGATCGAGTGAGCGTCCCACAGCAATGCGTAGCCATGGGCTTCACGCAGGCGCGCCAGCTCGTTGCGAATCGTGTCGTGATAAGGCCGCCAGATCGTTTCCAGGTAGCTATTGCGCTCTGCGGCGGTCGGCTCCAGCCCCTGTTTGAACAACGGCTCGCCATCGAACAGCGTCGACGGGAACAAACCGGTGGTCGCGCCAGCGTACAGCGGCTTGTCGTCGTCGGGGCGGTTCAGGTCGATGACGAAGCGCGAATATTCCGCCGCCACTACGCTCGCCCCCAGTTCACGGGCGAAGTCGTACAAGCGTGGGATGTGCCAATCAGTGTCGGGCAGGCTGCGGGCCTGCTCGACCAGGCCCTTGTCCACGGCCGGGGTCAGCTTGAGGCCGGCATGGGGCATGCTGATCAGCAGCGGCAGGCGGCCTTGGTGAAAACTCAGTACCTTGTCCATCGTGCCTCGCTCAGTTAAGTATTTCGTGGCCCTTGCGCACCACGCGCTTGGGCAGGTCGCCGCCGAGCCAGTAGGCCAGGTCGGCGGGACGGGCAATCTGCCAGGCGACGAAGTCGGCGACCTTGCCGACCTCCAGCGAACCGTGGCTGCCCCCCAGGCCCAGCGCCGTGGCGGCATGCAGCGTGACGCCGGCCAGGGCCTCTTCCGGGGTCATGCGGAACAGCGTGCAACCCATGTTCAGCATCAGGCGCAGCGACAACCCTGGCGAAGTCCCCGGGTTGAGGTCGCTGGCCAGGGCAATCTTCACACCGTGGCGGCGCAGGGCGTCCATCGGCGGCAGCTGGGTTTCGCGCAGGAAGTAGAAGGCGCCCGGCAACAGCACAGCGACCGTACCGGCTGCGGCCATGGCGATAGCGTCTTGCTCGGTCATGAATTCCAGATGATCGGCTGACAGCGCCTGATAACGCGCCGCCAGGCTGGAGCCATGCAGCGAAGACAATTGCTCGGCATGCAGTTTTACCGGCAAACCCAGTTGGTGCGCCTTGATGAACACCTTTTCGACCTGAGCCGGCGAAAACGCCAGGTGTTCGCAGAACGCATCCACTGCGTCCACCAGGCCTTCAGCAGCCAAAGCCGGCAGCATCTCGTCACAGACATGCGCGATGTAGTCATCCGCCCTGCCGGCATATTCCGGCGGCAAGGCATGGGCAGCCAGGCAGGTGGTGCGCACTGCAAGCGGCAACTCGTCGGCCAGGCGCCGGGCCACGCGCAGCATCTTGCGCTCGTTGGCCAGGTCCAGGCCGTAGCCGGATTTGACCTCGATGGTCGTGACACCATCGCGCATCAGCGCCTGAACCCGCTGGCGAGCGCTGGCGAACAGCTCGTCCTCGCTGGCCGCACGGGTGGCCCGCACGGTGCTGGCGATACCACCGCCCTGGGCGGCGATCTCGGCATAGCTCACGCCTTGCAGGCGCTGTTCGAACTCACCGCTGCGGTTGCCGCCGAACACCGCATGCGTGTGGCAGTCGATCAGCCCTGGGGTGACCCAGGCGCCGCCCAGGTCCACCGTGCGGTCAAGTGCGAATGGCTGCAGTTCGGCGCGGGGGCCGATCCATTCGATCAGCCCGGCGCTGGTGACGATGGCCGCGTCCTCGATGATCGAGTAACGGCCCTCGGCCAGGGTTGCCGCGTGGCAGTGCTGCCAGAGGGTTCTCATGTGCAATCTCCTTGACTAGCGGTGCAGCTCGACCGGCACGTGCTTGCCTGCGCGCGGCTTGCACCACAGCAGGTAGGACGCCACCAGGAACACCACCCAGACCACCCCGACCAGCAAGGCCGCCTGGGTATCCGGGAAGTAACCGAGCACACCGAAAATGAACACCATGAAGGCAATGGCCATGGCCGGGCCGTATGGCCAGAACGGCACCGGGAACTTCAGCTGGGCCGCATCTTCAGCGCTCATGCGGCGGCGCATGGCCACCTGGGTGACCAGGATCATCAGCCACACCCACACGGTCGCAAAGGTGGCGATGGAGGCAATCAGCAGGAACACGTTTTCCGGGATGAGGTAGTTGAGCAGTACGCCGACCAGCAGCGCCGCGCCCATCACGACCACGGTCATCCATGGCACGCCGTGCTTCGACAACTGGCCGAAGCTGCGCGGCGCATGGCCTTGCTGGGCCAGGCCGTACATCATGCGGCCGGCGCCGAAGATGTCGCTGTTGATGGCCGAGATCGCCGCCGAGATCACCACGATGTTCAGCACGGCAGCGGCCGAGCCAATACCGAGGTGGCTGAAGATCTGCACGAACGGGCTGCCTTCGCTGCCGATCTGCGGCCACGGGTACAGGCACATCAGCACGAACAGGGTCAGCACATAGAACAGCAGGATGCGCAGGGGCACGGCGTTGATCGCCTTGGGGATGACGCGCTGCGGGTCCTTGGCTTCACCGGCAGTGACGCCAATGATTTCGATGCCACCGAAGGCGAACATCACCACGGCGAACGAGGCGATCAGGCCGCCGATGCCATTGGGCATGAAGCCGCCATGCTCGAACAGGTTGCTGATGCCAGCAGCATGTTCGCCGCTCACCTGGCTGAAACCAAAGGCCATGATGCCGAGGCCGGCCAGGATCATCGCCACGATGGCGCCGACCTTGAG
>Ga0153918_1001309_pt1 | contig 10288 bp, 7 predicted proteins | sample TSFL002MetaG_FD_104687 | JGI IMG/M metagenome (GOLD analysis project Ga0153918, IMG submission 104687) | Attine ant fungus gardens microbial communities from Florida, USA - TSFL002 MetaG | ecosystem: Host-associated > Fungi > Mycelium > Unclassified | place: USA: Florida, Paynes Creek Historic... | reverse complement strand
TGCACCGTCTGGGTATCCAGGCGTTTGAACCGGTTCTGATCGAAGGTAAAGCGATCCAGCTGCACCCACTGGTGTGTGCGGCCTATAACGCCGACTTCGATGGTGACCAGATGGCTGTTCACGTACCGCTGACGCTGGAAGCCCAGCTGGAAGCGCGTGCGCTGATGATGTCTACCAACAACATTCTGTCTCCAGCGAACGGCGAGCCAATCATCGTTCCGTCTCAGGACGTTGTTCTGGGTCTGTACTACATGACCCGCGACTGTGTTAACGCCAAAGGCGAAGGCATGGTGCTGACCGGCCCGAAAGAAGCAGAGCGTGTTTATCGCGCTGGCCTCGCTTCGCTGCACGCTCGCGTGAAGGTACGTATTACCGAACACGAGAAAAACGAGCAGGATGAGTGGGTTGCTAAAACCAGCATCATTGACACCACCATCGGCCGCGCCATCCTGTGGATGATCGTGCCGAAAGGTCTGCCTTACTCCATCGTCAACCAGGCGCTGGGTAAAAAAGCGATCTCCAAAATGCTGAACACCTGTTACCGCATTTTGGGCCTGAAGCCGACCGTTATCTTCGCTGACCAGACCATGTACACCGGTTTCGCTTACGCTGCCCGTTCAGGCGCGTCTGTTGGTATCGACGACATGGTGATCCCAGAGAAGAAAGTGGAAATCATCACCGAAGCGGAAGCGGAAGTGGCTGAGATCCAGGAGCAGTTCCAGTCTGGTCTGGTTACCGCGGGCGAGCGTTACAACAAAGTCATCGATATCTGGGCTGCGGCGAACGAGCGCGTAGCGAAGGCGATGATGGAAAACCTCTCGACTGAAACCGTGATTAACCGTGACGGCGAAGAAGAGAAACAGGTTTCCTTTAACAGCATCTTTATGATGGCCGACTCCGGTGCGCGTGGTTCTGCGGCGCAGATCCGTCAGCTGGCAGGTATGCGTGGTCTGATGGCGAAGCCGGATGGCTCCATCATCGAGACGCCGATTACCGCGAACTTCCGTGAAGGTCTGAACGTACTCCAGTACTTCATCTCGACCCACGGTGCGCGTAAAGGTCTGGCGGATACCGCACTGAAAACCGCGAACTCCGGTTATCTGACGCGTCGTCTGGTTGACGTTGCGCAGGACCTGGTGGTCACCGAAGACGACTGTGGCACCTTCGAAGGCATTATGATGACGCCGGTTATCGAAGGCGGCGACGTTAAAGAGCCGCTGCGCGAGCGCGTGCTGGGTCGTGTGACGGCCGAAGACGTGCTGAAGCCGGGCACCGCTGACATCCTGGTTCCGCGTAATACGCTGCTGGATGAGCACTGGTGTGATGTGGTCGAAGAGAACTCTGTCGACACCATCAAGGTTCGCTCTGTTGTAAGCTGTGAAACCGATTTTGGTGTGTGTGCGCACTGCTATGGTCGCGACCTGGCACGTGGTCACATCATCAACAAAGGTGAAGCGATCGGTGTTATCGCGGCACAGTCCATCGGTGAGCCGGGTACCCAGCTCACCATGCGTACGTTCCACATCGGTGGTGCGGCATCGCGTGCGGCGGCTGAATCCAGCATTCAGGTGAAGAACAAAGGTACTATCAAACTGACCAACGCCAAGTCGGTAACCAACTCCGCTGGCAAACTGGTTATTACCTCGCGTAACGTCGAACTGAAAATGATCGATGAGTTTGGCCGTACCAAAGAGAGCTATAAAGTCCCTTACGGCGCGACCATGGCGAAAGGCGACGGCGAACAGGTTGCAGCGGGCGAAACCGTGGCGAACTGGGATCCGCACACCATGCCGGTTATCACCGAAGTGAGCGGCTTCATTCGCTTTACTGACATGATCGATGGCCAGACCATCACGCGTCAGACCGACGAACTGACCGGTCTCTCTTCGCTGGTGGTGCTGGATACCGCTGAGCGTACCGCAGGTGGTAAAGATCTGCGTCCGGCGCTGAAAATCGTCGATGCACAGGGCGAAGATGTACTGATCCCGGGCACCGATATGCCGGCACAGTACTTCCTGCCGGGCAAAGCGATCGTTCAGCTGGAAGACGGCAAGAAGATCAGCTCCGGTGACACCCTGGCGCGTGTGCCTCAGGAATCTGGCGGTACCAAGGATATTACCGGTGGTCTGCCGCGCGTTGCCGACCTGTTCGAAGCGCGTCGTCCGAAAGAGCCAGCTATCCTGGCGGAGATCAGCGGCATCATCTCCTTCGGTAAAGAGACCAAAGGCAAACGTCGTCTGGTGATCACGCCGGTTGATGGTAGCGAGCCGTACGAAGAGATGATCCCGAAATGGCGTCAGCTCAACGTATTTGAAGGCGAGCGCGTAGAACGTGGTGACGTGGTTTCCGACGGTCCGGAATCTCCGCACGACATTCTGCGTCTGCGTGGCGTCCATGCTGTGACCCGTTACATCACCAACGAAGTGCAGGAAGTTTACCGCCTGCAGGGCGTTAAGATTAACGATAAGCACATCGAAGTCATCGTTCGCCAGATGCTGCGTAAAGCAACCATCATGAGCGCGGGAAGCACCGACTTCCTGGAAGGTGAGCAGGCAGAAGTCTCTCGCATCAAGATCTCTAACCGCGATCTGGAAGCGAACGGCAAAATCGGCGCGACCTACATGCGCGATCTGCTGGGTATCACCAAAGCGTCACTGGCAACCGAATCGTTCATCTCGGCAGCCTCGTTCCAGGAGACCACGCGTGTCCTGACCGAAGCCGCTGTGGCAGGCAAGCGCGACGAACTGCGCGGCCTGAAAGAGAACGTGATCGTGGGTCGTCTGATCCCGGCCGGTACCGGTTACGCTTACCATCAGGATCGTATGCGTCGCCGTCAGGCGGGTGAAGCGCCGGTTGCTCCGCAGGTGACTGCGGATGAAGCCTCTGCCAGCCTGGCTGAACTGCTGAACGCCGGTCTTGGCGGCAGCGATAACGACTAAGCGCTCTTCGCGTAATAAAAACCCTGCTTCGGCAGGGTTTTTTTTTGGCTGCAATACCGTGCGGTTTATGCCGCCGTGGGCGCAAACAACACCTCGAAGCTGTGCATCGGGCCCATTTCAACAATTTGTACCGAGAGCAAATCGGCCTCGACCATCGGAAGACGCGCAACCAACGTTTCCAGCTCGTCACGGGCAGAGGTTTCGTAGATAACGCTGACAATCAGCGGGCTGGGTGAAAAATAGATCTCCCGCAGCGCGCCAGCTTTATAGTCATTCCAGACCGCCTGCATTTCTGCCACCGCATAAGGCCTGAACTCAGCCGGATCGCGACCGGCGACGGGTGTGAGTAGCACTAAAAATTTCATATCATGATCTCCTTTAAGAGGCTCAACGTTATCAGCCGTCGCCAGGCGCTTGTAGGCTGCCGCGCAGCAAGGAGATATTGACCAGATGGCAACACCGCTTTTTTCATCCAGCCTGACGCAGCTGCTCTGGTTCGCGCGTATCGTTGAAGCCGGATCCTTTGCCGAAGCCGCGCGTCGCGCCGGCACGACCACCTCGGCCGTCTCTAAAGCGTTAAGCCGCTTCGAGGGCCAGCACGGCGTGCGGCTGCTGCACCGCACCACGCACGCGCTGTCGCTGACGGAAGAGGGCGAGAGAATGCTGACGCTGGCGCGTGGACTGCTGGAAGAGGTGAATCAGGTTGAGAACGCGCTGAGCGGCATCGAGGATGAGGGCGCCAGCGGCCGGGTGCGCATCTCCGTGCCATCCTCTTTTGGACGCGCCTGCATCATGCCTGCGCTGCCCGCCTTTCTTGCCGCCCATCCTGAGATCGCACTGGAAATGCACTTTAGCGACGCAATGGTGGATTTAGCAGGCGGCGGTTTTGATTTCGCGCTCCGTTCCGGCCCGCTGGAAGCCTGGCCGGGTCATTCCGCGCGCAGGCTCTTTAGTTTTCCCTGGGTCGCCTGCGCGACGCCCGGCTATCTCGAGCAGCACGGCGAGCCGTCTACGCCCTTCGAACTCAGCGCGCATAGCCAGATAGGTTTCTGGAATCTCAATAAAGGGCGGGCGGACGCCTGGCGTTTTAGTTCGCCTGAGGATGGCAGAGCGGTGCGCTGGGAGCCCGCCTCGCGCTACTTGTTCGACGATGGTCAGGCTGCCTGGCAGATGGTGCGGGCGGGTTGCGGCATAGGCTGGGCGCCTTACTGGCTAGGCGCGCCCGATTTCGCCAGCGGCGCGGTGGTCGAGATACTAAAAGCCTGGCGAACCGAGAGAATGAATATGTGGGTGCTGCGTCTGGAGCGCCGCCTGACCCCGCGCCGCACGCAGAAGGTTATCGATTTCTTAACCGGGCTTCTATCGCCCTACGACGCCGCTGTCTAGCCTGGCTGAATAAGGCAGCGGGCAGGTTTTTCTGCCCGCTATGGCGGACGGTTAGTCCATGCGGTCTGACGCGCTCCGGCGTTACCATCGGTCGTTTTCAATATCGCCGCGCGTCAGTCCGATATCTTTGAGCTGCGCATCGTTCAGATGCGACAGGATCTGACGCGTCTTACGCCGCTGGTGGATCGCTTTGATGCCGTGCGCAATAGCGCGCAGCAGATGCCATGGCGTGACCGCGAAAGGTTTGGCCGCACAGTTTTCTTCATATCCCATTTTCCTGACCCTCGTCTATGAACCAGGGAGTAGTGTCCGCCGAGGCGGGAAAAGGATACAGACGCAAAAATCGACTTTCTTTAACATACAGATTGCCGCAGAGACCATCTGAATGGTAAAAAAAACGCTTGTCTGTACTGTTTTTCACCGCTGCTTGCCTGAGGGAGACGATCATGACGCGTTATCAACAGCTGGCGATGCATCTGGCACAGCGCATTGAGCAGGGGCTTTATCGCCACGGCGAGAAGCTGCCGTCAGTGCGGAGCCTGAGCCTTGAACATGGCGTCAGCATTAGCACCGTGCAGCAGGCCTATCACGTGCTGGAGGAGAAGCAGCTGATTACGCCGCAGCCGCGTTCCGGCTATTTCGTTACGCCGCGCAAAGCGACACCGCCGGTGCCGCGGCTGACGCGCCCGGTACAGCGTCCAGTAGAGATCACGCAGTGGGAGTCGGTGCTGGATCTGCTCGATACGCGGCTGGAGCCGAACATGATGCAGCTGGGCAGCGGCATGCCTAATCTGACGCAGCCGACCCTTAAACCGATGTGGAAAATCCTCAGCCGTCAGGCGCAGCGGCAGGCAACCGAACTTCTCGGCTACGATAATCTGTATGGCGTGGTCGCCTTGCGCGAGCAGATCGCGCGGCTGGCCATCGACAGCGGCTGTCAGCTGTCGGTTGAGGATATCGTCATCACCACCGGCTGCCATGAAGCGCTGTCGGTATCGATTCGCGCGGTATGCGAGCCAGGCGACATCATCGCGGTGGAGTCGCCATCGTTCCACGGCATTATGCAGACCCTGCGCGGCTTCGGCATCCGCGCCATCGAGATCCCCACCGATGCGGTCACCGGCATCAGTCTGGAAGCGCTTGAGCTGGCGTTCGAGCAGTGGCCAATCAAGGCGGTGATGGTGGTACCGAACTGCAACAATCCGCTGGGCTTTATTATGCCGGAAGCGCGCAAGCGCGCGCTGCTGACGCTGGCGCAGCGTTTTGACGTGGCGATTATCGAAGACGATGTTTATGGCGAACTGGCGTGGGACTATCCGCGGCCCACGACCCTGAAGTCGATGGATCTGGATGGTCGCGTGCTGCTGTGCAGCTCTTTTTCGAAAACCATCGCCCCTGGCCTGCGCACAGGCTGGGTGGCGCCGGGGCGCTATCGCGACCGCGTGCTGCACATGAAATATATCGCCACCGGCTCGAGCAATACGCTGGCGCAGCACGCGCTGGCGGAGTTTATTCGTCAGGGCCACTATCAACCGCATCTGCGGCGCATGCGTCAGTTTTATCAGCGCAACTACAGCAGCTTTAGCTGCTGGGTGCGCCACTATTTTCCGTGTGGCATCTGCGTGTCGCGGCCGCAGGGCGGATTTATGATGTGGGTTGAGCTGCCGGAGGCGTTTGACGCCGTGCGCCTTAACCGCGAGCTGCGCGATTCTCATATTCAGATCGCGGTCGGCTCGCTTTTTTCCGCCTCGGGAAAATACCGTAACTGTCTGCGGCTGAGCTTTGCGATAACGCTCGACGATCGCGTCGAACAGGCGCTGGCAAAAGTCGGCGAGGCCGTCGAGCGCGCGATAGCCGCCTGCGCGGGCGAACACTCTCCACAATCCATGCAGCATGAGATCCTCCTGGCGAAGTAGCTGAGGGCAGGGCCAGAGAGGGTGAAGGGGAGGTCCTGGCCCTGGCCGGGCTGGATAACCCGGCGAGAGCCACTGTAGCGAAACAGAAAAACGGCGCCACAGAGAATGCCTGTCGCTGCGCGCCGTCTTCCATGCTTTTTACCGCTGTTGCAAACCGTTGCTGCCTTTTGCGCGGCGTATTGCGTTTCAGGCGTCTGGCTGCGCCTCTGCCAGTTTTAGCAACGTCTCAGTCGCCGCGCGCCAGTCTGGCGCCTGAGTGATGGCGCTGACCACGGCGATGCTGCCGACGCCGGTCGCCAGCACCGCAGGCGCGCGTTCAAGGCTGATGCCGCCAATCGCCACGGTGGAGATGCCCTTCAGCCGCGCGATATGCCGCTGCAGCTCCGCCAGACCTTGCGGCGCGGACGGCATCGCTTTCGTCTGGGTGGGAAAAATATGCCCCAGCGCGATATAGGAAGGGCCAATCGCCAGCGCACGATCCAGTTCGGCGTCGTCATGGGTCGACAGGCCCAGCCGCAGGCCCGCCTCGCGAATGGCATTCAGGTTGGCGACGTCGAGATCCTCCTGACCGAGATGCACGCCATAGGCGCGATGCTTGATCGCCAGCCGCCAGTAATCATTGATAAACAGCCGCGCGTGATAGCGCTTGCCGAGGGCAATCGACTCGGCGATCGCCGGTTCTACCGCCTCGTCATCGCGATCTTTGATGCGCAGCTGGATAGTGCGCACGCCTGCCTCCAGCAGTCGCGCGATCCACTCGACGCTGTCGACCACCGGATAGAGCCCTAAGCGCGGCGCGGTAGCGGGAAAGGGGGTATTCATGGGTTCTCCTCGTTCAGCGCATCGGCCGAGTGATAAAGCTCGCTGCCCTGGCGGCGAAACCGGTCCGACATCTGCTGCATGCCGATCTCAACAGGCTGCGCCTCAGTTTGCTGGCGGGCCGCGTAGTCGCGCACCTCCTGACTGATTTTCATCGAGCAGAATTTAGGGCCGCACATCGAGCAGAAGTGAGCGACTTTGCCTGACTCTTGCGGCAGCGTCTCATCGTGATAGGCGCGGGCGGTATGCGGATCGAGCGCCAGGTTAAATTGATCTTCCCAGCGGAATTCGAAACGCGCTTTGGACATGGCGTTATCGCGGATCTGCGCGCCGGGATGGCCCTTGGCCAGATCCGCCGCGTGGGCGGCGATCTTATAGGTAATCAGCCCCTGTTTGACGTCCTCTTTGTTCGGCAGGCCGAGGTGCTCTTTCGGCGTGACGTAGCAGAGCATGGCGCAGCCGAACCAGCCGATCATCGCGGCGCCGATGCCGGAGGTGAAGTGATCGTAGCCGGGCGCGATATCGGTGGTCAGCGGGCCAAGCGTGTAAAACGGTGCCTCGTGGCAATGTTCCAGCTGTTCGGTCATATTGCGGCGGATCATCTGCATCGGAATATGGCCGGGGCCTTCGATCATCACCTGCACGTCATACTCCCAGGCGATCTTTGTCAGCTCGCCCAGCGTGTGCAACTCGGCGAACTGCGCCTCGTCGTTGGCATCCTGAATCGAGCCGGGACGCAGCCCGTCGCCGAGCGACAGGGAAACGTCGTAGGCGGCGCAGATTTCGCAAATCTCGCGGAAATGCTCATAGAGAAAACTCTCGCGGTGATGCGACAGGCACCACTTCGCCATAATGGATCCGCCGCGCGAGACAATGCCGGTCAGGCGCTTCGCCGTCATCGGCACATAGCGCAGCAGCACGCCGGCATGAATAGTGAAGTAATCTACCCCTTGCTCCGCCTGCTCCAGCAGGGTGTCGCGGAACACCTCCCAGTCGAGATTTTCCGCGACGCCGTTGACCTTCTCCAGCGCCTGATAGATCGGCACGGTGCCGATAGGCACCGGGCTGTTGCGCAGGATCCATTCGCGCGTTTCGTGAATATAGCGGCCGGTCGAAAGATCCATCACGGTGTCGGCGCCCCAGCGCGTCGACCAGACCAGTTTCTCTACCTCCTCCTCGATAGAGGAAGTGACCGCCGAGTTGCCGATGTTGGCGTTGACCTTCACCAGGAAGTTACGGCCGATAATCATTGGCTCCGACTCGGGATGGTTGATATTGGCGGGAATGATGGCGCGGCCGGCGGCCACTTCCTGACGCACGAACTCAGGCGTGATGTTTTCCGGCAGCTGCGCGCCGAAGCTGTAGCCCGGATGCTGCTGACGCAGCACTTCACCGCGAATGCGCTCGCGCCCCATATTCTCGCGCAGCGCGATAAACTCCATCTCCGGCGTCACGATACCCTGACGCGCATAGTGGAGCTGCGTGACGCGGCGTCCCGCTTTCGCGCGGCGCGGCTGCGGCAAATGGTCGAAACGCAGATGATCCAGCCCGTCATCGGCCAGACGCTGCTGGGTGTAGCGCGAGCTGATTTGCTCTAACGTATCGCTGTCGCCGCGCGCGGCAATCCAGCCGGCGCGCAGCTTCGCCAGCCCGCGCTGTACGTCGATCGTGGCATCGGGATCGCCATAAGGCCCCGCCGTATCGTAGACCGGCACCGCCTCATTTTCCTCATAGCGCGGCGCATCCTTGCTGCCGCCCGTCAGCGTCGGGCTGAGCTGGATCTCGCGCATCGGCACGCGGATATCGTCGCGGCTACCCCGGATCCAGATTCGCTTTGAGTTGGGAAAGGCGACGCCGCCCTGAAGCGCATGGATAAAGGCCTGCGCCTGCGCGCGCTGTTCACGTCGGTTAGTTTTGGTGGTAGACATAGCAATTTTCCTGTTGAGGGGGAACGTTGCTTGTCCGGAGTTCGGAAGGAGTAACAGACACGACAGGCAGCCGCCTGCGCACTGATGATGTTTACTCTTGTTCCCTTCGCAGGTTCTAACCTGATCAGGTTCCGCGGATCCCGAATTAACGGTCTCAGCCCTTGCGGGCACTCCGACAAGATTTCGTTTTACGTTTTAAGCTACTTAGCTTGCCATTTCGCGCCTGGGCAGTGCTCGTGACGGTCACATACTTCAGTATGCTCCCGTCCCTGCGCGCTGTCCGAGCGTGAACTGGCTGCGCACGCTACGCTTAAAACGCAAAACGCCAGTGCATATTGCACAAAAACAAAACGGGTTTTCGACGTTATCGCCGAAAACCCGTTTAGCATAAAAGGGCTGGTTCAGAATAACAAGCGATTTACAACTGGTTAACCTTAAGCCGGACGCGAGAGCTGGCTGCTGTCGTTCGCCACCGGGGCACGCACCAGGCTGTTATCCCAGGCAAGCTGGATCAGCTTATCTTCCAGCGTGAAACGCGCCTCCAGCACTTCGCCGACTTCCGACAGCGCCAGCTGGAAATCAACGCAGTTGTCGTCGTCGATCGACTGCTGCAGATGGCCGTCGTAGAGCTGCATCAGACGTTCGGTATTGGCTTCCAGCGGCGGATAAATCTGCGCGGCGGCGATCATCGGGCTGTCGCCTTCCATCTCATTGATGATGCGCTCATAGATACTGAAGTGACCGGCGGAAAGGTAATCGACCAGACCGTGACAGAAGTTGTCGAGCGCCTGCTCGTCTAACGTTGTGAGCGCCTCTTTGTTGGGTTTCAGCCCAACCAGGTGGTAATAAGACACCAGTAGCTGGCGACGGGCGTCCAGCCACGAATCGACCAGTTCATTGCTGCCACCTACGCGCTCGGTCAGGACATTTAACTGGTTAAGCATTTCTGACTCCATATCAATAAAATCCCCCTGACCGTGGCGGCCGCGGCGGGTCAGAGGCCGCCTGCAAGCTGAACGATTTAGGGTATAGTTGTTTGTCTACATACTTAACATCAGGACTTCAGCGTATCGAAAAGACGCTAAGGATGACGATTAGATGCAACATGAGATCTCAAGCGTAGACGCTGGATGGTGGATTGTCAGCCATGAACAGAAACTTTGGTTGCCGCAGGGCGACCTGCCGCACGGCAGCGCCGCTGCGTTTAAGCTAGCGGGAAGCAAGGCGCAGGCGGTCGGCGAGTGGCAAGGCGAAACGGTCTGGCTGGTGTGTGAAAATCGCGATCGCGATATGTTCTCGG
>Ga0153918_1001305_pt1 | contig 10312 bp, 8 predicted proteins | sample TSFL002MetaG_FD_104687 | JGI IMG/M metagenome (GOLD analysis project Ga0153918, IMG submission 104687) | Attine ant fungus gardens microbial communities from Florida, USA - TSFL002 MetaG | ecosystem: Host-associated > Fungi > Mycelium > Unclassified | place: USA: Florida, Paynes Creek Historic... | reverse complement strand
CTTTGGATGAGCGGCAGTCCCGATACATAACATTTCACCCTTAGCCGTGTTGGATTAGCTGATGAACAAACTAGTCGTGAGTCTGCTGTTGACCCTGGGTGTCGCAGGTGCGGCCACTGCTGCAGAACCCATCAAAGGCGATGCCGCCGCTGGCCAGGCCAAGACAGCCGTCTGTGGTGCCTGCCACAACCCTGACGGCAACAGCCTGGCGCCGAACTTCCCGAAACTGGCTGGCCAGGGCCAGCGCTACCTTGAAAAGCAACTGCACGACATAAAGTCGGGCAAGCGCACCGTGCTGGAAATGACCGGCATGCTGGCCAATTTCAACGACCAGGACCTGGCCGACATCGCCGCCTGGTTCGCCAGCCAGAAAGGCAGCGTGGGTGCCGCCGATCCTAAGCTGGTCGACCGCGGCCGTGCGCTGTTCAATGGCGGCAACCTGGAAAAAGGCATGCCTGCCTGCACCGGCTGCCATTCGCCCAACGGCGCGGGTATCGCCCTCGCCGGCTTCCCGCACCTGGGCGGCCAGCATGCGCAGTACGTGACCAAGCAGCTCACAGATTTCCGCGAAGGCAACCGCACCAACGACGGCGATGCGATGACCATGCGTACCATCGCCGGCAAGCTGAGCAACCACGAGATCGAAGCGCTGGCCAGCTACATCCAGGGCCTGCATTAACATTGGGTTAATGCTGCAACGCTAAAGATGAAAGGGCGGCGCAGACCGCCCTTTTTTCTGTCCGCAGCCGTTACACTACAGAACTCGGGCCCTTCGCCACCGGTCACAGCACAGGTCGCGTCAAGGCGACCAATGAATGCTCAGGAGTAAAGCATGCGTAAACTGATTCTCAGCGCCGCGCTGGTCGCTGCCAGCGTCTTCGGGATGACTGCCGTCCAGGCTGCAGAGCCTGCCACTGCCGGCAAGGAGTACATCGAGCTGAGCAACCCTGTCCCGGTATCCCAGCCAGGCAAGATCGAAGTGGTCGAGCTGTTCTGGTATGGCTGCCCTCACTGCTACCACTTCGAGCCGACCATCAACCCTTGGGTCGATAAGCTGCCCAAGGACGTCAACTTCAAGCGTGTACCGGCGATGTTCGGTGGCCCGTGGGACGCCCACGGCCAGATGTTCCTGACCCTCGAAGCCATGGGCGTCGAGCACAAGGTTCATGCAGCCGTCTTCGACGCCATCCAGAACCAGCGCAAGCGCCTGACCGACCCGAAAGACATGGCCGACTTCCTCGCTACCCAAGGCGTGGACAAGGACAAGTTCCTCGCCACCTTCAATTCGTTCGCCATCAAGGGCCAGGTCAACCAGGCCAAGGAACTGGCGAAGAAGTACGAGATCACCGGCGTACCGAGCATGGTGGTCAACGGCAAGTACCGCTTCGACCTGGGCACCGCTGGCGGGCCGGAAGGCGTGCTGAATGTTGCTGACCAACTGATCGCCAAGGAGCGCGCCGCTAAGTAAGCGGCGTACCCCATGCGCCGCTTCAGGACCGCGCGTGGCATTGGCCTGCACCAGCCGCAGGTCAACGAGCATCACCTGCAGGCGCCCGGCCTGCCAGAGGATGGTCGTCTGCGGCTGCTCAGCTTCAACATCCAGGTCGGTATCAGCACCGAGCGCTACCGGCACTACCTGACCCGCAGCTGGCAGCACCTGCTGCCGCACACCGGGCGGGCCGGCAACCTGCAGAAAATCGGTCAGTTGCTCAGCGACTTCGACCTGGTGGCCCTGCAGGAAGCCGATGGCGGCAGCCTGCGCTCAGGCTACGTCAACCAGGTGGAGCATCTGGCCCAGCTGGGTTCCTTCCCTTACTGGTACCAGCAGCTCAACCGCAACCTCGGGCGTTTTGCCCAGCACAGCAATGGCGTGCTCAGCCGCCTCAAGCCGCAACACCTCGAAGATCATCCGCTGCCCGGCCCGGCCGGTCGTGGTGCGATCTTGGTGCGTTTTGGCGAGGGTGAGGATGCGCTGATCGTGGTCATGATGCATCTAGCCCTGGGCGCCAAGACTCGTGCCCTGCAATTGGGCTACATCCGTGAACTGATTGGCGGTTACCGTCACCAGGTGCTCATGGGGGACATGAATACCCACGCCACCGACCTGCTCGAGCATTCGCCCCTGCGCGATCTCGGCCTGATTGCACCCCAGGTCGAAGCCACCTTCCCCAGCTGGCGTCCGCAGCGTTGCCTGGATCACATCCTGCTCAGTTCGAGCCTGACCCTGGAGCGGGTCGAGGTGCTGGCGCAGCCGATTTCCGATCACCTTCCCGTTGCGGTAGAGATCCGATTGCCTGATGCACTGACTGTGGATACGCTGCCGGTCTTGAGCTAGATCAGCAAAAGTGCGGCAAGCCCTCAAGTGTTTGCTGGGCGCGCCGACAGTGTGTCATTACACAGCCCACAGATGCATTACCCGTCGCGGATCCAGGCATGACCGAAGAAGCCGAGCGCTGGAAAGAAAAATACCTCAAAAGCATCGAAAAGCAGGAAAAGCTCGAACGCCGCTGGGAAGCGCGCCTCGACCTGCTGCGCCGTGGCCTGGTGCGCAGCACCCTGGCGGCCGAAGGCAGCGACAAGGTCGTCGACCAGTGCATGAAGGAGATGCGTGAGGTTATTCGCAGCGACAACATGGATGCCGGCCTTGCCGGGTTGATTCCGCGTCTGGAAAAGGCGGTGCTGGACTCCGAGCAGCGCCGTGAAACCCGCATGAATCAGGTCAGCGATGCCCTGAACGCGCTGGTTACCCAACTTCAAGGCTTGCCGTTGCCGGGTGAAGTTGCCCGGCCCTTGAAAAAGCTGGCGAAGAAGCTCGATGGCGGGGTCGCCCAGTCACGCGAGTTACCGCCATTGCTGGGTGAACTCAGTGGCTTGCAAGGGCGTGCCCTCTCGTCACTGAGCAAACCGGATGACGAGGCCCGGCCGGGCTTCCTGCAACGCCTGTTCGGCAACCGCGACCACGAGCCTCAGCATGAGGCCGCTCAGCCTGCGCAACCTGCGCCTGCAATTGCGCCGCCTGAAGCCCAACCACAGCCGGATGGGCCCGTGCTGGTAGACTTGCCGCCGCGTGATGCAGACGAGCTGCAACCTCTGACGGCTGCCGCGCCTGCTCCAGCGCCTGAGGAAACTGCGCATATTGCCCAGCCGCAAGTGCCTGCACAGGCACACCGCGCTGAACAACCGCGGGTGGTCCAGCCTGAAGCTGAACCGCAGGCCGCAGAGGCTCCCGAATTGCCGGAGCAGCCGGCGGACCCGGTGCCGGCGACACTTGAAGAAGTGTTCGCAGGAGACGGCCCTTACGCCCTTCCCGATGCGCTGGAGCCACCGTACAGCCAGGTCGCCGCACACATCGAACAAACGCTGATCGGCCTGCTGGACGACCTCAGCCTGCCGGAGCGCCACAAGGCTCAGGCCCAGGAAATGCGCGAGCGGGTAGCACGCGGGCTGAACTGGTATGAATTGATCCCGGTTCTCGACGACCTGGCCGTGCTCATGTTGGCGATCACCGACAGCGGCCAGCACGAATTCGAGACTTACCTGCAGCAGCTCAACGAGCGCCTCGACAGCTTCCAGAGCCACCTGCACGAAGCCAGCGCCGGCCATGCCGACAACAGTTCTGCTGCGCGCGAGCTGGACAACCAGCTGCGCGAACAGGTCGGCGGCCTGCAAAGCAGCGTTCAGGGCGCGGTGGATGTGGACAGCCTCAAGCACATCCTGGAAAACCGCCTGGAAACACTGCTTGGCACCATGGACGAGCACCAGCACGAGCGCGATCGCCGCGAGCAGGAACTTGCCGGGCGCCTGCAGGGCCTGGCCGAGCGGGTCGCCAGCATGGAACAGGAAGCCCTTGGCTATCGCGAACACCTGGAAGAACAGCGGCAGAAGGCATTGATCGACCCGCTGACAGGGCTGCCCAATCGCGCGGCCTGGAGCGAACAGGTCGAGCGCGAAATGCTCGACTGGCAGGAAAGTGGTGGTCACTTGGCCATGGCGATCCTCGATCTGGACCACTTCAAGCGTATCAATGACAGTTACGGCCACCTCGCCGGCGACAAGGTGCTGAAGATCGTCGCCGATCAGTTGCGCAAACGCCTGCGCGCCCGCGATTTCATTGCCCGCTTCGGCGGCGAAGAGTTCGTGCTGTTGTTGCCGCAGACTTCCCCGGCGGCCGCAGCCCAGGTTGCCGAAACGCTGCGCGCAGCGATCGAGGCCTGCCCGTTCCACTTCAAGGGCGAACGCGTGGTCATCACCACCTCCATCGGCTTGAGCGCTTTCCGTTCTGGCGAACGTGGCGACCAGGTGCTCAAGCGCGCCGACGCTGCGTTGTATCGGGCCAAGGATCAAGGCCGTAACCGCGTGGAACAAAGCTGAACGGGTAGCCGGAGCGCGCTTACGTTATGCTATTGCGTTACTGCCCGATTAGCTTGGCTTCCCACATGAAAGCATTGATTTGCGCATTGCTGATGCTTGTACTGGCCGGTTGCTCGACCGGCTTGCGCATCGACCGCAGCCACCCTTCCGCCAACCAGGACAACCGTATCCAGTTCGTTGTCCTGCACTACACCAACGCCTCGCTGGAGCGTTCGCTGGCATTGCTGACCCATGGCGAAGTCAGCGCGCATTACCTGATCGGCGACGGTCCGGCCACGGTTTACCAGCTGGTCGACGAGAACCGTCGCGCCTGGCATGCCGGTGACAGCCAGTGGCAAGGGCGCACCTGGTTGAATTCCAGCTCCATCGGCATCGAGATCGTCAACCCCGGGTTCGACGATACGGCCAATGGCCGCGTCTGGTACCCCTACAGCGAGGCGCAGATCCAGTCGCTGATCGCTTTGCTCAAGGATATCGTCAAGCGCAACAACATCGAGCCGCGGCACATCATCGGCCACAGCGACATTGCGCCATCGCGTAAGCTCGACCCTGGCCCGCTGTTCCCTTGGAAGCGCCTGGCGGATGCCGGGCTTGGCGTCTGGCCCGAGCCCAATGCCGTGGCCCGCCAGCAGGCGTACTTCAACGTCAATCCGCCGAGCATCGGCTGGTACCAGCAGGAGCTGGCGCGCTTCGGCTATGCCATCGAGCAGACCGGGCAGCTGGATGTCGCTACGCGGCATGTGATCGCCGCCTTCCAGATGCATTTCCGCCCGCAGCGTTTCGACGGCATGCCGGACGCTCAGACCGCAGCCATGCTTTCGGTGCTAAATCGCATGCGCTAAGGCCAATCGTATTCGGGCGCCCAACGGCAGAGCCGATTCACATTCCAGTTGCTATACCTTGTTAATCAACTGGATGCTGCCCATGTCTGCCCTGATTTCTGTGTTGCGCCAATTTTTTTACCGCCCCTGGATGCTGGCCTCCCTGGCAGCGTTGGCCAGCGCCGCCGTATTGCTGACCGCCAGTATCGGTATTGCGCTGCAGCAGATGAAGGAAAGCGAGAGCGCGCAGATGAACGCCCAGGGCGAGCGCTTTCTCGACCGCCTGGAGCAGGTGTTCGGTCAACTGCGCGAGGGCGTTGACGAACTGCAGGCGCAGTCGCTGCGCGGCTGCAGCCCGGCGATGGTTTCGGTGTTGCAGCAAGTAGGTCTGGGTTCGCGCTTCATTTATGAAGCCGCTTATGTGGATGCCAATGTCGCTTGCTCAAACCGGGGCGGGGCAAGGGCCTTCGTGCCAACGCGTGCGCCGGATATTCAGGGGCCGACCTACAGCTACTGGCTCAACACCACCACCGAACCCAACGAAAACCTCGCTGCCTTGATGCTGGCGCGGGGTAATTTCCTGGTTTCCACCTCGCGTGGGCACCTGACCGACGTGGTTGACCTGCCACCAGGCGGCAGCCTGCTGGTGGTGCTGGATAACGGCACCCGTGCAATCCCGGTGCTGGGCCCGCCCCAGGCGTGGCCGCCAACCAGTGGCTGGCCCCCTCCCAGCCAGAAGTCTTTGTTCGAACTGCGCGATCGTCTGGTCTATCGCATGCCGACCAAGTCGCCGGACTACCAGCTGGTGCTGATCGCGCCGCGGGCCAGCCTGCCTTTACGCATGAACGGCATGCTCTGGCTGCTGTTCCCTGGCAGTGTGCTGGCGGCCTGCTGTATCGGCTGGCTGGTGCTGCAGTTGATTCTGCAACGGCGTTCGATGAGTTCCGAACTGCAGAATGCCCTGCGCCGGGGCGAGTTGCAGGTGCTGTATCAACCCATCATCGAGCTCGACAGCCGTCGCTGTGTCGGAGCCGAGGCCCTGGTGCGCTGGCGCCGCCCGGACGGCTCGCTGACCAGCCCGGATCTGTTCATTCCGCTGGCGGAGAACACCGGGCAGATCCGGCAGATCACCGATTTCGTGCTGCAACGTGTGCTGGAGCAGTTGGGCCAGCTGCTGCGCTCGCATCGCAATCTTTATATCTCGGTGAACCTGGCAGCCTGCGATGTGATGGTGCCGCGCATAGGCCGGGTGGCGGCGCGGCTGCTGGCGTTGCATCGCGTCGCGGCCAGCCAGATTGCCTTTGAAGTCACCGAGCGCGGGCTGATCGACGTGGTGGTGGCGCGTGATAACCTCCAGGCCCTGCGTGCGGTGGGGCATCAAGTGCTGATCGACGACTTTGGCACGGGTTATTGCAGCCTGGCCTACCTGCAGACCTTGCCGGTGGACTGCCTCAAGATCGACAAGGCGTTCATCGATGCCTTGGGGCACGATGCTGCCAGCAGCGGCGTGGCGCCGCACATCATTCGCATGGCCCATGACCTGCATCTGCGGGTGATTGCCGAGGGCATCGAATGCGAGGCGCAGGCCGTGCTGCTCAACAGCGAGGGGGTGAATTACGGGCAGGGCTGGTTGTTTGCCCATCCGCTCAATGCCAGGCAATTCGCCGAATTGGTGACCCGTGGCCGGCAACCACGGCGGGCGCGGATCGACGATGAGCCCTGAGCGTGGGCCAGCTCAGACTGGCAAGGCCATATAGAACTGAGTGCCCTGCCCGGGCCGGGAAAACACACCCATGCGCCCGCCGTGCAGTTGCACGATCTCCTTGCACAGCGCCAGGCCCAACCCGGCGCCACCTTTCTTGCGCCCAACCTGTACGAACGGTTCGAAGATGCGCCCCTGCTGGCCATAGGCGATACCCTCGCCATTGTCCTCGACGCTGATGATCATGCGCTCTGCGTGCCGCCGTGCATGCAGGCGGATGCGCCCACCACTGGCGGTATGGCGGATGGCATTGTGCAGGAGGTTATCCAGCACCCGGTCGAGTTGCGCCACGTCTGCCTGGATGCGTGGCAGCGGTGGCTCCAGGGCTTTGATCAGCTCGACCTGCTTGGCGGCGGCCTGTTCGCTGAAGCGTGCCTGCGCCCTGTCGAGCAGGTCGTCGATGGCGCATGGGGCAAGTTCGAGCTTCTGCAAGCCGCTCTGGTAGCGCGAGAAGTTGAGCAGGTCGTTGATCAACTGGGTCAGGCGCTGCATCTCTTCGCCAATGGTCTCCAGCAGATCGCTCTCGCGCGCCTCGGGCGGGAACTTCAAGCGTTCACGCAACAGGCCGAATGCCATGTGCATACCCGTGACCGGGGTGCGCAGTTCATGCGAGGCACGAAGCACGAACTCGCTGCGCACACGTTCGAAGGCGCGTTGCTCGGTGACATCGTGCAAGACCATCACTGCACCGAGGATCGGCCCTTGCGGATGGCTGACCGGGGTCAGGCTGTAGGTCAGCAGGCGTGATTCTTCATCGACCTCGATGCTCAGGTCCTCCGGTGGCCGATCCAGGCTGCCGCCGCGCAGGACCTGGCGCAGCTGTTGCTCCAGTTCCGGGCGCTGCAGGGCGTCGGCCAGGCCACTGCCGACCCGGCTGCTGTTCCAGCCCAGCTGCCGCTGAGCGACGGGGTTGAGGTGCTCCAGATGCCCCTGACGGTCAATGATCAGCAAACCATCATCGATGCTGTCGAGCACGGCCTGCAGACGCTGCTGGCCCGCCAACAGTTCATCGACATTGGTTGCCTGGTGCTTGCGCAGGGCGTCAGCCATCAGCCCAAAGCGGCGGGTCAGCTGGTTGAGCTCGACGGCCTGGGTGACCGGCAAGGTGATTTCGAAATCCCCTTGGCCGAGCTGGTCGGCGGCCTTGGCCAGCGCTTCGATCGGCTGGCCGAAGCGCCGGGCGATGTTGTGCGCGGTGACGAAGCCTAGCACCAGCACCACCAGCCCCATCAGGCCAAGTATCCCGCTGACCAGCAAGGCGCGGTCACGGGTGTGCTCTTCGCTGCGGGTGATGTAGTCGAGGGCCTGCTTGTGCGAATCGATCAGGTCGGTACGCACCTGGTTGAATGCCGCGCCCAAGGGTTGATCCACGCCCATGCTGTGCGCCGGTGCCGGGCTGTCGCGGTAAGCCTGGAGGAAAGCCTGGTAGTTGCTGCTGGCCTTGCTGAAGCCGGTGCGTTCACCCCCTTCGGCCAAGCCATGGTTGAGCAGCTCCTGGAAGTCGTCCTGCAGGGGGCGAAGGTTGTCCGGTGTGGTGTCTTCGTCCAGCAGCAGCATCAGTTGCTCGCCGAGGTTCTGCCGCAGTTTCAGGCCCACTTCCAGCACATGGGTGGTTTCGCGCACCGACTGTTGCTGCACCGTGGCCATCTGCAGCACGCTCACCAACCCTAGCAACAGGCCCAGCAACGCCACGGTCACCAAGGCAGAGATGCTGAGGAAGAGCCGCGTGCGCAGCTTCATTGGCAGCTTCACAGGTTGTACTGCTTGCGCTTGCGGTAGAGCGTGGAGGCGTCGATGCCAAGGGTCTTGGCGGCCTGGTCGAGGGTGTCGCTGGCGGCCAGCACGGCACCGATGTGCGCGCGCTCCAGCTCATCCAGGCTCATGGCCGCACCGACCCGGGGTGCGTTGCCCGCCGGTTGTTCGCCCATCCCTAAGTGAATGATTTCCACACGCTCCTGAGGGCAAATGATGCTGGCGCGTTCGATCACATTGCGCAGTTCGCGGATGTTGCCCGGCCAGCGGTAGTTGAGCAGCGCGCTGCGCGCTTCGTCGCTGAAACCACGGGCCGGACGGGAGTATTCCTTGACGAAGCGGGCCAGGAAGCGGTCGGCCAGGGTCAGGATATCCTCGCTGCGTTCGCGCAGCGGCGGCAGGTGCAGGGTGATGACATTGAGGCGATACAGCAGGTCTTCGCGGAAGCGGTTCTCGCGCACCATGTCGTCAAGGTTGAGGTTGGTCGCCGCGAGGATGCGCACGTCGGCGCGGCGGGTGACCGGGTCGCCCACGCGCTCGTATTCCTTGTCCTGGATGAAACGCAAGAGCTTGGGCTGCAAGGTCAGGGGAAAATCACCGATTTCATCGAGGAACAGTGTGCCGCCATCCGCCTGGTTGACGCGACCCAGGGTGCTTTCGCTGGCACCGGTAAACGCACCACGGGTATGGCCGAACAGTTCGCTTTCCATCAGTTCGGCATTCAGCGACGGGCAGTTGATGGTCACGCAAGCCTTGCGAGCTCGCTTGCTCCAGCCGTGGATGGCGCGAGCCAGCTCGCCCTTGCCAGTGCCCGACTCGCCGAGAATGAGGATGTTGGCATCGGTGGTGGCCACCTGGCGGGCGGTTTCCAGCACAGCCATCATTGCCGGGCTGTGCGAGTCGAGGCCGTCCTTGGGTTTGCGGACTTCGCCTTCGAGGGCCTCCAGGCGGGCCGAGAGTTGACGGACCTCCAGCTGTTTGGCGGTAGCCAGGCGCAACTGATCGGGGCTGCAGGGTTTGACCAGGTAATCGGCGGCGCCGGCCTGGATGGCATCGACTGCGGTGTCGATCGCTGAATGCGCGGTGACGATCACCACCCTCATCCAAGGGGCCTGAATACGCATCTGCGCCAGCACATCGAGGCCGTTGTCCTCGCCCAGGCGCAGGTCGAGGAAGCACAGGTCGAACACCTGGCGCTGCATCAACGCATCAGCCTGTGCGGCGCTGTTGGCCGTGGCCACGCTGTAGCCTTCGTCTTCCAGGCAGTAGCGGAAGGTGCGCAGGATCGCGGACTCGTCATCCACCAGCAGAATGCGGCCTTGGTTGTCCTGGGCTGATTCCATTTACTGCGCTCCTTCGGATAGATCTTCAATTAGTGTGGGAAAAATCGGGCAAGTTGCACGGTCAATTGTGAAGGAATCTGTCCTTTGCATGCTAGCCAATGGCCAAGTCATACCGTGACGCCAGGTATCCCGATGATTTTCTTAGAGCAGCACGCTGGCACATTGGTTGCGATGATTTTCTGCTTTTGCCAACTAAAAGGAGGTCCAACCGTGTCCCCTACCATCCGAATGGCCGTGTTGGCGGCCGCAATGCTGTCCGTTTG
>Ga0153918_1001303_pt1 | contig 10323 bp, 8 predicted proteins | sample TSFL002MetaG_FD_104687 | JGI IMG/M metagenome (GOLD analysis project Ga0153918, IMG submission 104687) | Attine ant fungus gardens microbial communities from Florida, USA - TSFL002 MetaG | ecosystem: Host-associated > Fungi > Mycelium > Unclassified | place: USA: Florida, Paynes Creek Historic... | reverse complement strand
CCATGATTGATAATAATTCTCGTTATGATATTCATTCTGTTTACAGTCGCAACCATTTTTGCAATATTTGTTTTCATAAACTTCATGATTTCCACACATTTATTGACACTATGTTCACATTCTTATGCGCGCTGACTCTGAAATATTGACCGAAAACGTCACCTCAAAAGCCAACTGGCCCCTGGCGCTATGTGCCGGTTTATTAGGCATCGGGCAAAACGGCCTGCTGGTTATGCTGCCGCAGCTGGTGACCCTGACCGGACTGTCACTCTCGGTCTGGGCCGGGCTGCTGATGTTCGGATCCATGCTCTTTTTACCGGCATCGCCCTGGTGGGGACGCCAGAGCGAGCGGCGGGGATGTAAGGCCGTGATGGTGGCCTCGCTGAGCGGCTATCTGGCCAGTTTCACCGTCATGGCGCTGGTGGTCTGGGCGATGGCGGCCGGGAGGCTGGATACCGTCTGGGGACTGGCGGGGCTGATCCTCTCGCGCCTGCTCTACGGACTGACGGTCTCGGGGCTGGTGCCTGCGGCCCAGACGTGGGCCATTCAGCGTGCCGGGCTGGAGAAGAGAATGGCGGCGCTGGCGACGATAAGCTCCGGCCTCAGCTGCGGACGTTTGCTCGGCCCGCCGCTGGCGGCGCTGATGCTCAGCGTCAGCCCGGTGGCGCCGCTCTGGCTGATGGCGATCGCGCCGTTAATCGCCCTGCTGCTGGTGCTTCGCGAAGTCGCAGACCCGCCGCTGCCGCCGGTGGCGCACCAGGTGACCCGCCTGCAGGCCTCCATGCTGCCGTTCCTGCTGCTGGCGCTGCTGCTGGCGGCGCTGGTGAGCCTGATGCAGCTTGGGCTGTCACCGCATCTTAGCCCCCTGCTGGAGGGCAATGCCCGGGACATCAGCCACCATGTTGCGCTTCTGCTGAGCCTGGCCGCGCTGGCCACGCTCGCGGCGCAGTTTCTGGTCGTCCGCCCGCAGCATTTCACCCCGGTGACGTTGCTCTGCATCGCGGCGGTGTTAATGGTGGCAGGGCTTGGGCTGATGTCTGTGGCGGGTTTAACGCTGTTCTACGTGGGGATTGTTATCACTTCACTCGGGGCGGCGATGGCCACGCCGGGTTACCAGCTGCTGCTGAACGACAGGCTGACTACCGGGAAAGGGGCGGGCGTCATCGCCACCAGCCATACGTTAGGCTACGGCGTTAGCGCGCTGCTGGTGCCTGTGGTGACGCGTTTTTGCGGCGAGCAATTTTTGACGGTGGCCGCGTGGGGAATGGCGTTGCTGTTTTTGGCGTTGACTATAGGGGTACGGTCAAGCGAGCGGACCCCTGCTGAAAAACCTTAATGGATCTGGCGGGAGGAATGGCCGCCAGACTCCTCATTTTGCCGCAGACGCTGCAGGGGATCCTGCTGATAAAACTGGCAGAAACGCTGCCACAGCGCCGGGAAACGGGGCGCGAAGAGCTCCGGCGCGCTGAAGAAATACTCAGAGAGCACCGCAAAGCACTCGGCCGGGTCCGTTGCCGCATAGGCGTCAATGCTGGCTGCGCTTTCGCCCACCAGGTCTATCTCATCCTGGATGTTATCCATCGCCGCGTGCAGATCGTGCTCCCAGCCCGCCACCTCGCGAAGCGGGATCAGCGGTACGCCGCTGGCGCGATCGCCGTTGCGGGTATCCAGCTTGTGCGCCACTTCATGAATAATCAGATTAAAACCGGACGCATCGAACGAGTCCTGAATGTCGAGCCAGTTCAGGATGATCGGCCCTTGCTGCCAGCTTTGTCCGGACTGCACCACGCGCTGGTTGTGTACCAGCCCGATATCGTCCTGCCATTCGTCATCCACCACGAACGGTGCCGGGTAGATGAGCACTTCGTGAAAACCGTCCAGCCACTCAATGCCGAGCTCAAGCACCGGCAGGCAAAAAAGCAGGGCGATGCGCGCGTTTTTCAGGGGATCGAGTTCGAACCCCTGCAGTGGAACCAGGCGTTTTTGCTGTAAAAAACGATCCGCCAGCTGAACCAGTTTCGCTTGTTCATCCGGGTTAAGATTAGCCAGAACAGGGATCGTCAGCGCGTCATCCCATGGCAGCGCCATATCCCGGCCAGCTTCATTCGTTTTCCAGGGCCACTTTATCATCGCTTTGCTCGCAAACTCGTCACTTGAACAAAAATGGGAAAGTCAGGTTTGGTTAAGATGCCAGAAAATCGCTCACTGCGACAATTCCGGCCTGAATAAACTATCATTCGTACGTAGCGGTGGGTAGCGGTTTGCGGGTATCACCTTCATTTTGTGAAGTCTGTCGTAGGCTTAACCCACAGGTTCAGTCAAGAAATCAGTACGGTATTGAAAAATGAGCAATTTCAAAGGTAACAAGCAGGACCTGCCCAGCCGAGCGTGCGTGCACTGTCAGCGGCCCATGACGTGGCGCAAGAAATGGGCGAAATGCTGGGACGAGGTCAAATACTGTTCTGAGCGTTGTCGCAGGAGCCACCGTTGACCGAACTGCGCCTGATCCTGGGCGATCAGCTTAATCCGCACCATAGCTGGTTTGATACCTGCAATCCGAAAGTCATTTACGTGATGCTGGAACTGCGGGCGGAAACCGCGTACGTGCTTCATCACGCTCAGAAAGTGATTGCCATCTTCGCGGCCATGCGCGCGTTCGCCTCTGCGTTAAAGGAAAAGGGGCATCGGGTAAGGTACGTCCGGCTCTCTGACGGCTCAAACCGCGGCGCGCTGGAGGACAATCTTAACGCGCTTGTCGCACATTACGGTGCCGACAGGGTGACGTGGCAGGAGCCCGACGAATGGCGTCTTGATGCGCAGCTGCAGGCGTGGGCGAAAACGGCGTCCGTCGAAACGGCCTGCGTCAGCAGCGAGCATTTCTTCACCACCCGTGAACAGGTGAGCGCGTTCTTTGCGACGCGTAAAAGCTGGCGAATGGAGTACTTTTACCGGGAAATGCGTCGTCAGCACGGCATACTGTTAACCTCAGAAGGCGAGCCGGAAGGGGGTAAATGGAATTTCGATGCTGAAAACCGCAGGCGCTGGTCCGGCGAGCCGCCCGCGCCGGGGGATTCGCGTCCGCGCCACGATTATTCAGCCTTATGGGCGGAGATCCAACGCTGCGGCGTAAACACCTTTGGCGAACCGCTGGCCGGGGATTTTCGCTGGCCGCTCAACCGTGCGGAAGCCAAAGCCAGGCTGGATGACTTTATCACTCACGTGCTTCCGCAGTTTGGTGCCTGGCAGGATGCGATGCACGCGGGGGAGCCTTTTCTTTTCCACTCGTTAATTTCATTCGCGCTGAACACCAAAATGCTGAATCCGCGGGAGGTGGTGTCTGCCGCCCAGCAGGCGTGGCGTTCGGGCCATGCGCCGCTGCCTGCCGTTGAAGGGTTTATCCGACAAATTCTCGGATGGCGGGAGTACGTGCGTGGGATCTACTGGTCGCAGATGCCGGGCTATCGGGAGCTGAATGCTTTAGACCAGCACGCCCCGCTGCCGGACTGGTTCTGGACGGGCAAGACGCAGATGCGCTGCCTGGCGCATGCCGTTGGACAGTCGCTCACCGAGGCTTACGCCCACCATATCCAGCGCCTGATGGTCATCGGGAACTTTAGCCTGCTCAGCGGCCTGTCGCCGCAGGCGGTTCATGAATGGTATCTGGGGGTCTACATTGATGCCTTTGAATGGGTGGAGCTGCCCAATACCCTCGGCATGAGCCAGTTTGGCGATGGCGGGTTACTGGCCAGCAAGCCCTACGTCTCGAGCGCGTCGTACATTCACAAGATGAGTAATTACTGTCAGAGGTGCCGGTATCAGCACAATCAGCGTACCGGAGAGCTGGCGTGCCCCTTCAATGCCCTTTACTGGGATTTCTTTGCGCGCAATCAGGCGCGTCTGGGCAACAATCCCCGCCTTGGCATCGTCTTTAAACAGCTTTCGGACATGAAGGAGGAGGAGCGGCAGGCCATTGCCGATCGCGCCGGGTATATTCGCCTGCATCTCAACGACCTCTGACGTATTTCAACACCGCGCCGGTTGCGGCAGGTCAATAAGAGGCTATTATTTTTGACTTTGTTGCGTATTCCCCGACAGGACATCCAGACGCTATGCCCGTGAATTTTGACCTTAACGATCTTTATGCTTTCAGAGCGTTAGTGGAATACGGTAACTTCCGTGTCGCTGCTGAATCTATCTGCTTATCCCAGTCGGCGCTGAGCCGCAGGATTGAAAAGCTGGAAGCCGCGCTGGGAAACCGGCTGTTCGATCGTACTACCCGCCGCGTGGCCTTAACGCTCTACGGGCAAAACTTTGCTGAACGCTCCGCGCAGCTGCTCGACAACGTCGAGTCAATGCTGGCGGACGTCGATAAGGTCAGTGAAGAGCGGACGGGGCTGATCGCGGTTGCCGCGGTCCCTTCCGCCGCATGTTACTTTATGCCTGATGTGATCCGTCGTTTTCAGTCTCGCTATCCGCGGGTTCGCATTAAGCTCATCGACAGCAGCGCGGGGAACGTGATTGACGCCGTGGCCCGAAGCCAGGCGGATTTTGGTATCTGCTTTGCAGGAAACTTGCCGTCTGAGATCGAATTTTTCCCGCTGGTGGAGGATGTCTATGTTGCGGCCTGCCGAAAGGATCATCCGCTGGCGCAGAAGCGTCACCTGACGTGGCAGGAATTTTACCAGCAGGATTATATCTCCCTCGATAAAACGTCAGGTAACCGTAACCTGCTCGATCGGATGCTGGGGGATATCGTTCCCGAACGCCCGAGCGTCTGCGAAACGCGCCACGTTACGACGATGCTCGGTATGGTAGAGGCGGGGATCGGCATTGCTGCCGTTCCCGCCATGTCGATGCCGACGTCAGAGCACACGCTGCTGACTCATCTGCCGCTGGTGGCGCCGGAAGTGAAACGCACCGTGGGGCTTATCCGGCGCCGGGGGCGCATCCAGTCCTACATTGCGGCTGAACTGGAAAAGCAGATCACCGAGCAGTATCGTCGGACGTAACGGGGAGCATCCCCGTCTCCTGGATGACGGCCCTTGAAGGCGGTGAAGCGAGATAGGTCAGCAGCGCTTTCCCCTCCGCGGGATGTTCTGCATGGCGGGTGACCGCACCCGCGAAGCGCGTGATGTACTGCAGATTATCAGGGATTTTGCCGATAAAGGTGACGCCCTGAACCGGCAGCAGCTCGCTGACCTGCTGGAAGCCTACGGCGTATTTTCCTTTCGCCACTTCTGAGGCGACCGGAATACGCTCGACCATTGTCGCTTTGCCCGCCACGTCCTTTTCAATCCCCAGCGTTTTAAACAACGCCTGGCTGACATACCTGCCGCTGGCGCTGTCAGAGTAGGCGATGGAGCTGGCCTGCAGCAGCGTGTTACGCAGAGCCGCCTCGCTGCTGATATCAGGGACATCCGCCCCTTTTTTCACCACCATGCCAACGGGAGAATCCGCGAGTTCCGTTCGCGAACCCGGCTGGGTCTGGCCGGCTTTTTCGAGCTTCTCCAGCGCATCGCCCACCATAATCACCACGTCGGCTTTCTCGCCGCGCGCCAGTCGGTTTGGGATCGCCTGCGGCGTCGCGCCCATTGAGGGACCGGGGATGATCACGATTTTATCCCCGGTCCGGCGTTCATACTCCGGGGCCAGCTTTTCAAGAGCGGCTTTGAAGCCGCCTGAAATCATGACCTTCACGTCCTGGGCACAGGCATTAACGCTCAGGAGCGTCAGCACCAGCGCGCTGGCGGTAAAGCGATAAGTGTGTTTCATACTGCCCCCTGTGACTTGACGGTGTTTTGCAGCGATACCGCGCGGCGGCGGTAGAGGTAGAGCGTGGCCAGCAGGGCACACACGGCAGCGAAACTCATCCAGTAGCCAGGCGAGGCTTTGTCACCGGTGTATTCAATCAGCGCGGTGGACATGACCGGGGTAAAGCCGCCAAAGACCGCCGTTGCCAGGCTGTAAGCCAGAGAGAACCCCGCCACGCGCACTTCAGCAGGCATAATCTCCGTCAGGGCCGGGATCATCGCGCCGTTGTACAGGCCGTAGAGGAAGGAGAGCCACAGCAGCACGCTCAGCATCATGGAGAAGCTGGGGGCGCTCGCCAGCAGCGTCAGGGCGGGGTAGCTGGTCGCCAGCGCCAGCAGGGCCATGGCAATCAGCACCGGCTTGCGCCCGAAGCGATCCGACAGCGCGCCGCCCACCGGCAGCCAGATGAAGTTCGAAATCGCCACCAGCAGCGTGACCAGCAGGCTGTCCGAGGCGCTGAGCATCAGCACCTTTTTGCCAAAGGTGGGGGCGTAGACGGTGATCAGGTAGAACGCGGTGGTGGTCATCGCCACCATCAGCATGCCCGCGACGACGACCTGCCAGTTGCCAAGCAGCGTTTTAAAGACCTGACGCATCTCCAGATGATGGCGGCGCGCGCTGAACTCTTCCGTCTCCTCCAGCTTGCGGCGCAGGAAGAAGATAAACGGCACGATTAAACAGCCGAACAGGAACGGGATGCGCCAGCCCCATTCGCGAATGGCGCTCTCCTCCATCAGGGCGTTCAGGGCAAAGCCCATCGCCGCAGCGACCATAATGGCGACCTGCTGGCTGCCGGACTGCCAGCTGGTGTAAAACCCTTTGCGGCCCGGCGTGGCGATTTCAGCCAGATAGACCGAGACGCCGCCAAGCTCCGCCCCGGCGGAAAAGCCCTGCAGCAGACGGCCCGTCAGCACCAGCAGCGGCGCCCACAGACCGATGCTTTGATAAGAGGGGATAAGCACAATCAGGAACGTCCCCGCCGCCATGATGGAAAGCGTGACGATAAGCCCCTTTCTGCGCCCAACCTTGTCGATATACGCGCCAAGCACAATGGCGCCTATTGGACGCATCAAAAAGCCCGCGCCGAAGACGGCGAAGGTCATCATTAGCGACGCAAATTCACTGCTCGCCGGGAAGAACGTGTGGGCGATGTAGGTGGCATAGAAGCCGAAAAGAAAGAAATCGAACTGTTCGAGAAAGTTGCCGGACGTCACGCGAAGTATCGCGCCCGCCTTAGATCGTACGGTTGCAGGTGAGGTTGAGGAAAACATGGTTATCTCCAGTTTATTGTTGACGTTTTACGCGTCTGTTTCTGAAAACTGGATCAGGACAAGGAAATAGATAAGCGCAAATGCCGCATCGGCTGATGCATTTTTTGCATGAATATCATTCACCGTGAAAATACAATTAATGGCAACAATAACTTAACAAGTTGTTGGCTTTTTATTCACCAATATTCTGTAAGTCTCTGATATTGCGATTTTGTGATGTGGCGCAGAGGGGCGCTTCAGAAAGCGCCGGGTAACCGCTTCATTACCCGGCGGGTGCCATTTAGCGCAGCGCCCTGGCAATAGCGCTGAACATCAGAGAGGCCTCCAGCGGCTGGGCGCTAAAGGACGGCTCCGCCTGCGGCCAGGTAGACCACTGGACGATAACCAGCTTTTCCTTCTGGTTCACCACGATCATTTGCCCAAAAATGCCCAGCGCCCAGAGTGAACCTTTCAGCGAGTCCTGCGCTGCTGGCTCAACGCCGGTAGCGTTGGCGGGCACTGCGTTATTCCACCACTGATAGCCGTACAGCCCGTCTGGATGGGCGTCTGATACCGAGCCTTTCGCCTTTGTCCAGTCTGACGACTGCGGAATCCAGTTATCCGGCAGGATCGTCTTACCGTCCGGCAGCGCGCCGTTGTTCAGGATAAATTGCCCGAAGCGACCCCAGTCCTCCAGCGTGGCGTTAAAGCCGTGCGCGCCGACGTCGTGCTGGCCTTTGCTGTAGGCATGCCACACGCCGTCGCTCGCCATGCCGTACGGCTGCCAGATGCTCTTCTCCAGATACGCGGCGAGCGTCATGCCGGTGGCGCGCTCCAGCACGTCACCCAGCAGCCAGGCGCCGCCCGATGAGTAAGACCAGCGCTCTCCGGCCGGGTGAAGCCTGCGTAGTCCCTTCACCAGCGTGCGCACGCAGTCGTAGGTACCCGGCTTTGCCTCGCACTCGGTGAGCTGCGCGAAATCGGAGTTCGGGTTGGTGTAGTCCTCGTTCCACGCCACGCCCGAGGTGTGGGTGATAAGCTGTTTGAGCGTCACGCCGTCCCACGCGGTGCCTTTCAGGTCGGGTTCATACTGCGTGACCAGGTCGTTGAGCGAGTGAATTTTTCCCTCTTTGAGGGCAACGCCCACCAGCGCCGATACGACCGATTTACCTACCGAACGCGACGTCCAGAGCGTGGAGTCGGTGTTGCCTTCGCCGAGATATTTAAAGGCGACCTTACCGTCTTTCAATACCAGCATACCGCTTACGTTCTGGCGCTTAAGGTAATCCTGAAGGCTGTAGGTCTTGCCGTTCACCTGATAGCGGGCATCTTTCAGCGGTTTCTCTGCCGCCAGCAGCGGCGTAGTTTTGCCATGACGGAACACATCCCCGGCGTAGTTGCGGTAGTCATTGCGAAAGCCCACCACGCGGTCAGCCTGGCTCCAGGTGAGCATCTTATGGGTGTCCGGCAGCGCGGCGTCAAAGGGGGCAGGGCAGGCGCTGAGGCCGGTGCCTTCACAGGCGGCCATTGCCGCAGGGGAGAGCAGGCTGCTGAAGACAAGACCCGCCAGCAGGGCCTGGTTTACTTTTCTGTTTTTCATATCCGTCTCGTATGGGTTAAGAACGGCTTCAGTTTAAAAAGCCCGGCGCTATAATAAAAAACGCATAATGGGGGAAAATCCCCCTCAAAAACGGAGAAAACGTGGCGGGTCTACTCTATTCCTTTGCACAGCTTGAGGCATTTACCGCCGTGGCTGAGAACGGCAGCCTGAGTAAAGCGGCGGTGGCGCTGAAAAAAGACCGAACGACGCTTCGCGATCTGATTGATTTTCTTGAGGACGGGTTGGGCTATGCTCTGTTTATTCGCGAAGGGCGTGCCCTGCGGCTCACGGCGGAAGGAGAGCAGCTCCAGCGTCAGGCGCATCTGCTGATGCGGCAGGTCAAAGCCTTTGAGGCCTTTGCCAGAGAAGTGCCCCACGGCGCCACGCAGGATCTGACGCTGGTCTACGATCCTTTTACGCCCAGAGCCTTTCTGCACGAGGTCATCGCTAAAATGGTGGCGCGAAAAGTGCGGCTGAGCCTCATCTGCGCCTCGCGCGATGAATCTGAACGCCTGCTGACAAGCGATCGTGCGGATCTGGCCATCTGCCAGGCGCGCAACCGCAGCGTGGGCAACGACATGGAGTGGCGGGCCCTGGGGGCAATCGATATGGATTTTTACGCCTCCGGCACGCTGTTTACGGATATTTCATCCCCCCTGTCGCTGCTTGACCTCTCCCTGGTTCCCCAGGTCGTGATGCACCCTGCCTCGGACGAGCCGGTCGCGCGTCGCCTGCAGATTTCCGGGCATACCCTTTTTACTAACGAGCCGGAAATGCTGCGCGGCCTGCTGGAACGCGGATGCGGCTGGGGGTTCTTACCGACCCATTTTCATGCCGCGCGGTGGCAAAACGTAAAAAGGCTGCGCACCGAAGTGGGCAGCCAGGGGATTAGTCAGACGATGGTCACCATCTGGAAGCCGGGGAGCGACAAGCGCGCCGTCATTGCTGACGCGCTGGCGCTACTGCCGGAGGTGTGGAAGCACTCAGCGCTGTGAACAGCCTTTGCACTGTTTGTTCTGGATCTGCTGGAAGAAATCGTTGCCTTTGTCATCCACCAGGATAAACGCCGGGAAGTTCTCGACTTCGATTTTCCAGATGGCTTCCATACCCAGCTCCGGATACGCGACGCACTCCAGGCTCTTGATGCTGTTTTGCGCCAGCACCGCTGCCGGGCCGCCGATGCTGCCGAGGTAGAAGCCGCCGTGCTTATGGCAGGCGTCGGTCACCTGCTGGCTGCGGTTGCCTTTCGCCAGCATGATCATGCTCGCACCGTGGGACTGCAGTAAGTCCACATACGAGTCCATACGTCCCGCCGTGGTCGGGCCGAGCGAGCCGGACGCGTAGCCTTCCGGCGTTTTAGCCGGTCCCGCGTAGTAGATCGGGTGATCTTTGACGTACTGCGGCAGTTCTTCACCGTTATCCAGCAGCTCTTTCAGCTTCGCGTGGGCGATATCGCGCGCCACGATGATGGTCCCGTTCAGCGACAGGCGGGTTGAGACCGGGTGCGCGGAAAGCTGCGCCAGGATCTCATTCATCGGCTTGTTCAGGTTGATGCTGACCACGTCGCCTTCGCCCTGCTGGCGCAGCGATTCAGGAATGTACTGGCCCGGGTTGTGCTCCAGCTTCTCAATCCAGATCCCGTCGCGGTTGATTTTCGCTTTG
>Ga0153918_1001302_pt1 | contig 10329 bp, 8 predicted proteins | sample TSFL002MetaG_FD_104687 | JGI IMG/M metagenome (GOLD analysis project Ga0153918, IMG submission 104687) | Attine ant fungus gardens microbial communities from Florida, USA - TSFL002 MetaG | ecosystem: Host-associated > Fungi > Mycelium > Unclassified | place: USA: Florida, Paynes Creek Historic... | reverse complement strand
CGTCAACCAGAGACTCTGTAATGGCTTGCAGATAAATGCCAACGGGCTCTTGAGGATGATCTTTAAAAATTTGACTTAGTGGGGAAAACAATTCATCCAAATTGTCGATCACTAGCTTCCCGAATTTCAAAAATTTTATTTCCAGCTGCTTGTTAAGATAGCTGGAATAGATCGTCATGATAAGCGAGACTACCGAAATAACAGCAGCACCAAGAGCAATAATATCAGAAGTTTGTAAATGAGACGGGGCTTCCGACGACACTGGCATTTGAATAATTAATGGCTAACCTGATTGGTATACAGCGCTTCCATCACGGTCCAGTTTTTATCAAACAACCGGATAAAATAGTCATTAGCCTGGATCTCAAATAGCTCTTTCACTTTATCTTTGGTCTTCAATTCAGAAAAAACCTTGCTGAAAAATCCTTTGATGAAGGAATCATTGATTGCCTTCACATATTGATCATCAACTTTAATTACAATTTTGTCGTGATTTTTAACGTGAGCTAACACCGCATTTTTTTCAGCCTCGGATTCACCAAAGCTTCTGCCACTGATCAGGTCAACCTTTGAACTGACCAATTTAGTTAAATCAACATTAATCGTTGCCATTTTGTATGCCTTTTAAGGGTATAGTGGTTTCAATGATTAAACCATTAAATCTAACACCCGTATTTTTGATATAGTTTGCATCAGGGCGGCTAAAAATGTCATTTTCAGCATTTAATGCGATTACCCTACGCTGCCGGCCAAACACATATTGACTACTTATAGGACGTCCCTTATCGATTTTTATTGCGGTTTCTCCGCTTATTATTGCCACCTTAGTGTCAGTACTTAAACTAAAACAATTCTCTATAAAGTCGATTAGACCGCAACCGCGGCTGATGTCTACTTTTATCTTGGAACTTATTCCTTCTTGTAACGCGAACAAAGTTAAGGCGTTTTCTAAAGTAAATTCACTACCTTTTGTAAAATTCCAAATATTTTTTTTCTTGTAATTAGTGAGTAACTCGCCGATTTTATCCCACATGTCCTCAGGCAAATCCTCTGAAGTTAGCGTTTCCGCAATCGTTTTGCCAAAATTGTAGATCAGTATGGTGATCTCGCAGGTCTTTTTATTAAAGAAACCACATAGCGTTCCATGTGAAGTTTCTGTGGCATGTAATAGGATATTGTCAAATTGTTCCCCGATCGCGGACTTGATTGCACCATGGATTTCAAGCGGCAGCGAAAACGAATCATCATGCATAATTTGTTGAAATGCCCGCTGAATCATATCCGTAATATCTTTTGCTTTTGATCTATATTGCTGATTATTCCCTGCATCCGGGTTTCTGTTGATCAAAACACGTTCATTGATCATATTTTCATTTTCGTCATCGACAGTACTGGAGACCGCCGAGCGCAAATTGGAAAGTATCGATTTTTCATCCGCTGGAAATTTCTGGAAGTCCACTAACCACTTTCGCTTCTTACCAATTTCCCAACACAGGTTATCGATAAGGTAAACTGCGCCGAAGGAAACATAACCATCATAGGTAATCTTCGGATGTACCCGCAACTCTTTGGCGTGTTTCAGCAGGTTCAAAAGAGACAAAAGCACCTTCGTTGGATCATGAAAAAGGGAAAACTCTTTATTCAACTTTAAAACAGCTCGAGATGGCGTTGTTGTTAAAGCGTAATTCGTTAAGCAGAATCTTTCAATTTCCTTCTCAAATCGTATTGGCGCTTTCCTTATACCATGAAATTTGCCTTTTTTCCGGACATTGATTTGCTGATTGGAATGGATATAAACTCTTCCTTTTCTGCTTTGGGAATTGTTATATGCTTTCTTTGCTCGTCTGGTTTGAGCATTGTCTCCTTTGCGAATTCGTTGATAAGGCATTAATCAAATAGTACAAGTTGGCAAGCTAATAATAATTTGCTTATGAACCAATATGCCTTATTGAGGCAATTTTTAACTATCGAAAGATAATTAACTACCATAATGGGTCAACGGACAGCTACAAAAGTAATCCTTCCCGGTTAATGAATTGGTGGCACAATCTTGTCAGTATGTTGATGCAATTTAATGCTATAAATAATTCAGGTCGGCTCTTGCCCCTGTCAATTAAAAATTGACAGTACATATTACCATCATTAGGGAAATATCAGGTCTCAATTTTCAATAATATCATTTTTTTGAGGGCGTTGATGCAACTATTCAGGTAATCATTTACAAAATAAGCGTATTAATTCTGTAGAAAATTCCCGTTGCATTCAAATCGCGAATGGTTTCGTAGTTGCTAGTTGTCTGTTTCATGACCCAGATTGTCTTTTCAATCGTCGTTTTTTAATCTATCTTTTACATTCACAGCGACTAAACAGCCTGCTGAGCAGTATTGCCGAAATTTTCTTGCTACGGTCACTTCAAAGACACTTGGGATGCGTCTAAAGGTTCAATGGTCTCTGGTCAGCATATACTTCTTCGGTCTGAAAAGATGGGCATCGTCTTTAATTGGTACTTATGCTGCGCAATCGTTGTGTAAATTGTGGTAGCATTCAAAAGTCCCTGATGGGCAGTCTGTTTCAGACCGGTTTGGTCGCTCGGCCGAAAATGACAATCATCGTGCGGGAGGTGGAAAAAAGTCACAGCTAAATTACTGTTTATGGGGAAATGTCAAGCCTTAGCAATAGGAAGAAGTCGTAGAAATATTGCGAAAAACGGCGTGGATATGATAGTTAACTAATTTTTACCGATAATACTCTAGATAATTATGGATACAACAAAGATCCTGGCCTGTATTCACACCTTGGAATTTGAACTGGCGCAATTAAAAAAGAAGTGGAGAAGTATGCCAAGGCGGAAGTCAAGGCGAAACGCAAGCGGAAGAGCGAATTCGATCCGGCAAGTTTTGGTCTTTACAAGCCTTGAATAAGATCTGACGCCTTTTATTAAATTTATCGACTTAATAAGTCTTCATGAGCGACAAAGATATTTTTTATCTGGAGAAAGTTTTTCCGGAACCAAGTCAGATTTTTCAATCCAATTATAAAACTGCTACAGCTATTGCTGAAGATTGTGTTTTTGTGCTGGATACAAATGTACTTTTAGTGCCTTTTCACACGAGTGAGAAAAATTTAGAAGATATTCGCAAGATACTGACGCAACTGAAAGAAGAAAATCGGCTGTTTTTGCCGGCGCGTGCCGTAAGAGAGTTTGCCAATAATCGTGCAGGCAAGCTAGGCGAATTGTTCCTCAAATTGCGGCAGTCTAAAGCCAATTTGAACTCCGGCCATTTTCAATTGGGCGACTATCCTTTGTTGTCTAATAATGTTTCCTTTCAAAATTTGCAGAAGAATTTCGAACAGATCCGAGCATTGCTCAAGGAAGCGCAAAAAATGTTTGCGTCGTTAGAGCGCGATATATTGGCTTGGAACTGGGACGATAGTGTCAGCGCTTTATATAAGGATATTTTTACAGGGGACCTAATCAAAGAAGTACAAAAGTCCGAACGAGCACTGGAGGATGATTTGGCTTTTCGGATTAAATATAAGGTAGCGCCGGGCTATAAGGACAGCAATAAACCAGATGACGGGATTGGCGACCTGATGATCTGGCAGACAGCAATGGAAATTGCTAAAGACCAAAAAAAAGATTTGATCATTGTCTCCAATGATCAAAAGAATGATTGGTTCTATAAACAGGATAAGGAAGGGCTTTATCCGCGTTATGAACTATTTGATGAATTCCGCCGTTTCACCGGTGGCGGCTCTATGCAAATCGTTAATTTCACGCGTTTTCTTGAATTACTACATGCTAGTACGGATACGATCCAGGAAGTTAAGGAAAGCCTGGAAAAAGCGGAGATTAGAGTTTATCGCAGGGGTTTCACGGCAAGTCAATTGGCTTTGGGACTGCGTATCGAACACGAACACTTTGGCCGAGGGGTGATCAAACATCTTATTGGGAACTCCGATGGTAATGATAAAGCTGAGGTGATTTTTGACGGGCCGGGTTATAAGCAATTATATCTTCCTTGGGCTCCACTGCGTATACTACAAAACTCACACAATTTCAGAATCATTAATCCGGTAGACCTAGACTCACAGACTTTTAGCTTATTTGAGTTTCGGGAAGAAGATGAAGAATGAGCTTAAGTTGAAGATCGCTGAGAATTTCTTAGACTAATGCTGTTTACAACTAATCATATTGTTTTACTTCAATTATGCAGACTTTTTTTAGATACAGCAATTTAATTATTAGTAAGATAAAAGATAACTTCAATCTTGTGGTGCTTATTCCCACGTTGTTGGGGGGCAGTTGGCAATTATTCGAATTGGCGCGTATAGGTACGCCTTTTCTTCGTTTTTTTTCTGTCACACAACTGATTCCCGACGGGATTCTAATGTTGTTGTTGATCGGATTAGGATTTGTAGTAGCATGGATGATTTTGCGTGATAGTGCTTTTTTGCCTAAAAAAGGGCAGCGTTTCTCTGGTACACGCTATCTGGTCAAGACTAAACGGCAATTTGATTTAGAAGGTTCTGGAGTCCGTTCTGACGCTATTAAAACAGAAATAAAGAATTTAGGACTCATTTGTGTGGTAATCATCGGAAGCTCCTTCTTTTTCTACTTTTTAATAGTTAAGGATTTAATTAAAGAGGAGCGATTAAGTGTAATGGGCTTACTATCATTTATTTTTTTGATATGTATGTTCGCATTATTAATGCGGGCTCTTTTGAGTACGATACGAAATTTATTTCTTTGGAAATATGGTGCCGTTAAAAAATTATACAAAGCCTTAATGATAGTGGCTTATCTCGGATTTATTATAATGTTATTGCCTACAACGTTATTCATATTACAGTTGCGAAATTCGTTTATCTGGGCAGACAGTTTTCAAAACAAAAAATTTGTAGATTGTACGATCCGAAAACGTAATCCAGATTTGGTCAGTTTTGAGATTTTGTATTTTAATGATAAATATATTTTTGCCAAACTACGTTTCAAGGAAAAGAAAGATCAAATTAGTGTATTATCGTTTGATGTTTTTATGGATGCGAGTGCTTGCTCCATCGATATAAAGCATTAGATCAATGTCTTAAATTTTGTGATTTCTCTAAACAATCCGTTGCTTGAGCTTTAACACAAGTTCTTTCACTTCATTTAGATTCAATTTACTGAAATCATAGAATTCTTGAACCCCAAATTCTAAAGCTTCACTTAACTGTTGTAATTGAAATGCTGAAGGATTGGCTCCTTGGTTTTCATAACGATTGACCACCTGCTTGTCCTTACCCTCTCCAAGTTTAGAAGCCAAAAAGCTTTGAGTATAGCCTCTTTTTTCTCTAAGTTGCTTAATTCGTAAACCAAATTTTACGCTAAACTCAATGAGCTCTTTATTCATTAGATCTTATGATTTATTCACCCAATAATATAACCCTCTTTTATCCCCTTCAATTTTTCCGGTTTTTATCCCTAGTGCTTCTTTATTCTCTTTAATTGCATCTGAAATTGAATTAATTGCCCAACTCCATTTTCTTTTAGCAAAATATTTTCTGATCTGTGTAATTGTTTTCGGAGAATCTAATCCACCTTCGATAATCATGGTTTTTAAGGCAAAGGGAATAGTTGGGATTTTATTTAATTTAAGGGTGTATGATTCATTAGCCGCGTGTTTTTCTTGAATTTGCGCTCTATAATCATCAGGTATCGATATGAGCTCTTTTGATATTTCATCTCTTGAGTAACCAAAAAATCTTTCAAATGATGGAAAGTTGAAATCAACACTTGCTTCAATGTTTTTTTCTACGTTTTGAACTGTTTTTCCTGAAATTCCCAAAAATGTCGCTAATTCATCTTGGGTGAGTTGCACTGCTTTCCTCAAGCGCTTTAAATTCTGACCAGTAAAGTCCTCGTTGAATGTTGCCATTCAACAAAAGAATCTTGATAATCGTCGGAAAATTGGAAACTTGTTTCTTTTTTTCCGACGATTATTTTATATTTGAGTAACGAAGATTTAAAAGTCTTGTGGATCGATTTTCTGACGCCGTTCCCTCAAGACAGCAGAACTTCCCGTCGCTATTCGAAATATATGCTAATTTAGCGTGTTGAGAATGGTGCGGGATCTGCTGTAAACCCATGGAACGTAAGGCGTCAGAAACTTTAATCGGTCATGGTATGCAGGTCCCGCATCATTATACCTGCCTGCTGCGAGACTCATAATAGATTTTTATGAGCTTAACCTTGTCTGGACGTTGGATGTTTGCTTTGCTGGGTGATGGGACCTGGAGGGTGGGACTGTGTCCTTTTTTTTCCTTTAAGTTGTTGTTTAAGAATGTGATGAAGGCGCCGGTGTGATCGGGGTTTGGAGCCGGCGTGGTTCTCAGTTGATAGTTAATTTTTACGCGCCGGCTTTTCTTTTCTGGGTTTGATTCTTTCATGTTTTTATTGATGTTTTTATGAGGCGATTTTTTGGCTTCCTGCTATTGCTATGCCTTTTTTTGAGGGGCTATGGGCAGGATAAGATAATGGATACGAGCCGGGTGGGGGAGCGGGTGCCGGAGGTGCTTTTGCGGAATGTGCGGGAATTGGTGGTAGGGGGGAAGGCGGTGAGGGAGGTTCGGTTGTCGGATTTTAGGGGGAAGTTACTGGTGTTGGATTTTTGGGCGACTTGGTGTGCGCCTTGCCGGGCGTTGATGCCGCGGCTGGATTCTTTGCAGCGGGTGTTCGGGGATCAGGTGCAGTTCTTGTCGGTGACGGAGGAGAGTGACGGGGTGGTGGAGCCGGTGCTGGCGCAGTTGCGGCGGTCGCGGTCTTTTGAGTTGCCGCGGGTGACGGGGGACCGGGTGCTGGGAAAATTGTTTCCGCACCGCTATTTGCCGCATTTGGTGTGGATCGGGGCGGATGGGCGTTTGCGGGCGATCACGGACCTGACGCAGGTGACGGCGTTGAATATCCGGCGGCTGTTGCGGGACAGTTCGTTCCGGCTGGCGGAGAAGCGGGATGTGACGGTGGCTTATGATAAGTCGCGTCCGCTGCTGATCGGGGGGAACGGGGGTGATGGCCGGTCGGTGCGTTTTCATTCGCTGCTGACGGGGTATACGGCGGGTTTGAGCGGGGGGCTGAATATTACGGCTTTTGATCCGCTGCGCGGGCAGTTGTTCACGGCGCGGAACGTGAACCTGGTGGGGCTGGCGAACCTGGTCTTTGCGCGGGGCGGGAAGTGGTTCCCGCGTTCGCGGGTGCTGCTGTTGTCGCGGGATTCCTTGGGGATGGAGTCGGCGCTGAGCGGGGCGGCGTATACGGACTGGCTGCGGGCGGGGCATGGCTATTGTTATGAGCTGCAGCTGCCGCCGGATTTTAAGGGGGACGCTTACGGGCTGATGCAGCAGGACCTGGCGCGCTATTTCCCGGCTTACCGGGTATCGGTGGAGACGCAGGTCCGGCGGAGCTGGGTGCTGGTGCGGACGAGCGCGGTAGATAAGCTCAGGAGCGCGGGCGGGAACTATGCGGTGCAGATCGGGCCTTTTGGCGGTCATATCCGCAATGGTTATTTGCAGGAGCTGCTGCTGCGGCTGAATGCGCAGTACCAGCAGTTATCGAAGCTGCCGCTGGCGGACGGGACGGGCTATACGGGCCGGGTCGACCTGGACCTGGAGGCTTCGCTGTCGGATATGACGGCGCTGAATGCGGCGCTGGCACGCTATGACCTGGCTTTTGTACAAAAGGATTTTCCGGCGGAGATCCTGGTGATCCGTGATAATCAACCTTAACACGATGAAAAAAATGATTTACCTGATCTTGCTGCTGGGCGGGCCTTGCCTGGCGCAGGAACGTTTATATGGCACGGTGACGGATGAGCAGGGCCGGGGGCTGCCGGGCGCGACGGTAACGGCGCGGCAACGGCCGGTGGTGACCGCGGCGGACGGGCGCTTTGCGCTGTCGCTGGCGGCGGGTACTTATGCCGTCAAAATTTCTTTTGTGGGTTATCGGGATACGGTGCTGCCGGTGACCCTGCCTTTGAAGGCGGGTCTGCTGGTGGCTTTGCGGCCGGCGGTGGGGCAGCTGCGGGAGGTGGTGGTATCGACGGGGTACCAGGAGCTGCCCAGGGAGCGGGCGACGGGTTCGTTCGTGCAGGTGGACCGTGGTTTGCTGGAACGGAGCGTGAGCACCTCGGTACTGGACCGGCTGCGTGATGTGGTGCCGGGGCTCAGTTTTTCGGGGCCGAACAGTTCGGTGTTCCGGATCCGGGGGCAGAGCACGCTGTTCTCCAATGCGGACCCGCTGGTCGTGGTGGACGGTTTTCCCTATACGGAGCCGGTCGCGAGCCTGAACCCGAATGATGTGGAAAGTATCAGCGTGCTGAAGGATGCGGCGGCGGCCTCGATCTGGGGGGCGCGGGCCGGGAACGGGGTCGTGGTGATCACGACCAAACGGGGGCGGTTGAACCAGGCGCCGGTGCTCAGCTTCAGCGGCACGGTGCAGGTGGGGGACCAGCCGGACCTGGGCTACGTGCCTTATATGAGCGCGGCGGATTACCTCGGTTTGGAGCAGCGGCTGTTTAAGGAGGGTTATTATACGGCGATAGAGGCTTCGACGCAGCATTTGCCTTTGTCGCCGGCGGTGGAACTGCTGATCGCGCAGCGCGACGGCAAGCAAAGTGCGGCAGCGGTAGCGGGGCAGCTCGCCGCGCTGGCGCAGCAGGATGTGCACCGTGATATCAGCCGTTATTTTTACCGCAACAGCGTGAGCCAGCAGTATGCGGCCAGTTTGAGCGGCGGCAGTGCGGCGCAGCGTTATTATGTGTCGGCCGGGGCGGACCGGAACCTGAGCAATGCGGTGGGGAATGGTTTTGACCGGCTGACGCTGAATGCCGGTAATACCTGGACGGGCCGGCAGCTGGAATTCTCGCTGGGGCTCAATTATGGGGAGACGCGCACGACCACCGATAACCCGGGGACGCTGACCTGGAACCGCGGGGCGCTGCTTTATCCTTATGCCAGCCTGACTGATGGATCGGCGCTGGTGCATGACTACCGTTTATCATTTTTAACGGCCGCGCAGCAGCAGGGTTTGCTGGACTGGCAGTACCGGCCGCTGGAGGAACTGCGGCTGGCGGATAACCGGGTGAAGCTGAACACAATGCGGGTCAATACGGGGCTGACGTATCATTTGCCGGCGGGCCTGACGCTGCAGCTGAAATACCAGTATGAGCAGGGATTGACCAGCGGGCGCAATGACCAGTCGCAGGACAGCTATTATGTGCGTAACCTGGTGAACCGCTTTACGCAGGTTTCAGGGACGACGCTTACGCAGCCCATACCGGACGGCGATATTTTGGACCTGAGCAGCAGCAACTCGGCCAACCATGACGGGCGGCTGCAACTGGGTTATGCGGGCATTTTTGGGCGGCATGAACTGAACGCGATCGCGGGCTATGAGCTGCAAAGCCTGCAGGTGTTGGCGAACAGCAGCCGCTGGTATGGTTATGACCCGGAACATGCGACATTCCAGCCGGTGGATGGGGCGACGTTGTTCAGCTATTATGATAACCCTTCGGCCGGGACGGCGGTGCCGCTTAACCAGGTGGAGCGGTCCACGACCGACCATTATGTGTCGGCTTATGCCAACGCCGCATATACCTATGACCGCCGGCTGAGCCTGTCGGCCAGTGCGCGGCTGGACCGTTCCAACTTATTTGGGGTGCGTGCCAACCAGAAAGGCGTGCCGCTCTGGTCGCTGGGCGCGGCCTGGGATGTCGGCCGGGAGGCTTTTTACCACGCGGCCTGGCTGCCGGAGCTGAAACTGCGGGCGACTTTTGGCTATAGCGGCAATGTGAACAAGTCGCTCTCGGCCTATACCACGGCGCAGTATTTTGATGGTACGGGCCAAGCGAGCCTGCTGCCTTATGCACAGATCATTAACCCACCAAACGGGGAGCTGCGCTGGGAGCGGGTCCGGCAGCTCAACCTGGCGGCCGATTTTGCGACCCGGGACCATCGCCTTTCGGGCAGCCTGGAATTTTACTGGAAACGGGGCCTGGACCTGATCGGCAATACGGCCTACCCGCCCTCGACCGGGATCACCGTCTTTACCGGTAATACGGCGTCCACTGCGGGCCACGGACTGGACCTGAATCTTTCCGCTAAGGTGCTGCCCTGCTGGACGGTGGACTATTTCCTGAGTTATGTGACGGACCGGGTGACCGGCTATGACCAGGTAGCGAACACCGTCAATTACGTCCAGACGACGGGCCAGTATCCTTTAACGGGTTACCCGCTGGACGCGGTCTTCAGTTACCGCTCGGCCGGGCTGGATCCGCAGACCGGCGACCCGCGGGG
>Ga0153918_1001300_pt1 | contig 10349 bp, 7 predicted proteins | sample TSFL002MetaG_FD_104687 | JGI IMG/M metagenome (GOLD analysis project Ga0153918, IMG submission 104687) | Attine ant fungus gardens microbial communities from Florida, USA - TSFL002 MetaG | ecosystem: Host-associated > Fungi > Mycelium > Unclassified | place: USA: Florida, Paynes Creek Historic... | reverse complement strand
CGCGACCTCGCACTCGAACGCATCCACGTCAGGGCCGAGCGGAGCGATCCAACCCGAACGCACTGCGGCGACGATCGCCCGCTCCTCCAACTCCGTGACGTCCGGAGAGGACATGTAGATGCGCTCAACCATTCATGGCCGCCTTATGGTGAGTGGGACGCAGGGCGCCGAGGTCGACCGCGTCGTTGTCGTGCGGTCTCGTGAATCTGCGTTCCTTCCAGCCGACGAGGTCGAGCTGTTCCGGGCTGATCGTGTCGGCTCGTGTATGCGAGATCTTGGGATGGAACGGCCGTTCCAACGTCTCCCGCGCCCCCACGAGCTCCTCGTGCAGCTTCTCGCCTGCGCGCAGCCCTGTGAACACGATCTCGATGTCCTTGCCCGACATCGAGATCATTCGCTTGGCCACTTCGAGGATCGACACGGGTTCGCCCATGTCGAGGATGAGCACCTCTCCCGGTCGACCGATCCCACCTGCCTGGATCACGAGCTGGCAGGCCTCCGGGATGGTCATGAAATAGCGCGTGACCTCGGGATGGGTCACCGTGACGGGGCCGCCCGTCCGGATGAGCGACTGGAACGTCGGCAGCATCGAGCCACGGCTGCCGATGACGTTGCCGAATCGCACCGACAGGTAGGTCATGCCCGTGCGCTCCCCCGCCCACGCGGTGAGCTTCTCCGCCACTCGCTTCGAATGCCCGAGCACGCTCGTCGGGTTCGCCGCCTTGTCCGTGGACACGTTGACGAACGTGTGCACGCCGATCCGCATCGAAGCGTCGAGCACGTTCAGCGTGCCCAGCACGTTGGTCTTCCACGCCTCGTCGGGGTACTGCTCGAGCATGGGCAGGTGCTTGAGCGCAGCCGCGTGGAACACGACCTCGGGTCGACGCTCCGCGAATATTTCCGAGAGATGCTCGGCATCACGGATATCAGCGAGCACGACGTCTTTCGTGTGCAGCAGGCCGTGGCCGAATGTCCCGAGCTGGGCGTGCTGCAGCCCCGTCTCGTCGCGGTCGAGCATCATGAGCTCGCCCGGCCCGAATTTCGCGAGCTGCCGGCACAGCTCCGAGCCGATCGAGCCGCCGGCGCCCGTCACGAGCACCCGCCGACCGGTCACATAGCCCGCGATCGATTCGACGTTCGTGTCGACCGGGTGACGGCCGATGAGATCCTCGATCCGGATATCCCTCACGTCGACCTTGGTGCCGTCCAGCACAAGGTCCGACAGCGACGGCGTGACGGCGACCTGCAGACCGGCCGCCTCGCCCTGATCGCTCAGGCGACGCAGGAGCACGCTGTCCGCGCTGCCGACCGCGATGACCAGCGTCGTCGCCCCGGTGGCCTTGGCCAACGTCATGATGTCGCTGCTGCGCCCAATCACGGGGACGCCTCGCAGCACGAGGTTTCGCTTCGCCGGATCGTCGTCGATCAGGCCCACGGGGCGGATCTTCGCCTTCGGATCGGTGAGGAGCGTGTGCAGCAGTCGGTCAGCGACGAATCCGGCGCCGACCACGAGCGCAGGCGCAGCGTGGTCACCCGGCTTCCGTGCGCGTTCCATGCTGAGTCGCGCGAAGTAGCGGATGCCGAGCATGAGCACGAGCACGAACGGCCCTGCCAGCAGCACCGTACCCCGCGGCACGCTCACGATGGGGCCGAAGGGGATGACGAATGCGGATAGCAGCAGCGTTTCGCACAGAACCATCGCCGCGATCGCCCGCGTCTCGTCGAAAGATGCGTAGGAGAAACGTCCCCGATACAGCGCGACGACGTAGCCCGCAACGACCTGGACGAGGCCCGCCGTGACTCCGAGAACGACTGTGGCGACCCAGCCCACGGCCGGCATGGTGAAGTCGAGCCGCAGCGTGACCGCGAAGAAGATGCCGAGCCACCAGGAGAGACCGTCCAGAACGGCGACCAGCGCGCGTCGCCGCTGCTGCTCTTGAGGCACGCGAACGCCTCCCCCGATGTCGAGCGTCATGCTCCGACCTCCTGCATCGCGTGTCCATCCATCACCCGTCAACGCGGCGGGCGGCGCCGAGATCGAAGCCCGGCGAGCATCTTGAGTAAGAGTCTCAATGTCTCAATTGTGCCGCACTCCCTCGAGTATCAGTCGACTCGCACACCGGACGATGCTCACACGTCCCTCTCCTGGTCAGATTTTCTGAGTAAAAATCGCTGATCAAAATGGTATTAACTCAAACATAAGCACCTCATCATCTACATATTCCGGGGCACGACATCACCCCATCTCACCCACCTCTCACTCTCACACGATTGCGACATAACGTCTTAATGAACTCGCAAAAAGGGCCCGACTCGAGGTTCCCCTCGAGTCGGGCCCTGCCACGCGGTACCCGGTGTGCCGCTATCGACGACGCCTCGGCCTGACGCGCGGATGCGACGCCGTCCGTGCGACGTCCTGGGCGTATCCGTATCCGTATCCGTATTCGCGCGCATCCGCGCCTCGCGTCGACACCATGGAGAGGACGACGCCTGCGACATGCGCATCGACGAGCTCGAGCTTGTGCAGCGCGCGCTCGAGCATCGGTCGGCGCGCCTCGCGCGTCGAGACCACCACGATGGCGCCTCCACTGGCGATCTTCGCGATCAGCGCGGCGTCCGTCACCGGCAGCAGCGGCGGAGCGTCGAGAAGGACGACGTCGGCCTCGGCCGCGAGCACCCCCAGCAGATCGGCCATCTGCCTCGAGCCGAGCAACTCGCTGGGGTTGGGCGGAATCCTGCCTGCCGGGAGCACGTACAACGAGCGATCGCTCCACGGCTGCACCACGTCGGCGACATCTGCGCGACCGATGAGGACGTCGGTGAGGCCGGCGCCCCCCTCGATCCCGAGATAGCGCGCCACCGAGGGGCTGCGCAGGTCGGCGTCGACCAACACGACGCGTTGACCGGCATCCGCGAGTGCGATGGCGAGGTTCACCGCTGTCGTCGACTTGCCTTCGTTCGGCATCGCCGAGGTGATGACGAAGCTGTGCGCGGCTTCTTCGATATCCAGGAACTGGAGGTTGGTGCGCAGCGTTCGGAACGCTTCGCTCCGCTCGTGTCGTGGATCGCTACGCAGCACGATCGGACGCTCGCCCGCTCGAGCATCGAAAGGGATCGAGCCGATGACCGGCACGTCGGTGATCGCAAGCAGGTCTCGTGAGGCTCGGATGCGCGTGTCAAGCGCCGCACGCAGCACTGTGACGCTCAGACCCGCCGCGAGGCCGATGAGCGCACCGAGCGCGAGCATCACGGGAATGTTCGGGCTCACGGGCGAAGACGATGCCTCGGCCGCCGTCACGAAGGTGACTTTGACCGGGCTCACGCCAGTAGCAGGCAACGTCTCGACCTCGTCGATCACCCGAGTGAGGCTGTCGGCGATCGTGTTCGCGATCGTGGCGGCCCGCTGGGCGTCGGTCTCCCGCACCGTAATGCGGAGCACCGTCGTGTTGACTGGAGAGGTCACCTTGACGGCGTCGGCGAGCTCACTCGATGTGACGCCGAGGCCGAGCTCGTCGACCACCGGGCCGAGCACCTTGGGGGTTATGGCGAGCTGCACATAGGACTGCACACGCGCCTGCGTGTAGACGTTGCCCTGCTGCTGCTCCACGATCGTGGAGCCAGCACCGGAGGAGACATAGAGCTCGCTCGTCGACTCATAGACCGGAGTGCGGGTGAAGGCGTATCCGGCTGCCGCGAGCAACCCGGCCAAGATCGCCGCGGCGATCAGCAGCCAGTTCTTCCGCAGGACGCGGACGTAGTCGCTCAGTTCCACGAGTTCCCCCCTCGAATGTGTTCAATCGGTCGGTGCACGCCGATCGAGCGGCCCGTGCAGCGACACCCCGGTCGACACGACCGGCTAGGTCCAGCGGGTCCCCGCACGGAACAGCCGGGCGGCCGCGTCGACGGCCGGCACGATCGCCGCAGTGCTGCGGTCGTACGTTCCCCGATCGCCGCCGTACGGATCGGGCACGTCGTCATCGCTCGCTTTCCGCGGAAGGCGATCGGGCGTCCTGCGTTCACCCAGCCAGGTGACGATCCGCCGAGCCCTGCGCGCTGCGCGCGGCCCGGCAGCGATCTCCGCGAGCTCGTCGTCGCTCGCATCCGCTGAAAGCCTCGCGAATTCGCGAAGCGTGAACGACGAGCGCACATGCGAGGGGCTGAGCTCGACCACGCTCCGACGGTGCTCGCGGCTCAGCGCGAGCACGAGATCCGCTCCGCGCAGGGCGTCCTCGTCGAGCTGCCGCGCCCGATGCGAGTCGACGAGTCGTTCGGCCACCCCGAGCTCGCGCGCGATCGTCGCGGTCTCGTCGGTCATCGGTCGTCCGACGAGCGCCCGCGTGCCAGCACTCTCGATCGAGACGCGTCGCTCGTCGACGCGCGAGCTCAGGAGCGCCGCAGCCAGCGGCGAGCGGCAGATGTTGCCCGTGCACACAATGAGGATGCGTAGCATGCCGCCCCTCCCCGGTATGCGCCGGCGTGATACTGCGGAGCATCATACGGGAGACCGGCGTCGAGACGCGGCGCCGCCCATCGAATCCACGGCGCCGCGCGGGCGACGATCCGAGCGCCTCCGACTCCCCGCTCCTCCCCTCGGGGCTCCCCTCGGAGTTGCCGTCGTCGGCACCGCGAGCGAGAATGGTCGGATGCGCGCGGAGCGGTGTGCTGCGCTGCAGCGCTGCATCCGTGCGGGAAATCGGAGGACTGCACTCGTGACGTCGGCGACCGCCACGACCACCGCGACCACCGCCCGGAAGACCGTCGCGGCCACCCGCCCCCGCCTCGCGCAGGGCCGCGGGACGACGGGCGGCGCATCGTGGATCCCCGAGGTCCAGGGGCTGCGCACGGTCGCGCTCCTCCTCGTCGCCGCCTACCACGTGTGGTTCGGCCGCGTCTCCGGCGGCGTCGACGTCTTCCTCTTCGTCTCCGCCTTCCTCATGACGCGCTCCCTCTACGGCCGCCTCGAGGCGGGACGCCCGCTGCGCCCCTTCGGCTACATCCTGCAGCGCTTCGCCCGGCTCATGCCCCTGGCCGTCGTGGTGGCCGCGGCGACCCTCGTCGCCTCGATCGCGCTCCTCTCCCGCTCCGGGGCCGGGCACCTCATCGACCAGTTCTGGGCGAGCTCGCTCTACTTCGAGAACCGCTGGCTGCAGAACGACCTCGCCGACTACTTCGCGACCGACGCCGCGGTCAAGTCCCCCTTCCAGCACTACTGGTCGCTCTCCGTGCAGGGGCAGGTCTTCGTCCTCTGGCCGCTCGCGTTCGGGGCGATCTGGCTCGTCCGCCGCGTCTCCCGCATCCCCCTGCGCCCCCTCGCGATCGGCGTCTTCGGCGCCGTCTTCGCGCTCGGCCTCGCCTGGTCCGCGGTGCTCACGGCGCAGAACCAGCTCTTCGCGTACTTCGACCTGGGCGCGCGCGTCTGGGAGTTCGCGGCGGGATCGCTCCTCGCCCTCTGCCTGCCGTGGATCCGGCTCGGCTCGGCGGCCAGGGCGATCGCGTCGTGGGTCGGCCTCGCCGGCATCCTGAGCTGCGGGTTCGTGATCCCCGTCGAGGGCACGTTCCCCGGCTTCGCCGCCCTGTGGCCCGTGCTCTCGGCCGCGCTCGTGATCGCCTCGGCGGGCGAACGCACGCGCTGGGGCGCCGACGCGGTCTTCGCGCACCCCGTGCTGACGACGCTGGGCGGCTACACCTACGCGCTCTACCTCATCCACTGGCCGGTGCTCATCCTGACGCTCAACGTGCTCCGCATCGACGCCGCGGATCCGCTCGTGGGCACGGGCGTCCTGCTCGTCTCGGCCGTCCTCTCCTTCGCCGCCGTGCACCTGATCGAGCGCCCGACGGCCTGGCTGGCGAAGCCCCGCGGGCGACTGCCCCTGGGGCTCAACTGGCGCGCGGGGGTCGTGGTCGCCGTGCTGCCCGCGCTCGCCTTCGCCCTGGTCGCCACGAGCCGCGGCTACGTCGCCGACCGCCGCGCGACCGCGTTCGAGGCGCTCGCCTCGGCGGACCTCTCGCGGCTCGGTCCCAACGCCGGCCCCGACGAGCTCGCGATCCCGGGCGACGACGCGATCCCGAGCGCGTGGGCGGCGGGCAACGACCTCGGCTGGCTGCAGGCGTGCCCCGATCAGATCCTCCCCCCGGACTTCCCGGGGCAGGCCGGCGCGTTCTGCCAGTCCAACGCCGACGTCGTCGACCCCGCCGGGGCGCCGCGCACGGTCATGCTCATCGGCAGCTCGCACGTGCAGCAGACCACCCAGATGGTGAACGTCGTGGCGAACCAGCAGGGCTGGGCGATGCGCTCCTACCTCATGTGGGGCTGCCAGTTCGACCAGGACTACTACGAGCCCGACCCGGTCGAGGCGCAGCGCTGCCACGAGCTGTGGACCTCGGCGACGGCCGACATCGAGCGCACGCGGCCGGACGCCGTGCTCGTGCTCTCCTCGCGCTCGCTGGATCTCGACGAGGAGCGGCCCGCCGACGGGCTCGACGAGTGGGTCCGGCACGTGACCTCGCTCGGCGTCGAGGTGATCGCGCTGCGCGATCACCCCCGCTGGACGACGAACTGGCTCGACTGCGCGCAGCGGTACGGCTTCGAGAGCACGGCGTGCGCGCCCGAGACGTCGCTCGCCGCCCCGAACCCGGCGCTCGAGGCGTCGATGACGGCGGCGGGGGCGATCCCGCTCGACCTCAACCCGTTCATCTGCCCGGACGGCGTGTGCGCGCCGACGCACGGCGGCGTCACCGTGTTCAAGGACGCCGGGCACATCACCGCGACCTACAGCCGCGCGCTGGCCTGGGCGTCGGCGCCGATGCTCCACGAACGACTGCCCTGGTGGCCGGCGCAGCTCCGCCCGCAGCACGAGGGCGACGACTCGACGAGCACGACGCACGAACCGCTCGGCTCGCTCGCGGGAGGCGCCTCGCCCGGCGCCCCCTCGCCGACGATCGAGCCGCTCGACGGCGAGCCGACGGGAACGCTCCCCGACCTCCCGGCGTCGACGGAGCCCGATCCGGGCCTGCCGCTCGACGGGGAGCCGAACGGCGCCGGCTGAGCCGAACGCCCTCGCGGCGCCCGCGGGCGAGCCGCGCGCGCCGCGACCCGGTGACGCGGCCGGGGCCTCGCGGCGCCCCGGCATCCCGCGGCCCCGGATTCCGCGGGAGCGCGCGGCGCCGCTCAGTCGCGGTGTCGGCGGTCGCGGGTAATCTGATTCGCATGCCGCGTGCGCTCGTCGCACGCCCGATCGTCAAGGACTGTGCATGAAACTTCTCGTGACCGGCGGTGCCGGGTTCATCGGATCGAACTTCGTCCGCCGCACGCTGCAGGATGCCTACCCGGGCCTCGAGGGCGCGGAGGTCGTCGTGCTCGACGCCCTCACCTACGCCGGCAACCGGGCGAACCTCGCCCCGGTGGAGGACACGGGCCGCCTCACGTTCGTGCACGGAGACATCCGCGACGACGCGATTCTCGACGAATGGTTCCCGCAGGTCGACGCGGTCGTGCACTTCGCCGCCGAGTCGCACGTCGACCGCTCGGTGCGCGACGCGAGCGCCTTCGTCGAGACGAACGTCGTCGGCACGCAGAAGCTGCTCGACGCGGCGCTCCGCCACGACCTGAAGCGCTTCGTGCACGTCTCCACCGACGAGGTCTACGGCTCGATCGCCGAGGGCAGCTGGGCGGAGGACCGCCCGCTCGAGCCGAACTCGCCGTACTCGGCCTCGAAGGCGTCGAGCGACCTCATCGCGCGTTCGTACCACCGCACGCACGGCCTGAACATCTCGATCACGCGCTGCTCGAACAACTACGGGCCGTACCACTTCCCCGAGAAGGTCATCCCCCTCTTCGTCACGAACCTCATCGACGACAAGCACGTCCCCCTCTACGGCGAGGGCAACAACATCCGCGACTGGCTGCACGTCGACGACCACTGCCGCGGCATCGCGATGGTGCTCCTGAAGGGCCGCGCGGGCGAGATCTACAACATCGGCGGCGGCACCGAGCTCACCAACAAGGAGCTCACGGAGCTCCTGCTCGAGGCGACCGGCAAGGACTGGTCGTACGTCGACCGCGTGCAGGACCGCCTCGGCCACGACCTGCGCTACTCGGTCGACATCTCGAAGATCCGCAAGGAGCTCGGCTACGAGCCCCAGGTGCCCTTCGAGCAGGGCCTCGCCGACGTCGTTCAGTGGTACCGCGACAACCGCGCCTGGTGGGAGCCGCTCAAGGAGCGTGCTGCCCTGTGACCCGCTACCTCATCGCCGGCGCGAACGGCCAGCTCGGGCACGACCTGCGCCGGGCCCTCGAGGGCCGTGACGTGACGGCGCTCGGCCGCGCCGACCTCGACATCACGGATGCCGAGGCGGTGCGCCGCGCCGTCGCCGGCCACGACGCCGTCATCAACGCCGCCGCGTACACGCGCGTCGACGACGCCGAGACGTACGAGGACGAGGCCTACGCGGTCAACGCGCAGGGCGCGGAGAACCTCGCCCGCGCGGCGGCCGAGAACGGCGCCAAGTACGTGCTCGTCTCCACCGACTACGTCTTCCGCGGCGACGCGACCTCGCCGTACGCCGAGGACGCCCCCCGCGACCCCATCTCGGCCTACGGCCGCACGAAGGCCGCGGGCGAGGAGCTCTCGCTCGCCGCGCACCCGGAGGGCACCTACGTCGTCCGCACCGCCTGGCTCTACGGCAAGGACGGCAACAACTTCGCCCGCACCATGGCGAAGCTCGCGGCCACCCGCCCCGAGATCCAGGTCGTGACCGACCAGGTCGGCCAGCCCACCTACACCGCCGACCTCGCCGCGCTCATCGTGGCGCTGCTCGACGGCGACGCCCCCGCCGGCGTCTACCACGGCACGAACTCGGGCATCGCGAGCTGGCACGAGTTCGCGCAGGAGGTGTTCCGTCTGACGGGCCACGACCCGGCGCGCGTCGGCGAGACCGACAGCGCCTCGTTCGTGCGCCCCGCGCCGCGGCCCGCCTACTCGGTGCTCGGCCACGGCGCATGGGCCGAGGCCGGCATCCCCGAGCCGCGCGACTGGCGCGAGGCGCTCGCCGACGCCGCCGCGGCCGGAGTGCTCGAGGTCGCCGACGCCTGATGGTCACGCTGCGCCTCCTCCTCGACCGCCTGCACGACCCGCGCCCGAGCGGCACGCGGCGCTACACCGTGAGCCTCGCGCGCGAGATCGTGCGGCGCGCCCCCGGCGGCTGCGACGCGGAGGCGCTGCTCGCCAAGACGACGCCCGAGGCCGTGGCCGGGGTCCGCGACCTCGTGCCCGGCCTCGTCGGCTCGACCCAGTCGTCGAAGCGGCTCGAGTCGCTCGAGAAGGCCTGGCCCCGCGGCTTCGCGACGGCCACCTTCGGCGGCGGCCTCGTGCACGCCTTCGAGCCGCTCGCGCCGCTGCGCGACATCTCGCTCTCCGGCGGCATCGACCAGACGGTCGTCACCTGGCACCACGCGGCCGCGTTCACGCGCCCCGAGCTGCTCGACCCCGCCGAGGTCAAGCTGCACGAGGCGCTGCTCAAGCGGGCGCACCGGTTCGCATCCGCGATCGTGGTGCCGACCAACGCCGTCGCCGACGAGCTCGGCGAGCGCTACGACTTCGGCGGCCGCCTCCGGGTGATCGGCGGAGCGGCGTCGGCCACCCTGCGTCTGCCGGAGGACGAGACGACGGGCGACGAGATCGCCCGGACGCTCGGCCTCCCGGACGACTACGTCGCGACCTTCGCCTCGCTCGCGCCCCGTCGCGGCCTCGAGCCGCTCCTGCAGGCCCTCGCGCTGCCCGCGGCCCGGGACGCGCGCCTCGTCGTCATCGGCTCGCCCGACGACGGCGCGCGCACGCTCGACGCGGCGCTCGCCTCGGCCGGAGTCGGCCGCGAACGCGTCACAGTGGTCGAGGGCCTCCGCGACGAGGAGCTCGCCGTCGTGCTGCAGCGCGCGAACGCGCTCGTCGTCCCGAGCCTGGAGGCGGGCTTCGGCCTGCCGCTGGTGGAGGCGTTCCGCTTCGGCACGCCCGTCATCGCCTCCGACGCGCCCGCGCTCGTCGAGGTCGCGATGGACGCCGCGCTCCTCGTCGAACGCTCCGACGAGGCCGGCTACCCGGAGCGCCTCGCCGGCGCCATCGCCTCCGTGCTCGGCGACCGCGACGTCGAGCGGCGGCTGCGGCTGAGCGGCAAGGACCGCGGCGCCATGTTCAACTGGTCGTTCTCGGCCGACCAGGTCTGGCAACTGCACGCCGACCTGTAGCCGCCCGCCCTCGCCGAAATGGCGGGGGTTGGGTCGGTCGGCGGGCGCCCGAACCACCCAACCCCCCCCCTCCCGGGTGCCGGCCGCGACCGGGCAGCCGGGCGGGGGG
>Ga0153918_1001299_pt1 | contig 10356 bp, 17 predicted proteins | sample TSFL002MetaG_FD_104687 | JGI IMG/M metagenome (GOLD analysis project Ga0153918, IMG submission 104687) | Attine ant fungus gardens microbial communities from Florida, USA - TSFL002 MetaG | ecosystem: Host-associated > Fungi > Mycelium > Unclassified | place: USA: Florida, Paynes Creek Historic... | reverse complement strand
TTGAATGGTTGATTTCCCTGTTGTTGGTTTTGGCTCCCACCAGACCATATCGAAGGTCGTCGTGCGCTACAAGAGAGATCTCTTCAGGCCACCAGCCGCTGACCACAAAAAAAGAACGTACTTGTGAAGTGGTGTTCGCCCATGTGTTGTCTTTGACACACTTGCAAGCAGTGGATTATTCTGCGAGCGCATCATTGAGGACTTGAAGGCAGAGCCGGGGACATTGAGTGAAAGTGAAGAGTTGGGGGCACGCATGGCAGATCCAGCGAGAGACATGCGGGGATTAGCTGGGGGTTTCTTAGTAGTGGAAGGTACTGGAATATTTGACCGATTCCCGTGAGCGTCGCCTGCGAGCTGCATCACAGAACGCCGCCTTGAGTCCATCGTTGTAACGTTGAACGCGTTGGAGTCCATAAATAAGAGCTCCCGTGACTAGCTAATGTAGTCACGTGTACAATAGCCCTGGCAGTGTATCAAGATCTGGCTAGCCACACATGTCAGTATCCCTTGTCACTCGTAGTCTTTTTGGTGGTGCTATCACCGTTGAGGCACCCAAGGATCTCATAGATGTATCGTGAGATGACTCCTGCCGCTCCTTTGCAATGAAGTAATGGTCATTAGAACGTTTCGCCCATTGCCCGATAACCAAGAGGTGTTCATTTTCCGATCCAATGACATCAGCATTGTTGTTGAAGTACTGCAAACCGTCCCAGAATCTGAAGGCCAGAAAGCAATAGAGCAAGTGCTTCAAGAAATAAAGCAATCTATCCTCACTAAATTTCCTTGAAAGATTTCACTTTGATGCTTTGGCGCACGACAACGATGCTGAGAAAGCTGAGATAGAACAGATTGGTGGAATACCCAATGTCCGAGGAGACACTACACCACATGCGATCGTCCTTCAGGGCACCCAGTTGATAAAGAAATCCAACCCAGAAACACCGGATACTGTGAAAATTCTAATGGCATTGTATCGTGTACAAGCAAAGAACGTTGATCTGCTCGCGACGTTTAACATTCCTCTCGTAGCAGCAAACGGAGTGATGTCTGAGGCAGATTCTCTGCAGGCAACCCACTACTTCCACGAATTTGCTCGGTCACTAACGATCGTCGACTTTGGCCTCTTCGCATAACTTACAATTTTTCATACATCGTACATTTACACGGAAAGCCATACAGTATACTGACAGTACAAACGATACAACAAAGTTCTAATTTACGTGTCGTCCAACTCCTCTTCGGCCTCGGGTTCTTCCACGATGCGCTCCCTCACCGGCGATGCCGCGGCGGCGGCAGCAGCCTTCGCTTCCTTTTTCCGCTTAGCAGATTCCTTCAGTTTATCCCATCGTTCGCGATACTTCCTGATCATCGCTTGCTGTATGTCAAATCAGCGAAATACATGGAAGCATCTGCATGATGTACGCACATTTTTCTCATTTTCGACCCGAGCTTGTCGGACATCGTTCTCCAACTCTTTGATTCTCTGCAGATATTGGTTCTCCCGACTAGATGGGAGGGTAGATGGTGTGGATACTGGTGGTGTAACATTGAGGTTAAGGTTGGCCAGGTCAGGGCCTATTCGCTGTTGCATCGAACTACCCATTACTCTTTGGGCCTAGAAATCGTAGGAGCAAAACAAAGCGAATAAGGATAATGGAGGCTAACCTCTCTCCTTGCTTGGTATATACTATCCCTCAGTTGTCGATCTTGTTTTTCATGTAAATGAAGCACCTTTTCTGCCATTTCGAGTCGTTTCTGCAAATTAGCCACCTCAACCTTCAGAGTTGTATTCTCCTTTCGCAGCGCCCCTATTTCTGAGCCTGACGGAATAACAAGGAAAGACTCGGATAGATCATCACCTTTGGATAGATGAGAATGATCGAACGGGGAGAGACAAAGAACAGGCGCACCGACGTCAAATAACGACTCGTCAAAGTCGTCTTCCGAGGATGCATCGACCTGTGAATTTTTGTGTGAAAGCCTCATCCCTGGAATATTCTCCTTTGTCATTCCGATCCTCCGTCCAAGTCTGGTCAAGATAGGTTCACCCACTTCCGCATCACCATTGAAGCTTGAGCTCTTCAAAGACATAGAAGATGGTGGCGTTCTTGAGTGCGTCAAGCCATTTGATAATGAAGTTGGAGCGTTGGAGGCATTGGGGCTGCTTAAGGGTGCGGTTGCGAATGCCACTGGTGAGGAAAGGGTATCTAGCATTCCTTGCATAATGTTCCAAAACTGATTGAATGGATCACCAGGCTCTGACTGACATCGTCCATGCGAAAAACAATGAAAAACGAGGGGCACATTTTTACTTACCTGCTGACCACCTAGGAGCATAAAGGACTCGTCTACTGTATCTGTCATTCTTTGTAAAGATTGAGGCGATTCCATACGACCAGGCGCTTGAGGTGAAGACGTCATCGCTCTGTGAGGAATCAGGGCGTTTTTGGCTTGCATGTCGGATGCCGTCGTAGGTTGTGGTAATGAAGGATCTTTACCCTCTTCCCGAAGTTTTTCAATACGTCGATTGAGTTCTCGACTTTCTTTCAATTGCTCGTTGTATAGCATGCGCAAGGTGCGTTTTGCCTGCAAAAAATAGAGTGGTTGATCATTGTTGCATGCGTAAAGTAGGAAAAGAGTTGACCGATTCATCATGACTTCGTTCAATAGCGGCTGCGAAGGCTTCAGCAGCCTTGACGTGTTCCTCCGTAGCAAGAATTATAAGACCATTGTTTGTGTGTTCTTCTGCATTAGCAGCGTGGTTGTGTGCCTAGAATACCTTTCACTGTGAAATCTGGAAGATTGCTCGTGCGAGTCTATCACTCACAGCACTTATCGGGTTCTCGGTTAGTAAGGACGGCATGGTAACATGGAAAGCAGCAGTGATTTGGAAGCGAAGCGAAAGCAAACAATGTGAGAAGTTTTACCTCGATAAGGAAGTATGTACTGGCGACCGTTACGCAGTGGCACAGCCCACTTGTGTATTCGAATGTAGACGATTGAATGTTTGCTATGATAACCGGTGAGTAGACAAATGCTGAATATTCACATGCCAGGGTATGTGCTCGGTGTTGATATAACAGAGCGGTTGAGCCGAGGCGATAGCAAGGGCAGTGCAGTGACATGTGACTGATTTACGGTGCTTTCTCAGAGAATTGACTTGCCTCCCTTTTCTACATTTTGTTTCCTTCTGCTGTTTGCATTTCCGTTCAAATCACAAACACAAGCTTATCTGCAATGTCTGTCCCTCCTCGTCCCATGTAGGCACTACCACTCTGGCATCCCGAGCAACTTCTCATCTTTCTTTTGCGCTCACAGAGACAAAAGGATACGAGCAACAGGTCGGTCTGCCCCGATGTCCTTCTCCTGATCTTGAAAGCTCATCTTTGTGCCATAAAAATCATCCATCTAAACCCAGTCGTTGCTGCAGATGGCCTGTCGAAGCGTGATGTATTCAGGCTTCCTGACCCCTTCGCTGTCCTCACTGTTGATGCCGAGCAAACCCATACAACAAGTGTCATCAAAAGGACTCTGAATCCATACTGGAATGAGTCGTTCGACATGTGGGCCTCTCCTACTTTGATATTCTGCAATTCTCCCAAACTTCTCCTAATCTAGAACCGTAAAGGAATCATCCGTCATCGCCGTCCAGATTTTCGACCAACGCAAGTTCAAGAGGAAGGATCAGGGTTTTCTGGGTGTCGTGAACATCAGAGTCAGCGACGTGTTGGATCTGGAACTTGATAACCATCGTGCGTAATGTCCATGCTTTTCGTAACTTATGGATGCACCAACGCAATGCTCCTATCCTGCCTCGCAGAAATGCTCACTCTAGACCTCAAAAAGTCTAATGACAATCTGGTTGTGCATGGGAAATTAATCATTTATCTAACCCCCAATTCCAATCATCCAATCAGCAACCAAGGACCAGCCACTGCATCAAGTAGCCTATCTGCGGCCGTTGCAGATCTTAGCCTAGATGGAGCTTCTCAGGCGACCAGCTCTTCGAATGTCACTCTACAGCCTACCGTCAGTGGGAATCTTTCGCGCACACCGAGTTCCCACGCCACCACCGGTGATGCTGCTGTCGCAATGCCTGTTCCAAATACGTCTCCCTCGGCAACTGCCTTAGCAGAGCCAGAACGACAGTCATCTACCCAGCTATCCACCTCTGCAGCTGGTTCTGCTGCTCCTTCCCCACTCTCCTCTGCATCATTACAATTAGCTCCTTCCGCCAGTGTTTCGCCCCAGAATCCGAACATGCGCAACTTCAATCCAAATGTAGACCAGTATGGTGCACTACCTACGGGTTGGGAAAGGCGCATCGATCCGCTCGGTCGCACGTATTACGTTGACCATAACACCCGTAGCACGACATGGAATCGACCCTCTGCTAATGCTGCTGTCAATACTAGTACTCAGGACAATGAGACAAATGCAGCTCGGGATCAACATTCACGACGTATCCTTGCAGATGACTTGTTGGAAGCGTCCAATCCACCAAACCGTACCAATAGCATCACCGACACACCTCCGACACAGACAAACGCCCCTGCCCAAATGTCAACTACTGGTGCTACGACTGCTGGCTCGGGTGCTCTTCCTCATGGTTGGGAGGAGCGATATACGCCAGAGGGACGCCCTTATTATGTCGACCACAACACACGGACGACAACATGGGTCGATCCCCGGCGACAGACTATCATACGTGTAGTGGGGCCTAATGGCCAGGGATCATCACAATCGCAGACTATTTCTCAATTGGGACCATTGCCCTCGGGTTGGGAAATGCGTCTGACGTCGACTGCACGAGTCTATTTCGTCGATCATAACACCAGGACCACAACTTGGGATGATCCTCGCTTACCATCTACTCTTGATCAAGGTGTACCGCAATACAAGCGAGACTTTAGGAGGAAGCTTATCTACTTCCGAAGTCAACCTTCGATGCGTGCTCAGCCCGGCAATTGTCAAATCAAGGTTAGGCGCAACCACATTTTCGAGGATAGTTACGCAGAAATCATGAGACAAGCACCTTATGATTTGAAGAAGAGACTGATGATCAAATTCGACGGCGAGGATGGTCTGGATTACGGAGGTCTCTCCAGGTGGGTTTCCATCTGCTGCCCTAACTTTTGCGAAGCCAATCTCCTCACTTTTCAGAGAATTCTTTTTCCTCCTGTCTCATGAGATGTTTAACCCGTTCTATTGTCTCTTTGAATACTCTGCCCATGACAACTACACTCTTCAAATTAATCCCGCTTCTGGTGTGAACCCCGAACATCTCAATTACTTCAAATTCATCGGTCGATGCTTGGGTCTGGGCATATTCCATCGCCGTTTCCTTGACGCCTACTTCATTGTCAGCTTCTACAAGATGATACTCAAGAAAAAGGTGACGTTATCCGACCTAGAGAGTGTTGATGCGGAGTTATATCGTGGCTTGACATGGATGTTGTAAGTCTTCTTCGATGCTATCAGGCAGAACAAGTATTGACGTGTACCGTAACTAGGGAAAACGACATCACGGATATTATTGATGAGACATTTACGACCTCAGAAGATCGATTTGGCGAGATGGTGACTTTGGATCTCAAACCTGGAGGCGCCGACATCCAGGTGACTGAGGAGAATAAGAAAGACTATGTCGATTGTGTGGTTGAATACCGCATTTCCAAGCGCGTCAAGGAGCAATTTGATGCTTTCATGTCCGGATTCAGTGAACTCATTCCATTGGATCTGGTCAATGTATTTGATGAGAGAGAACTGGAGTTGCTCATCGGTGGTATGTCTGAGATTGACGTGTATGTATCTGTCTTTTTTTTCTACCATTCGTGATCCGGACTGATTTCGAGGACGATCAGCGACGACTGGACTAAATATACTGATTATCGTGGTTATGAACAAACCGACGACGTTATTCAATGGTTTTGGAAATGTGTCCGTTCGTGGCCACCTGAGCGCAAGTCCCGCCTACTCCAGTTTGCCACTGGAACGTCGCGTATACCCGTCAATGGTTTCAAGGATTTACAGGGCTCGGATGGTCCTCGACGGTTTACGATCGAAAAATCGGGTGACCCATCACAATTGCCGAAAAGTCATACATGTTTCAACCGGATTGATCTCCCGCCTTATAAAGACTACGCGAGTCTGGAGCAGAAATTGACGTTGGCTGTAGAGTGAGTCGTACACCCACTCACCTCTCTCTCGTATGTGTGATATTGACTGGCTACTTTTTAGGGAAACTGTTGGCTTTGGTCAAGAGTGATTGTGTGAGATTCCTGTTTTTTTCTTCTTTTTCATCCATGCGAATATTACTAGTATTCCCCCCTTCTTTCCTTTCGGCGTTCCCTCTTCCCGGTCAAACAGTTTCATTTCTTGTGTCGGTGTTTCAACGATCTAATGTACTCGATATTTGTCTCCTTTCTTTCCTTCTAGATTTCGTCTCTGAATTTGACTTGAGAGGAGTTATACGCGTCTTCATGTCTAGATAACTCCTGTGTTTGTGATATTTCAAGCTGGAGCGTAATTTTTGGATGTAAAGCAGATTTTTTCCCAACGATGTTAAGAGTTTCATGTGCTACGAGCAGCGAGCACAACCATAAATTCCCATACGTAATATACATGTAATGTAAAAAAAAGACGGATGTACAAAGAAGCACAAAGAATAGGATAATAGGATCAGAAAAAAAACGGCCCACCGGAATCACTTCGTTTTCTCAAAGGCAAAAGCGATGTAAATATCTAAACCAAGTAGAAAAGAAATCATGGTCGAGCATGGGAAGAACAAAAAAAAGAGAAACGCACTAGCAGCTTCCCATTGTGCTTCATCCATCGAACTTTCACCGTTCGTGTCCATGACTTTCATCTTGACCATCAAGGAATGAAATTCGGGATCTTCCTGATTTTCTAGGAAAACTTCATGAAACTCTTTCTTGTATATCAACTTCAATTTGTAATCTGCCGCCATCCTGCATACCCCGTGATGAAGGATGAAATAGGTGAATACGATGGGACCAGAGAGAGAGAGAGAGCGATTGTTACCTACCGGCAGAAACTGTCCCATCTGACGATGTACTCTGGCACATTCTCCACTGCGTCTCGGAGGAAGAAATTGTATTTATGACCGAATATAGGTTGTTTTATGCGATCGTGAAATTGAATGGTGTAAACGTCGTTGCCGAAAGACAGATCTTGTTGATCAGCTGGCAGACCGTTTAATTGCTCCCTAAACAATCAGGACATATAAGTCACTGAGAAAGGAGATGACGTACAGAAGAAGGTCCGAGTTGGGTATCGTGCCGATAAAGACACCACCTGGACGAAGATAGCGCGTCACATTGTCGAGCATGCATCGAGCTTTCTGTATCGATTCAAAGGCATAGTGCATACAAAACTGCATGGAGACAACATCGAATGGCTGGACAAGTTTTGCGGGAGGAAATGCTCGAGATAGTCGCTCAGTGTAACAGTCAAGAGCAGCAAATGTGGCATCGAATTTTGTTCCTTTTTGATTTAACCATCTATCGCGCGCTTGATCTACAGAAACAGCAGCTATGTCTATCTTCTGGATGAGCTGCGAGGGTAAGATGGCGATGAGAAACACACACCAACAGCTAGCAGTTCTCGAATTTTGGCTTTTGACCATTTTGTTATGTCACCGCCCTTTCCACAGCCCATATCAAGAACCTTGCCTTTGGCCCGCGCTTGAACATGAGTGCTCTTGAGGAGGGCAGGATAGGCAAAGCGAGAGATGAGTATTGATTTGACCCAGTTGTTGAAGTTTTTGAGTCCGATGATGGGAGACTCCTGGCGCTGGACGACCCCAACGTCAGGCCGCGAGTTATCTGTGTGTGATATAAGGACTGTGTTCATTGTCTCAAAAGGCATACGAACAGTGATCGACGACGACGCCGACGTCGCCTGCGTGTCGCTTGCTCAGGGGGGGCTCTGGCTCATCGCTAGATGCACGTTTACGCTTGAGCAAGCGGGCAGCACCCTTGCCGCGATAGCTCTTGAAAGTCTGTATTTCTGCGGGGGTGAGAGGCTCGAGAACGGAGGCAGGAGGGGTGATACGGGTGCGGGGATTGTAGGGGATGGGGCGGGGGACGTCAACAGTGAGCTGAGGGCTGTCGGCATTGAGGAGGACAGCGAGGTCGGTTGCTCGGCGGGGAAAAAGAGGGCCGTGCGCGTGCTCAATCGGCGAGTTCAGGACAGCATCTCGCACGGGGTCAAACGCCGGCATGGCAAGGACCCCATTGTCTAACCGCTGTTCCAAGTTACATGGTCATGTGCTACTCTACGAGGACCCCTGCCACTGCTCCAGCCACCCCTCCAGATCCTCTGTCGAGCGCTGCAATGCCATAATGTTAGTGTTATATTCCTAGACAACACATGAGTACGCACCTCCAGCCATTGTGTCTTTGCTCGGATGTCATCCAGGCTCTGCGCCAATGTCAAGTCATACCTGGACGTGTCTTTATCCTGTTTTCCCGTCAGGGGTGTAGCCAGTCTCCCAAGAGTCCGAAACTCACCTTGAAGAAAGCCTCTGTCTCTTTCAGATCCTCTTCCGTAGACAAAAATTTGAACGATGTCTAGACGACCAGACACTTAGTCCACAGGTCCCAATGCAACTGCGACTTGAACATACCCATACGAGATATTGCAGCATCAAGGTTCCTCCAATCCGTTCTTCAAGCTACAAAGGTGTCAATCACCCAAATCATCATTCTAGATCCAAAGCACTCACAGTCTCGTACTCTTCCTTGAAGTAGGTAACAACCCTGCGTCTGAATCGCTTGTTCTCCGCCAAACCGTCGAAAAAGGAAGGCAAGTCTTGGTCTCTAATCTGGACCTTGATGAAATCAAGTGTCCTCTGCCACAACTTGTCATCATATGTGGCGCCCATGGCGGTGCTGAAAATCACAAGTGAGCAATACTCCTCCCCAGTTGAAGCAGCCTACATTGCAGCAGTTCTGGCTGACGGTGTCTTTGGCTTTTCATAGACAGCAACAACAGTATTGTATTCACCAACTCCCCCATTACGTACGGCCTTGAATCAATAGTCAGTGTCAGCCTCTTGTTTCGACTGCAGGAATAGGCACGTACGGTACTGAAAATCACATTTTGAAGATCGGCTGGGATCCGAGAATCGTCCCCTGTCTCCATGAAATATTGAAATCGACCTTGCAGCTCCTTCATAACGCTATATTCACCACAGATCATCAGCAGTTGAAAAATCATCGAAGCATCCTCCCCACCCAGCATCACACGCCGACGCCGCACCAGAGATGGCAAGAGTACGCAGCGATGTCATGTCAGCAGAGTCATCCGCACTATACTCAAAACCCAATCTCTCCACTAAAGGCACAAACAACGCCTACACAGATTTTATCAATCACCAATGTCAAGCCTTGAAATCCTTCAGACTCACCCGGCGTAAGGCATTCAGCCGATCAACCACCAGCTGATTCTCCCACCAAGTAGACACCAAAGTGCTCAAATTCTCCGAAATCCCTGCCCAAACGAGATCTAGAATCATGTCACCATCGTCCTCTCCACGAAATCAGGAACAAACCAACATTCTTTCTCCTTCTTTCCAACAACATCAATCAACGTCAAAGCACTACTGACCTCAGCTAGTCCAGCTTTCGACAACGATACCGTATCATAAACAACTCCCATACGATCATTGAATGAGAACACTGAATCCTCCTTGACAGCCTCTTCTGCAATCTTGACCATTGTCTTAGGTTCGTACAACACACGGTCTGAGGGCGATCAGTCAAACTGAGGATACATTCGCACCGTCCTCGTTGATGACTTACAAAATCCAGTAGTATCAGCATTCACTTTGTAGGGCTTACTAGTGTCAATCTTGAAGAATTGTTCTCGTTCAGTCAGGAGGACTTCTTTGTCAACTACCGCTTTACCAGCAGGGTCAACGGTAAGGAGCCTCAAGGGAACATTCCTACAAGCTCTGTGAGGAACAATTTACATGGAAAGGCAGAAATATACCAACCAGATGGTCTCATTTTCTGCCCCTTGGCCCTTTCCCGTCTCCAAGAATCGATCCTGGCGCACACGAATACCATCGGGCATTTCAATCACTGTGAGAACAGGGAAGCCAATCTGCAGCACGTCCGTCAGCTCCACTGAAAACAATTTTCTCTTTTCATCACCTTTGTGACCCAATTGTCCATAATTTTGGGTATGTCAATACCAGTTGCTTTGCTGATACCGTTCCAGAGGTCAGTGGTAACACTGTTCCCATAAAGTTTGCTCTTGAGGTAATTAGAGACACCTTTCAGAAAGTGATCTTCTCCGACGAAGTTTGAGAGCATGCGTAAGACTGTA
>Ga0153918_1001296_pt1 | contig 10363 bp, 9 predicted proteins | sample TSFL002MetaG_FD_104687 | JGI IMG/M metagenome (GOLD analysis project Ga0153918, IMG submission 104687) | Attine ant fungus gardens microbial communities from Florida, USA - TSFL002 MetaG | ecosystem: Host-associated > Fungi > Mycelium > Unclassified | place: USA: Florida, Paynes Creek Historic... | reverse complement strand
TTCAACACTTCAAAGTTTCTTTTTTTTTGTGCTGATTTACGGAATGATGAAAACGGTTGTCCTGTGGCCTCGTAAACTTCCAACGCGCGGATGATGCGCTGAGGGTTATTCAGATCAACCTGATCGTAGTAGGCAGGGTCTGCTTCTTTTAGCTTTTCCTGCAAGTAACTTATGCCATGTTCAGCTAATTCAGCATTAAGACATTCTCTAATAGCCGGATCAGCCGGAGGCAACTCATCAAATCCTTCTGTGATAGCTTTAACGTAAAGGCCGGAACCGCCCACCATAACTACCACATCGTATGTTTTAAATAGCTCATCTAGTAATTTTAAGCCCTCCTGTTCAAAGCCACCCACATTAAAATTATCGTGAATGGAATGCGAATCTACAAAGTAGTGCTTGGCCTGCGCCAATTCATCAGGTGTAGGTTTGGCGGTGCCAATAGCCATCTCCCGGTAAAACTGCCTTGAATCAGCCGAAATGATAACCGTATTCAGCGCTTTGGCCAGTTCAATACCTATAGCCGTTTTGCCGCTGGCTGTAGGGCCGACTACTGCAATGAGGGTTTTGGTATTACTACTCATGGGGTTAAATTTAACTACTAAGCGCGCAAAAAAAATGTCATCTTGACTGAAAGAAGAGATCTCTTTCGGAGCGATCAATCGGGATACGCATTCGAAAAGATCCCTCTCTTTCGTTCGGGATGACAATTGTTATATTTTATTGACTAGCAAGAATAAGTACTATAATCCTGATAATCTTATAAATCCTAAAAATCCTGGTTCAGACTAATAATCGTCATGACGGCCGCGGCCTCCATTGTCTTCATCATCATAGTTCTCGTTGTCAGAAAACTCATCCATATCGTCGTTATCTTCTTCCTCTTCTTCATCGTGCCCGCCGCGACTGCTGCTGCCTCCTTCTTCGCTGTCTTCGCGCAACTCGTCAAAATCCTCAGCGTCTTCAGGCGCATACTCCATCTCGTTCAAGAAGTCGAAGTCTTCGTTATCTGCCGGTGCTGCAGTCGGGTTGAAGCTGGCAGCAGTTAATTGACGCGGCGCTTCGCCAGTGCTTTTAGCAATAACAGGGTAATTAACGCCTGGTGCATCATCCAGAATTTTGATCAGCTCCACATGAAAATCATACGGACGATCAAAGTTGTAAGTGTAATAGAATTTTTGGTGCGGATCGTCAATAAAGCTGCTCAGTTTTACTTTTTCCATCAGCGAAATGCCGCGATCAATACGTTTCTGGTTTGGCAGGTAAGTAATTTCCTCGCCTTTGGTCCACTGATCGTTGCTAATGTAAAATGAAGAGGGTAACTCCGCGTTGTAGCCGGTAGACTGCTGAATAATTTTGTGCAGATCTAAAAAAGTTTGATTTGACTTGATGTCAATCTCTCTCACTACATCGTCGTAGTCTTCAAACGTCACCCTGAACCTGTATATAGCCATTGTTTATGCGGTAGATTTTGGTCAAAAATAAGATTTTAAATTCAGTTTTTTTCGGATACAACTTTCAAGCCAATTTCTTCGCCCTTGCGAATGGTGAAGGCTATGGCGGCGTCACGCGTGTTCGGAATATCGCCCTCCAGTATCGCTTCGCGGATCTGGTTTTTAATAATTCCTACTTCGCGCCCCTCTTTCAGGCCAAATATTTCCATAATATCTGTACCGGTAACAGGCGGCTGCCAGTTGCGTATGCGGTCGCGTTCTTCTACATCTTTTAACTTTTGCTGTACCAGCTCAAAGTTGTTACGGTAGCGCGCTATTTTGTATTCATTTTTGGTGGTGATGTCGGCTTTACAGAGCAGCATCAGCGCTTCTATATCTTCGCCGGCATCAAACAGTAGGCGGCGCAGGGCCGAGTCTGTAATAATATCCTGTGCCAGCACAATGGGGCGCAGATGTAGTTGCACCAATTTCTGAACAAATTTCATGCGGTCGTTCAGCGGCAGTTTTAATTGTGCGAAGATTTTGGGCACCATGCGTGCACCGCGGTCTTCGTGCCCGTGGAAGGTCCATCCGTGGCCGGCTTCAAAGCGTTTGGTGGCCGGTTTGGCAATATCATGCAGTATGGCGGCCCACCGTAGCCACAAGTCAGTAGTAGTTTCGCAAATATTGTCCAGCACCTGCAGGGTATGGTAGAAATTATCCTTATGGCCTTTGCCATCAATATAGTCAACGCCATAAAGCGCTGTCATTTGCGGAAAGATGAGGTGCAGCAGGCCGGTATCAAACAAATATTTAAAACCGATGGACGGTTTTGGCGAGAGGATGATCTTATTCAGCTCATCGGTAATGCGCTCTTGCGACACAATTTTGATGCGCTCTTTATTGCTCTTAATGGCATCAATGGCATCTTGATTTACCCTGAAATTGAGTTGAGATGCAAAGCGTACGGCACGCATCATACGCAGCGGATCATCAGAAAAGGTCTCGACCGGGTTAAGCGGCGTTTTGATCAATCCTTCTTGCAAATGCTGCAAGCCATTAAATGGGTCGATCAGCTCGCCATACTGACTGCCGTGCAGGGCAATGGCCAGGGCGTTAATGGTAAAATCCCGGCGTTGCTGATCTTCTTCCAGGGTGCCGTCTTCTACGATTGGTTTGCGTGAGTCGCTACGGTATGACTCTTTGCGGGCGCCTACAAACTCAACCTCTACATCCTGGTATTTCAGTTGCGCGGTACCGAAGTTTTTGAATACAGCCACCTTTACTTTCAGCGCACGTCCCACAGCCTCGGCAAACTGAATGCCGTTGCCCAGTACCACAATATCAATATCTTTTGAGGGACGGTTAAGGAAAATATCGCGCACAAAACCGCCAATGGCGTAGGCCTGCAACTGCATCTCGTTAGCAGTTTTTGCAATCACTTTAAATACCGGATGTTGCAGGTGTTGTTTCATTCTCAGCAGCAGCTTGCACACACTCAAACGGCGCAAACTTTGTGCAAAGTTAAAAAATAAAGCCTTTTAGCGGCGCAGAAACTCAAATCCGCCATCTGGGTTGAGGCGCATAATGGTTGACGGCTTCTTTACAGACGTGTCGTGCTGTTCCAGATCAACCACATAATCAACACCTTGAATAATCTCGTCGGATACCTCGGCAAAATTTGCCGGCGAGGGCTGCCCGCTGATATTAGCCGAGGTTGATACCAGTGGTTTGCGCAAACGCTGGATGAGTTGCTGGCAAAAATCATGCTTTGCCACACGCATTCCTACGCTGCCGTCGGCACTGATCAAAGCCGGTGAAATGTTTTTAGCGCCGGGCATCACCAGTGTTAGTGGATTCTCGGCATACTCAATCAGGTTATAGGCAATTTCTGGCACCTCTTGCACATAGCTTTGCAGTTTGTTATCGGTATCTAAAAGAATGATCATGCTTTTAGATTCTTCGCGCTGTTTCAAGGCGTAGATCTTTTTAACGGCTTCGGTATTGGTGGCATCGCAGCCAATACCCCAGATGGTATCGGTAGGATAGAGGATGATACCGCCGTCCTGTATTACTTTAAGTGCTTTGTTTACTTCGTCTTTGAGCATAGTACGCCAACCTCTCCCCAAACCCCTCTCCGAAGGAGAGGGACTTAATGGTCATTTTTAGAATTTGCTATTTATATTTATTAAGCCCATCCGGTTAAAGTTCCTCCCCTTCGGGGAGGTTAGGAGGGGTACACCGCCATCATCTGTGCGGCTAATTTATCATCATCAAAATTACGCGAATATTCTTTTCCGCGGGTAATCATTTTTTGGCGTAAGTTTTCATCTCCTAAAACCATCATCAGTTTGGCGGCAAGGCCGGCTGCATCATCCGGATCGATATATAGACTATCTGGCCCGCCGGCTTCTTCCAGGCAAGAGCCGGTAGCGGCAATAACAGGCGTGCCCGAGCATAATGCTTCTAAAATGGGAATACCAAAGCCCTCATAGCGCGACGGGTAAACAAATACCTGAGCCAGTTGATAGATAGCTGGTAAATCGACAAAATCAACCTTGTTTAAAAAGATAACGCGATCTATTAAATTATGCTGTGCAATGGCCGCGTTTACTTTATCTGCGTAATCAGTTTGTTTTCCAATCACAACCAACGGGATGTCTTTAACCTGTGGCAGCGCATTGATGAGTAGCAGCAGGTTTTTACGTTCTTCTATAGTCCCCACGCTTAGGATGTATTGATCAGGCAGTTGATGTTTTTCTTTTACCGATTGCTTTTGAGCGTCATCGCATTCGGTTTTAAAAGAAGCATCACAGCTCTGGTAAATGACATTGATCTTATTGGCATCAACCCCTAGCATTTCTGTCAGGTCTTGCTTGGTGCGCTCGCTGATGGCCACAATCTCGTCTGCCACCCGACAGGCATACTTCAGTTTACTATTATATATATAGCGATTTATGGCACTGAAGTATTGCGGAAAACGCAGCGCAATAACATCGTGCACAGTAACTACCGATTTAATGTGCGTTTTATGAATGCCCGAAGGTAGTTCATGACTCAAGCCATGATAAACTTCGATACCGTCGCGCTTGAGATCTTTGATAATACCGCGGCTGCGCCAGTAGGCAGAGAACGTTTTGTTTGGAGCGATGGTGGTATGGACGTTTTTAAAGGCATTGAATATCCGGGCCCGCTCACTACTGCGTGTGGTGTATAGATGATATGAATTATCCGGATAGAACGATGCTAACGAAGTGATTAGCCAGCGGCTGTAGTTACCGAGGCCGGTATTATTCAGAAATGCCCGTTTTGCGTCAAATCCTATTTTCATATCTCTTAAAAGCGCAATTACAATGAAGCCTCACCCTGGCCGTCTCCAAAGCAGAGTGAATATTAAAGCCCTCTCCTTTGGAGAGGATTTAGATGAGGCTCCTCTCTCAATAATGAGTTAATATTATACAGCTACGTTGTTATCACGTAGGGCATCGTTTAACGATGTCTTTTTATCAGTTGACTCTTTACGTTTACCTATAATCAGCGCACAAGGTACCTGATATTCACCAGCAGGGAATTTTTTGGTATATGAACCAGGAATTACTACCGAGCGGGCAGGTACGCGGCCTTTATACTCAATAGGTGTTTCGCCGGTTACGTCGATGATTTTGGTTGATGCAGTTAACACTACGTTAGCACCCAATACTGCTTCAGACTCTACGTGTACGCCTTCAACAACGATAGCGCGCGAGCCAATAAAACAATTATCTTCAATAATTACCGGGGCAGCTTGTACCGGCTCTAATACACCGCCAATGCCAACACCACCGCTCAGGTGCACGTGTTTACCAATTTGTGCGCATGAACCTACGGTGGCCCAGGTATCGACCATAGTACCCTCGTCAACAAATGCGCCAATATTAACGTATGATGGCATCAGAATAACACCTTTTGCCAGGTGAGCGCCATAACGGGCCACGGCATGAGGTACTACACGTACGCCGGTTTTTTTATAGTCGGTTTTCAGTTTCATTTTATCATGAAACACAAACGGGCCAACCTTTTCCTCATGCATAGGGCGGGTTGGGAAATAAAGAATCACCGCTTTCTTCACCCAGTCATTCACATGCCAGCGATTGGCAATAACTTCGGCAACACGCATCTCGCCTTTATCAAGACGGTCAATTACAGTTTCAATAGCGGTAATGTATTCGTTCTGGCTAAGAAGGTTACGGTCTTCCCAGGCTTCTTCGATCAATTTTTTTAATTCGGCAGGCATCATTTAATAATTTTCGACAAATTAAGTGAATTTGAAGCAATTTGTTTGCCATAATTTATATTAGGGCCCGAAGCCCGGGTAGACGAACGCAGCGGCATAAGCCTAAAATGAATAGATTTGCAATTTTACAATAGATGTTAAAACAATGCCTGAAAAAGATAAGTTGAGAATAGATAAATACCTGTGGGCTATACGTATGTTTAAAACACGTACATTGGCGGCTGATGCTGTTAAAGCCGGTAGGGTAAAGCTGGAGGGCAATAACATCAAGCCATCGCATGAGGTAAAGACTGGTGAAGTTTACCAGGTATCCAAGGGTATTGAGCGCAAAGTGATACTGGTAACCGGTTTGTTAGAGAACCGGGTGGATGCCAAAACAGCTGTTAACTTTTACGAAGACCAAACCCCTGTTGAGGATACCTATGGTTATAAATCAATGTTCCACGCACCGGTATTAAAGCGAGACCGTGGCACAGGCAGGCCTACCAAGCGCGACAGACGTGAGATTGATGATTTGCAAGGCGGCCTTTTTGAAGATAAAGAATAAGGTAAAGTACCTGATTTTTATAAAATAATAAATTTATATAGGGTTAATATATTTGCAGTAATTGGTGGCTTTGGATAAAAAAAAGTTATTAAATACTTGCTGAAACTCTAATTGTGTTAATAAAAACTTATATTCGCTAAAAAAAAACTTAAATCGTTAAGCTATGAAAATTGCTGTAGTTGGCACTGGGTATGTAGGTTTGGTAACTGGTACCTGTTTAGCTGAAACAGGTAATCATGTAACCTGCGTAGATATCAATGTGAATAAGGTAGAAGCTATGAAACGCGGCGAGCTGCCTATTTATGAGCCTGGTCTCGAATTGTTATTTCACAGAAATATTGCCCAAAACAGGTTGTCTTTTACCACCGACCTGGCTGAAGCCATTGCTGACGCACAAATTATTTTCCTGGCCCTACCAACCCCTCCGGGTGGTGATGGCGCTGCCGATCTGAGCTATGTATTAGGCGCAGCTAAAGACATCGCTTTATTATTAAAAGAATACAAAATCCTTGTAACTAAATCTACCGTGCCGGTAGGTACTGCCGATAAAATTACCGCCGTATTAAAAGCTAACACCGATGTAGAGTTTGCTGTGGTATCAAACCCTGAGTTTTTACGTGAAGGCGTTGCGGTTGACGATTTTATGAAACCAGACCGTGTGGTTATTGGTACTACAGATGAGCGTGCACGTAAACTGATGGGCGAGCTTTACAGCCCGTACGTACGTCAGGGTAACCCGATTATCTTTATGGATGAGCGGTCTTCAGAACTGACCAAATATGCCGCTAACTCTTTCTTGGCTACCAAAATATCTTTCATGAACGAGATTGCTAACCTGTGCGAATTGGTTGGTGCCGATGTGGATATGGTACGTAAAGGTATCGGTTCTGACGATCGTATCGGTAAACGCTTCCTGTTCTCTGGTATTGGGTACGGTGGTAGCTGCTTCCCTAAAGATGTACAAGCGCTGGCAAAATCTGCCGAAGACAATAAATACGATTTTAAAATTTTGAACGCGGTAATGGATGTTAATACCATCCAGAAAAAGTTGCTGGTTAAGAAGCTGAAAGCATACTATGGCGGCGACCTGAAAGGTAAGCATTTTGCTCTGTGGGGCCTGGCCTTTAAACCAGAAACTGACGACATCCGTGAAGCACCGGCTTTATATATTATTGATGAACTGTTGGCCGAAGGTGCTACCGTTGCTGCCTTTGACCCAGAAGGTATGAACAATGTTAAAGGGCTGGTAGGTGATAAAATAACATACGGTGCCAATCAGTACGATGTATTGAAAGATGCAGATGCATTATTGATAGTAACCGAGTGGTCATTATTCAGAACTCCGGATTTTGATCAGATTGCCCAATTACTGAAAAGCAGAGTGATTTTTGACGGCAGAAACCTGTACGACCTGCAAAAAATGATTGATTGCGGTTTTTATTATAACAGCATTGGCCGTAAAATAGTTAATTAAAACAATCGCTCTAAAGCATATATGAAAAAGATTATTATTACCGGCGGTGCCGGTTTCATCGGCTCACACGTGGTGCGCCGTTTTGTAACTCAACACCCCGAGTACCATATCATCAACCTTGATAAACTGACTTATGCCGGTAACCTGGCTAACCTGAAAGATATTGAGAATGCTCCAAACTACGAGTTTGTAAAAGGTGATATTGTTGATGCTGCTTTCATTGACGAGTTGTTTGCAGAAAAACAGCCTGATGCGGTAATTCACCTGGCTGCAGAATCACACGTTGACCGTTCTATCACTAACCCAACCGAGTTTGTGATGACCAACGTTATTGGTACGGTAAACCTGTTGAACGCTGCCCGCAACTTGTGGAAAGGCCGTTATGACAGCACCCGTTTTTACCATGTATCAACCGATGAGGTTTACGGTACACTGGGCGAAGATGGTATGTTTACCGAAGAAACTGCTTACGATCCGCATTCACCATACTCAGCTTCTAAAGCAAGTTCAGATCACTTTGTGCGTGCTTATCAGGATACTTACGGTATGGATACCGTAATTTCTAACTGCTCTAACAACTACGGCTCATACCACTTCCCAGAGAAACTGATTCCGCTGGCTATCCATAACATTAAGCAGATGAAATCTATCCCTGTTTATGGTAAAGGAGAGAACGTGCGCGATTGGTTGTGGGTAGAAGATCATGCCAGAGCAATTGAACTGATTTTTCATAAAGCTAAATCAGGCTCAACCTACAACATTGGTGGTCATAACGAGTGGAAAAACATCGACCTTATCCAATTACTGTGCAGCATCCTGGACAAGAAATTAGGCAGAGCAGAGGGTACATCAGCAGGTTTGATCACCTACGTGACTGACCGTGCCGGACATGACCTGCGTTACGCTATCGATGCTACCAAACTGAAAACCGAGCTGGGCTGGGTGCCAAGCATCACCTTTGAAGAAGGTTTGGAAAAAACAGTTGATTGGTATCTGGCAAATCAGGAGTGGTTAGACGATGTAACATCTGGCCATTACCAGCAATATTACAGTGAGCAATACGCAGACAGATAATCCATAAAATAGAATTAAGTGAAAGTTACCACCACCAAAATTGATGGTCTGCTCATTCTTGAGCCTCGTATTTTCCCAGATGACCGCGGTTATTTCTACGAGAGCTATAACAAGCAAAAATATGCCGATGCGGGTATTGATTATGATTTTGTTCAGGACAATCAATCATTCTCTCAAAAAGGCACCCTGCGTGGTTTGCATGGCCAGGCAGATCCGTTTGCGCAGGGCAAATTGGTACGCGTGCTTCAGGGCCGTGTATTAGATGTTGCGGTTGATATTCGCAAAAACTCACCAACCTATGGCGAGCACGTAACTGTTGAACTAAGTGGTGATAACCATGTGCAATTCTGGGTTCCGCCGGGCTTTTTACATGGCTTTGTTACGCTGGAAGATAATACCATCTTCACTTATAAAGTAACTAACTTCTACGATAAGGCTTCTGAAATAGGTGTGATCTGGAATGATCCAACCCTGGCCATCGGCTGGGGCGTGGATATAAAAGACGTGCTTTTATCGCCTAAAGACGAGTTGTTGCCAAGCTTTAAAGACTTTGTAAGTCCGTTTTAAGTAATTGTGCCAGTTTCTAAGTTAGGGTCTAAGGCTAAATATAATCATTATTTATTACCTGTTCTAACAGGACAGCTCGATATACTCGCATGAAAAAGCAATTTCAAACCTTATTTCCTGATAACGAAGAAGCTGACATCCGGCATGTTTATAGCCCCTATCGGATATGTCCGGTTGGGGCACATATTGACCATCAGCACGGACATGTTACCGGGTTTGCATTAGACCACGGCGTAGACTTATTCTATGTGCCAACTGAAACAGGTGTTATCAACTTGTTTAGTACTGATTTTGAGGGACAAGTTTTATTTCCTCTAACCGCTATACCTGCCAGGTATCAAACCTGGGGACGCTACATACAGGCGGCTATTTACACACTAAACAAAGTTGGCGAGATAAAGCAGGGGATACAGGGGCTTATTTGTGGTTCCTTGCCAGTTGGCGGTTTGTCATCCTCCTCTGCGGTATTGCTTTGCTACATTATGGCGCTGGCAGACGTGAATGGTTTATCTTTTGACGAGCACCAATTAATTGATCTTGCTTTTATTGCCGAGAAGGAATACATCGGTTTAAGTTTAGGTAAACTGGATCAGAGTTGCGAGGTGTTGGCAAAAAAGGATCACCTTTTATATCTGGATACACAGGATGATTCTTACCGGTTGATTCCTAAACCTGTTCATATGCCGGATTTTGATATCCTGGTTTTTTTTAGCGGTTTAACCCGTACGCTTGTTAATACTGGTTATAACACCCGTACAGATGAATGTAAAGTAGCGGCTTATTCGCTGCTGGCTTATGAAGGTTTGCCATATGATTCATTTACAAATACGCGCCTGCGTAATGTAGATCATGCGGTGTATAGTAAATGGAAGCACCGGTTGCCTGACGCATTGGCTAAACGTGCAACCCATTTCATGACTGAATTTGAGCGGGTGGAGCAGGCTGTAAATGCCTTTGCTAAAGGTGATATAGAGATGCTTGGTGCTATTATGTTT
>Ga0153918_1001295_pt1 | contig 10365 bp, 9 predicted proteins | sample TSFL002MetaG_FD_104687 | JGI IMG/M metagenome (GOLD analysis project Ga0153918, IMG submission 104687) | Attine ant fungus gardens microbial communities from Florida, USA - TSFL002 MetaG | ecosystem: Host-associated > Fungi > Mycelium > Unclassified | place: USA: Florida, Paynes Creek Historic... | reverse complement strand
GGCGCAGGACCTCGAGCTCGAGGGCGTGCGCGCGCTCGCCTGGCCGACCACGCCCTGGACCCTGCCGCCGAACTTCGCGCTCGCGGTCGGCCCCGAGATCGAGTACGCGATCGTGCCCGCCGGCCCCCGCGGCGCGGGCGACGGCGCGGATGCCGGGGAGGCGCAGTACCTCCTCGCCGTCGACCGCGTGGGCGCGCACGCGAAGGAGCTCGGCTACGAGGACGCCAAGCACGCCCTCGACGCGATCCACCGCCGCCTCGCGGGCAGCGAGCTGCAGGACGTCGAGTACGAGCGGCTGTGGGACTTCTACGCGGATGCCGAGCAGTACGGCACCGAGCGCGCCTGGCGCGTCCTGACGGCCGACTACGTCACCACGAGCGACGGCACCGGCATCGTGCACCAGGCCCCCGCCTACGGCGAGGAGGACAAGGCGATCGGCGACGCCAACGGCATCCCGACGATCGTCTCGCTCGACGAGGGCGGCCGCTTCCTCGACGCCGTCGCGCCCGTCGCCGGCGAGCTGTGGATGGACGCCAACAAGCCGCTCACGCGCCTGCTGCGCGACGGGGGCCGCCTGTTCAAGCAGGCCAGCTACGTGCACTCGTACCCGCACTGCTGGCGCTGCCGCAACCCCCTCATCTACAAGGCCGTCTCGAGCTGGTTCGTGCGCGTCACGGCGTTCAAGGACGACATGCTCCGGGGCAACCAGGAGATCGAGTGGGTGCCGGACAACGTCAAGGACGGCCAGTTCGGCAAGTGGCTCGAGGGCGCCCGCGACTGGTCGATCAGCCGCAACCGCTACTGGGGCAGCCCCATCCCGGTGTGGAAGAGCGACGACCCGAACTACCCGCGCGTCGACGTGTACGGCTCGCTCGACGAGCTCGAGCGCGACTTCGGCGTGCGCCCGACCGACCTGCACCGTCCCGCGATCGACGAGCTGACCCGCCCCAACCCCGACGACCCGACGGGGCGCTCGACCATGCGCCGCATCACGGACGTGCTCGACGTGTGGTTCGACTCGGGCTCGATGCCCTTCGCGCAGGTGCACTACCCGTTCGAGAACCGCGAGTGGTTCGACACGCACGCGCCCGCCGACTTCATCGTCGAGTACATCGGGCAGACCCGCGGCTGGTTCTACCTGCTGCACGTGCTCTCCACGGCGCTCTTCGGCCGCCCGGCGTTCAAGCGCGTCGTCAGCCACGGCATCGTGCTCGGCAACGACGGTCGCAAGATGTCGAAGAGCCTGCGCAACTACCCCGACGTGCACGAGGTGTTCGACCGCGACGGCTCCGACGCGATGCGCTGGTTCCTCATGTCGAGCGCCGTGCTGCGCGGCGGCAACCTCATCGTCACGGAGGAGGGCATCCGCGAGGGCCTGCGGCAGTTCATCCTGCCGCTGTGGTCGACGTGGTACTTCTTCACCACCTACGCGAACTCGGCGCACGGCCCGGGAGCTGCGGGTTACGAGGCGAAGCGCTCGACGGCGTCGACCGACGTGCTCGACCGCTACATCCTGGCGAAGCTGCGCGACCTCGTGCAGGACGTGCAGGCCGACCTCGACGCGCTCGACACGACGACCGCCTCGGCCCGTCTGCGCGACTTCGCCGACGTGCTCACCAACTGGTACGTGCGCCGCTCGCGCGACCGCTTCTGGACGGGCGTGCACGCCGACGGCCGCGGCGCCGAGGCCTTCGACACGCTCTACACCGTGCTCGAGACGCTCACCCGCGTCGCCGCCCCGCTCGCGCCGCTCGTCACCGAGTCGGTGTGGCAGGGCCTGACGGGCGGCCGCTCCGTGCACCTGACTGACTGGCCCGACGCGACCGAGTTCCCGGCCGACGACGACCTCGTCGCCGCCATGGACGAGGTGCGCGCCGTCACCTCCTCGGCGCTCGCGCTGCGCAAGCAGGCCAAGCTGCGCGTGCGCCTCCCGCTCACGCGCCTCACGGTCGTCTCGGCGAACCCGGAGCGGCTGCGCGCCTTCGAGGGCATCCTGCGGGACGAGCTCAACGTCAAGTCGGTCGCCTTCGAGCAGCTCACGGACGCCTCGGGCGAGGCCTACGGCGTCTCCCGCGCGCTGCAGGTGAACGCGCGCGCCGCCGGCCCGCGCCTCGGCAAGAACGTGCAGGCCATCATCAAGGCGTCGAAGTCGGGCGACTGGACGGAGCAGGGCGGCGTCGTCACGGCGGGCGGCATCGAGCTCGCCCCGGAGGAGTACGAGGTCAAGCTGAACATCGCCGACGACGTCTCGGGGCGCGCGCTGTCGCTGCTCGCCGACGGCGGCATCCTCGTGCTCGACACGGAGGTGACCCCCGAGCTCGGCGCCGAGGGCCTCGCCCGCGACGTCGTGCGCGCCGTGCAGGACGCGCGCAAGGAGGCGGGGCTCGAGGTCTCCGACCGCATCGCGCTCGCGCTGCGCGCCGACGACGCCTCGGTCGCCGCGATCCAGGCGCACCGCGACCTCATCGCCGCCGAGACGCTCGCCGTCACCGTCGAGGTGTCCGACGGCCTCGAGGTCGACCCCGCGCGTGCCGACCACGCCGCGAACCACACCTACGGCGCCCTCGAGGTGGCCGTGGAGGCGATCGCATGACCGCGCGCGACGGCCACGACGAGCGGCCGCTCGGCCCCGCCAGCGCCGAGGACGACGACGAGTCGTACCTCGACCGGGAGGGCTGCGCGAGCGACGACCCGAACCCCGAGGACGCCGATCCCGACGGCACGGGGCTCGACTTCGACGAGGACGCCGCCGCCGATGTGGCGGATGCGGATGCGGGCGAGCGCTCCTCGGGCCTCCTCGCCGGCGCCGCCGACGCCCCCGCATCCGCCAGCGAGATCGCGAGTGCGGGGGAGGCGGGCGAGCTGACCCTCGACCCGACGCTCAGCCACCTCGGCTCCCTCGCCGAGGACGACGAGGCGGCCTCCCTGCTCACCGACCGCGAGCTCGACCAGCGCGACGCCCTCGAGTCGACCGACTGGTCGGACGAGGCCGACCGCGTCTTCGACGAGCTCATGGAGCGCGTCGGCGAGGCGCAGCCGCAGCCGCGCCTGAACGCCACCCGCCGCGCCGTCGAGCTGCTCGGCGACGTGCACCGCGCCTACCCGATCGTGCACATCACCGGCACGAACGGGAAGACGTCGACCGCGCGGCTGAGCGAGCGGCTGCTGCGCGCCCACGGCCTGCGCACCGGCCTGCTCACGAGCCCGCACCTCGAGCGCTTCGCCGAGCGCATCGCGATCGACGGCGAGCCCGTGTCCGACGAGCGCCTGGTCGCCAACTGGGACGACATCAAGCCGTTCCTGGAGCTCGTCGACCGCGAGCTCGAGGATGCCGGCGAGCCGCGCCTCACCTTCTTCGAGGCCGCTACCGTGCTCGGCTTCGCGTGCTTCGCCGACGCGCCCGTCGACGTCGCCGTGCTCGAGGTCGGCATGGGCGGCGAGTGGGACTCCACCAACGTCGCCGACGGCGACGTCGCGGTGTTCGCGCCCATCGCGCTCGACCACGCGGGCCGGCTCGGCTCGACCATCGAGGAGATCGCGCGCACCAAGGCGGGCATCATCAAGGACGGCGCGCACGTCGTCTCCGCCCCGCAGCGGGAGGACGCCGAGCGCGTCCTGCGCGAGCGGGCGACGGAGAAGGGCGCGTCGTTCCGGATCTCGCCCGTCGACTTCGACGTGACCTCGAACGAGCTCGCCGTGGGCGGCCGGCTCATCTCCGTGCGCGGCACGGCCGGCGTCTACGACGACCTGCTGCTGCCGCTCACGGGCGAGCATCAGGGCCGCAACGCGGCGCTCGCCATCGCCGCCGTCGAGGCGTTCTTCGGCGGCGACCGGCCGCTCGAGCGCGACCTCGTCGAAGAGGCGCTCGGCGACGTGCGCGTGCCGGGCCGGCTGGAGCCCATCGGCGCCGAGCCGACGGTCATCGTCGACGCCGCGCACAACCCGCACGGGGCGCACGCCCTCGCCGAGGCCGTCGCCGCGTCGTACGCCTTCGACGAGCTGACGGTCGTGCTCGGCGTGCTGCACGACAAGGACGCCGAGGGCATCGTGCGCGAGCTGGCGCCGGTCGCGACGCGCTTCATCGTGACGGCGTCCGAGTCCGACCGGGCGGAGCCCGCGGAGGAGCTCGCCGAGCTCGTGCGCGAGCTCACCGGCCGCGACTGCGAGGTCTACGAGTACCTCGAGGACGCCCTCGACCGGGCCCGCTCCATCGCCGCCGAGCGCAACCTCGCCGTCGCCGCGGAGAGCGGTGCGCCGGAATCGGAGGCGGGTGCGCTCTCCGCGGCCGGCGGCTCGGCCGTGCTGGTGAGCGGCTCGATCACCCTCATCGGGCAGGCGAAGGCCATCGCCCGGCGCGAGGGCTGGCTCGTCGAGGCGGGTCGCGACGCGGCGGCCGCCGCGACGGCGGTCGTCGCGACGCCGGGCGCTCCCCGGGCGGGCTCCGGCTTCGGTTCCGCGGCGCGCCTCGGCGCGCCGGCGGGCGGCGGCGACCTCGACGACGACTACCGCGAGGAGGACTACGCCGACGAGCAGGATGCCTGGGCCGGCGACTCCGGCGGCGGCTACGTCGCCGACTACGAGGCCGAGCGCGACGCCGATCCCGAGGACGAGCTGCTCGGCGCGGCCTGGACGCGCGCGGCCCGCGCCGCGTTCGGCGAGGACGTGCGCGAGCGCGAGGCCGACGCCCGGGAGGTCGAGGCCGAGTTCGACGGCACGCCGCTGTCCGACGACGACGAGGCGCGCGAGCGCCGCGACCAGGAGCGGGGCGGACGATGAGCGGCGCGGCCGGGACGGCTGGCGCGGCCGACGAGCGGGGCGGCAGAGGCGACGGCGCGCGCGTGCGCCGCAAGCGCTATCGCACCGTGCGCGAGCTCCTCGGCTCGATCATCATCGGCTTCGAGCTCATCATCGTCTGCCTCGCCACCGTCGCCATCAACGGCCTCGGCGACCTGCCGGCCGGCTGGGCGCTCGGCGGGGGAGCGGCGCTCATGGCGCTCATGGCCTTCACCGTGTGGGCGCTGCGCTACCCGTGGGGCCTCACGCTCGGCTGGGTCGTGCAGCTGCTCATCGTCGCGACCGGCTTCGTCAACGGTGCCATGTTCATCGCCGGCGGCGTGTTCCTCGCCTCGTGGATCTACGTGATGATCAAGGGCGCCGCGATCGACCGCAAGCGCGCGCCGATCATCGCCGAGTACAAGCGCCGCGTCGCCGCGGGGGAGATCGACCCCGACGACCCGGATGCGCTGCGCCGGCTCGCGACCGGCGGCTGAACACCGAGCCGCCCGCCCAGCCCCGCCCCGCTGACCACCGAACTCTGGAGAATACGCGCGGGTGCGCCGTCATTCGGCGCACCGGCGCCGGATGTCCCGAGTTCGGCGCCGAGCCCCGACCAGACCAGACCGACCGAACGATCGACGCGGTCGACCGCATCCAGCAGACCGCATCCAGCAGCAGGAGTAAGGAACGACATGGCAGACCTCCAGGAGACCCTCGTCCTCGTCAAGCCCGACGGCGTCGAGCGCGGCCTCACCGGCGAAGTGCTCCGCCGCATCGAGCAGAAGGGCTACTCGCTCGTCGACATCCGCATGGTGCAGGCCGACCGAGCCCTGCTCACCCGCCACTACGCCGAGCACGAGGGCAAGCCCTTCTTCGAGGGCCTCGTGAGCTTCATGCTCTCCGGCCCCACGGTCGCGATGCGCGTCGCCGGTCACCGCGTCATCGAGGGCTTCCGCTCGCTCGCAGGCACGACCGACCCGACCACCGCCGCCCCCGGCACGATCCGCGGCGATCTCGGCCGCGACTGGAACGCCGGCGTGCTGCTCAACATCGTGCACGGCTCCGACTCGCCCGAGTCGGCGGAGCGCGAGCTCGGCATCTGGTTCGGCGAGTAGCCGGCGCAACGGGCATCCGGTTCCCGGTTTCGGCCCTTCTGCACCCCGCAGCAGGGCCGAAACGCGCACATGGACGGTTCGTGCGCCGCGCGAGGGGGCGGCGTCCTCCCCATGGAAGGCCCCGCGGGCGGCGTGCGAGGCTGGAGGGATGACCGAGGAGCAGACGATTCAGGTATTCCCCGCGCACGTCTTCGATTCGCTGGGCGTCGACCCGCTCGTGCACGCCGATCCGATCGGCGGCTCGGTCCGCGTGGTCGAGAAGCGCCCGGCCGACGGGCCCATCACGCTCGTCACGGCAGGGGCGTCGCAGCTGCCGACCGACTCGGGGGAGCGCGTCGAGCTGGCCGTGGAGGTGCTGGACGGCCAGCAGGGCGCCGGTCGCATCGCGCTGCAGATCGTCTGCGACGACATCGCCGCGAACCGGCGGGTGCCCCCGGTGGACGCCCCGTGGCGCAATGGCGACCCCTTCCTCCGGGGCACCCGGATCTCCGCCATCATGGTGACCCCGTCGCGCTGGGGCGCGCCCTTCGAGGAGGTGCGCTCCGCCGAGGGCGAGCTCGTCGGGCACGTGCGCACCCTCCGCCTGCTCACCGACGCCGAGGCCTCCTTCGCGTCCGCGAACGGATGGCCTGCGCTGGTGGATGCGGCTGGCTCCCTCGACGCGCTGCTCGACGTCACGCGCGACGACGCCGTCGCGGCCCCAGGCCCCGCCGGGAGCACGCCCGTCTTCCTCTCGAAGCTGCACGCGGAGCATCCGCCCCGCTGGGTCACCTTCACCGGCGGCGACCTGCGGTCGGTCACGGGGCTCGAGTCCGAGGCCTACATGGACGACGCCGCCAACCACGAGGTGTGGTCCGTCGACTCCTTCCTCGCGCGCTTCCCATGGGTGGAGGGGTTCGTCCGCGAGGCGCGGCCCGGGCAGACGGCGCGGTTCGTCGACTCCTCCGGGGCGTACGCGCTCGAGGACGACTAGGCCGTGTCTTGTAAATAAGTCGCCCACGCGATCACCCCGTGCAACACCACCCCGGCCCGATACGTCACCGCGAGCTTGTCGTATCGGGTCGCCAGTCCCCGCCACTGCTTCATCCGGTTGAAGCGTCGCTCGATCACGTTCCGGCCCCGATAGTCGGCCGCGTCGAACCCGGGCGGGCGGCCGCCGTGGCTGCCTCGTCGGCGCCGGTTGGCCCGCTGGTCACGCGGCTCGGGAATCACCGCCTTGATCCGCCGGGCGCGCAGGTGCTTCCGGATCGCGCGGGAGGAATACGCCTTGTCTCCGCGGAGCTTCTCGGGCCTGGTCCGGGGCCGGCCTGGGCCGAGCCGCTCGACCCGGAGCTGCTCGAGCAGCGGGAGCAGCATGGGCGAGTCCCCGGCCTGCCCGGCGGTGCAGCACGTGACCAGCGGCAACCCTCGCCCGTCCACGAGCTGGTGCGTCTTGGTCGTCAGCCCGCCGCGGGAGCGGCCGATGGCATGATCGGATGGCTCACCGGCCGTCGTGGAACTCGACGATTCCTTTCGCGGAGCGGGTGATGTTGGTCGCGTGCTGGTGCGCGCGGACGATGGTGGAATCCACCGAGAGCGACCAGTCGAGCAGGCCTTCCGCGTCGGCCTGGGCGGCGAGGCGGGCCAGGGTCTGGTCCCAGGTGCCGTCGCCGGCCATGCGGCGGTGCCAGCGCCAGACGGTCTGCCAGGGGCCGTAGATGGTGGGCAGGTCGCGCCAGGGGATGCCGCAGCGGTAGCGGTAGATGATGCCCTCGATCATGAGGCGGGCGTCGGCGAACGGGCGGCCTTTCCTGCCGGTGGGGCCGGGCAGGGATGGGGCGATGAGTTCCCATTGGGCGTCGGTGAGGAGCTGGAAGCGGGACACGGGGTCAAGGGTCCCAGCTTCTCACCCGACTATTTATGAGACACGCCCTAGGAGCCTTCGCTCGACGCCGCGCTCCCGGCGGCCGCGGCCGACTCGGCGACCTGCCGGTGCAGCCGCTCGTGGTCCTCGTGCGTGAGCGCCTCGTCGCCGCCGAAGACGTACGGCTCTCCCGTGCCGGTCTCGATGAAGGCCTTCAGGCTCCGGTTCGCGAACATGCCCCAGGCGTTGGAGCACACGTCGTAGCACTGCTGCCCGGGGTCGAGCCCCTCGTGGGTGAACGTCACGACGGCGCCGTCCGCCGCGGGCTCGATGTCGAAGCGCACGGTCGTGCCGTTCCACTCCTGCTTGTCGGGGATGAAGTCGAGGTAGCTGCCCGTGACGAGCCACTCGACCCGGCGGCCAGGCTCGAGTGCGACGACGCGGAAGCCGCTGTAGTGCAGGCCCGGGACGACGTAGACGAACTCGTCGCCGACCGCGGTGGTCGTTCCGGTGATCCGCCCTCACCAGCCGGGGACGTCGTTGATCGCCTCGAACGCCCGCTCGGGCGTCTCCCGAACGGCGATCGTGGTCGTGAAGCTCGTGGCCATGTCTGGACTCCTTCGTCCGTCTCGCCGAGGGCGAGGCACTTGACTTGCGTGATGCAAGCGAGCGTAGATCGGTGACTTGCGTCACGCAAGTGCTAATCTCGGGCGATGCTGGGGAACACGTACGACGGACAGGTCTGCTCGATCGCCAGGTCGCTCGAGCTCGTCGGCGAGCGCTGGAGCCTGCTCATCATCAGGGACGCCCTGTTCGCCCGCGTGACCCGCTTCGGCGACTTCCGGCACAACCTCGGCATCGCCACCAACGTGCTCGCCTCGCGGCTGGAGTCGTTCGTCGCGAGCGGGATCATGACGCGGGAGGGCGGGGCGGACTACGTGCTCACGGAGAAGGGCCGCGCGCTGGCCGTCGCGCTTATCGCGCTCACCGAGTGGGGCGACGAGTGGGCCTCGCCGATCGACCCGCCGATCCTGTACCGGCACACCGCCTGCGGCGACGGCGCCGTGCACGCCGTCGCCTGCTGCGAGCGCTGCGGCGCCGTGCCGGTCGACGAGGTCGCCGTGCGCATCGGCCCCGGCATGCCCGCCGAGTACCTCGCCGCCCGCCGCGGCGGATCGCGGGCGGCGGCGACCGAGTAGCGCCGCCGGGCGCTCCGGCGTGTCGTCCGCAGTGCCCCCGGCGTCGTCGACACGCGGGGCTGAGCGCGTGCGGCGGGCCGCTCGGCCGAGGGCTAGGTTTCTGCCATGTCGAACGACGACGTGCGAGACGAGCGGCGGGGCCGCCCGTGACGATGACCCAGCTCGCGCTCATCAGCGCGATCGCCCTCGTCGGTCCGCTGCTCGCCGCCCACCCGCGTCTGCGCATCCCCGTCGTCGTCGGCGAGCTCGCCGCCGGCGTGGTCATCGGCTCGAGCGGATTCCGGTTGGTCGACGCGAGCGACCCGACCTTCGCGTTCCTGGGCGACGGCGTCGGCTTCGCGCTCGTCATGTTCGTCGCCGGATCCCACGTGCCGCTGCGCTCGCCGGCGCTGCGCTCCGGCTTCGCCGTGGGCGCGGTGCGCGCGCTCGCGGTCGGCGCGCTCGCCGTGCCCGCCGGCCTCGGGCTCGCCGCGCTGTTCGGCACGGGCAACGGCCTGCTCTACGCCGTGCTCATCGCCTCCTCGTCGGCGGCGATGATCCTGCCGAGCCTCGGCGGCGTGCCGCTCACCGCGCCGCCCATGGTCGCCATGCTCGCGCAGGTCGCGATCGCCGATGCCGCCTGCATCATCCTGCTGCCGCTCGCACTCGACCCGAGCACCGCGCTCGGCAAGCTCCTCGGGGTCGCGGCGGTGCTCGCGGCATCCTTCGTCGTCTTCCTCCTGCTCCGCTGGTCGGAGCGCACGGGCCGGCGCCATCGCCTGCACGAGGTCTCCGAGAGCCGGGGCTTCGCGCTCGAGCTGCGCATCTCGCTGCTGCTGCTGTTCGCGATCGTCGCCCTCGCGCAGGGCCTCGGCGTCTCGCCCATGCTCGCCGGCTTCGGGGTGGGTCTCGCCGTCGCCGCCGTCGGCGAGCCGCGCCGCCTCGCCCGGCAGCTGTTCGGCCTCACGGAGGGCTTCTTCGCGCCGCTCTTCTTCGTCTGGCTGGGCGCCGGGCTCGGCCTCACGGGCGTCCTCGCGCATCCGCAGCTGCTCCTGCTCGGCGCGGCCCTCGGCGTCGCGGCCGCGGTCGTGCACGGGCTCATGACGCTCGGGCGTCAGCCGTGGCCGGTCGCGGTGACCACCTGCGCGCAGCTGGGCGTGCCCGTCGCCGCGGCGACGCTCGGCCGCGCGCAGGGCGTCCTGGCGCCGGGGGAGGACGCCGCCCTGCTCGTCGGGGCGCTCGTCACGATCGCGGTCTCGGCGGCGCTCAGCGGCCGGGTCGCGAGGATCGCGACGAGCGGCGCTGGTCCGGCCCCCGCCGGCGCTGCGCCCACGGTCGGCGTCGGGTAGCCCGAGCGGGGAATCGTCTCAGCGGGCGTTCGGGGAATCGCTCCGGCGCCCCTCGGAAAAGCGAGGTCGGTGGCGCTCGCCTCCGCCATATGGCGGAGGCGAGC
>Ga0153918_1001292_pt1 | contig 10375 bp, 11 predicted proteins | sample TSFL002MetaG_FD_104687 | JGI IMG/M metagenome (GOLD analysis project Ga0153918, IMG submission 104687) | Attine ant fungus gardens microbial communities from Florida, USA - TSFL002 MetaG | ecosystem: Host-associated > Fungi > Mycelium > Unclassified | place: USA: Florida, Paynes Creek Historic... | reverse complement strand
GTAATCCCTCTGCTCTCCGCCCGCTCACCCGCTCACTCCCCAACAGCTCCTCGCCGCCCTTCCCGCCCCTCTCAACCCAAATCCATCCCTCAAGCGCAAATCTCTCGATGCTCTCCAGCCCCCAGAACCTCCAAAGCGTCTTCGCACAGACGCCCACGAGGATGGCGAGCTCACTGACGACATTTCCCCGGTCCATCCCGTCCCCGTCCGCCGTCCCAAGCGTGGCCATCTCCCAATGTCCCATTTTGACGAGCTCCATGACAAGTACCACAATGCTGGACGCACCCTCAAGTACTCTGGAGACACCCGCTTCTGGTCCACCTACCCTCCCACCCACAAAGAATACCGCCCCCTTGCCGATCCCCCTCCCCCCAACTCTCTCTACCACAAGTACGGTGGCCTCATCGCCAGAATTGAGCTCCTTGATGCTCTCGTCTGCTTCGCTTACGCCCTCTGGACCAAAGACTACTCCCGCAAGACTTGTAACAAAGACACATGGACCACCATCGCTGCTTTCCTTTCCTGGTGCAAGAGCAAGTGGCTCGCCCAGGAAAATGCCATCGATGAGGCCGAAAAGACCTTCATCGGTCTCATGTGAGTCTTACTCGTCCTTCATTGCTCTCTCTCTCTCACATCTCTAACAGCTTCATGATCGAATCCTTCATTGACGCAAGGAAAATGTTCTATACCATCCGCCAAGAGCTCGATCGAGGAATGGACAGGATCTCCGAACAAGCTAAAGCAAAAATAGAAGCCGCTATCCAGGATGCCGAGCTCACCGCTGCTAACCCCTCTCTCCTCCCTTCAAAGTCACACTCCACTCCTCCCATGCTCCCCTCTCCTGCCAGCATTGCTCCCTCCAACAGTGCCAACTCCACTCCCACTAGCCGCGATGGTGCCACTCCCAACACAGACTCTCGTCTTCCTGGCCCCTCTCAGAATCCACCTCCACAGCCCCCTCGTCAGCAGCCTCCTCATCCTCCTCCCTTCTTCCCTCTCCTTCCTCGTAGAGTTCGTGAGAGCCCTGCCCCTCCTCCCTCCTATCTTGAGGCCGCTGCCAAGGTTTCTGAGCCTATTGATGTTACCATGATCGCTAATCTCAAAGATCTCACTGCTACTTATCGATCAACCGCTTCATTAATGTTCGAGTCCCAAAAATTGTTGAACCTTGCCACATTGGCTCGACATTTCCCAACTACCTTTTCCAGGATGGTCTACAGCACCCTCACTCCAACAGAAGAGCATGAGCCCGACTTGGAGGACGAGGAGGGCGAGTTATTCTGGCCCGGTCAGCTCGTCACTGGAGAGGGTTTGGGCTGGGTGTGTCTTATGGCTAAGGCCATGATTTCAGAATTCGGCAAACTCTATGGTTATAAAGGTCTTCAGGGTGTCGTTCCAAAGCCGAACGACGCACCCAAGCCCTACCAACGGCCCCTTCATCCTCAGATGTCTGCTCCCGCCCCGCGATAGAATCCCCCCATCCGTCCATTTTCAAACTGGAGGCCTACTTTGGCAGCCCCACTCTATATCCGCCACGGCCCCCAACAAGCGTCATACCACGCGCCTTCCGGACTAACTAAAGTGAACATCTTTCCAATTAGGTCTAAATCCTACCCGATTTCGCCGTAGTGCCCTGCTACCTCAGTCTCATGGTTTAATCTTTTGAGTCTGGGGTGTTGAAATGGCTGCCACTGTTTGGATACTTTGGGAAAGCATCAATTTGTATCTTTAGACGCAAACAAAATGTCACTTTTCGTATTCCCACCCTCACCCCCTATTGTGTATACCATCCATTGTGATTTACTACCAGACCTGCTCCCTAATTTTTATTGTTTGGTTATCCATCGCTTGCATTCACTATTACCACTGCATTTCCCCTAGCATTCTTGTTTAACCTGCTTTCAAAGTTGTTGATCCACCCACACATTCCCACCTGGTTACCTTCAACCAAGTGCTCCCATTTTAAAATTTAAATCCTTTTTGTACTCTGTTATATTCACCCTTTGGACAATTTGTTTAGTTTCATGGTTGTGGATTTCCAGTAATTGATTTCTGAATTTGTAGTTGTGCCCACTTGGAAAAAGAAGCACTGTGCTTATTTTGGAATTTCCTGGAATTATCAGGGGCCCAACAGTGCTGCAGCGCTGAGTATCGCTGAAATAGTATTTATCTATGACAAGCTGTTGGCAGTGGCGGTGGTGCTATAACCGTTCCGGAACTTGCTGTTGCCGATGACCGCCGATTCGGAGGTCTCAAAGTATAAGTGTCTCCTTGGTTGGCGTGGTGATTCCTTACTGTCCATCTGTGTCGGGATGTCAATCGCGTTCTTGGCGGTTTTTTATTTGCGGTGTATATACAGAAAGCCCTCCGAGGTACTGCCTTCCGATCTCCGGAATAGAACCTGTTCGCTATAGCAATATATATATGTATATATATACATACGTACATTCCACCTAATTTATCTCACCATGCTCATGTGGAAGAAAAAGATCCATCGGGACATTTATACCTCCGTTACTTCCTGCCCCTCTACCCTCTTCTGTTTTCCCAAATATCACGTCGGTTTGCCTTCTCTCCTTCTCTCTCTACAAATGAAAAAGTCCGAGGTTTCAGGAAGCAAACTTGATGATACACTTGATGTGTGTGTTTTTGGTACCTTTTTCTCGCAGATGATGGTGATGGTGATGATGATGATGACTGGACAAGTCTGCGGTCCTTTTCCTTTTGTTGTTGTTATTTTATATGGATCGGTGGGTGGCGACTCGAGGATGTTTCGATCTGATCTTTTCAAGATGATAAATGAAGTATGCTCAACCATGCAAGGAAAATGAGCACCCAAAGAGTTGTTTGTGTTATGTCGATCAATTCATTTATCCTTTTTATCCTTTATCGTCTATCATGTCTTCATCTTCATCGTCGTTGTTCGCCGTCCAATCATTCTCATCATTTTGTTCATCATCAATAAAATATCAACATCAAAAACAGAAACAAAAACAAAAAAGCATGATCACCATTCCTTTCCACTCAAAAGAGAAAAAGAAAACGACGTATTATGACTGATACTCGATCGTTTTGCAGACCTTTCACAGTCATGTGAAGCCTGCCACCCTTGTCAATGTCCTACTCCACTCTTACTCTGCTCATGCATGATGTGTGATCATCACTTGTTTCGTGTGTCTAGCTTGCCGGGATCGATTCCTGAATTGGATCGTCACATACCATACGTCACACCGGCGACCGGAGAGCCCACCCAAATATGGGATCAAAAAAGTCCCTGCGATTATTCTTTGAAAGTGTGCATAAGATATACAAAGCAATGTCTTCCTTGCGGTCAATAGATGCATGACCGCAATCAGGATTCATGACCGCAATCAGGATTCACTTCTGATCACTGATTATTAAGAAATGACATTCTTACGATCGCAAATGGGAAAACAGCGGCTGCTGCTACTGATCTGTTGTTCTCTTTCGTCGTTTCAATGTTCCAGATGATTCCTAATATATTCAATTGCGGATGGGATACACCCCAAATCCTCTGTTAGATCATTACAAGAATAGGCAGTCATTCCTGGAGATTAACAACGCAATCCCTGATCCTCGGGCGGATCCATACAATACCTCACGCAGCTTGAGAGTAGCAATACATGTATGACAAACTTGTGTGCATGGGCATAGAGACACAAAAGAAATTCAAGTGCAGTGAAGGCAAACATAGCAAAGACAGAGTAGTGTCAACGAAAAAGGGAAATTCGCCACCAAGGACAAGTTCTGAATCCTTGTTCGCTCCCTCCACACCTGATGGACGAAAGGCATAAGAGTTTTTTTCTCCCTTTTCACCGGTTGGATTTGGCAACACGCTCGAGTTCGTCCTTTTTCTGCAAACACATAAATATATATATATATATTTCACTATGAAACTGACCTTAATGGCATACGAGTTGGAGGAACCCTTGGCGGCATTAATGAGTTCATCAGCAAGGCATTCAGCAATTGACTTGACGTTGCGGAAAGCAGATTCACGGGTCTATTTGAACCAGGTCATCTCGATATTCACTGCACCTCAAAAAAAGGAGATTCTACATACACCAATGGTAATGAGAGCAATAGCTTGGTTGACTCGGCGAAGAGGTGACACATCAACAGCTTGACGACGAACAGTTCCTTGCGAACCAATACGAGTTGAGTCTTCGCGGGGACCAGTATTGACAATGGCATCGACAAGAACCTGGGTTCGGCAAGCAGATTCAATCAATTTTCCGATTTAAACGTTCCAGAATTGCGAACCTGGATGGGATTTTGGTCTGTGAGTAGATGGATGATTTCAAAGGCATGGGCAACAATGCGGACAGCCAAAAGCTTCTTCCCATTGTTACGGCCCTTCATCATCAAGCTAAATGAAAATCAGGATATCAATACAAAGCGATATGGTCCAGCTGTAACAGCGCACCTATCTACCAATCGTTCGACAATAGGCATTTGCGCCTTCTTGAATTGTTTCTTGGCATAACGTCCAGCAGTGTGAGGAAGATAGACAGCATGACGAGTCTGGATGTAGTCAGCTAGCGAAATATCCTTTACATCAACTCTGTTTAATGCTATTAGAACTGCTTCCCATTAAAATATTGCAACTCACTCCTGAGTGTCCCATTTTCCGAAAAGCTTGACCTCTTGACCGAGTTTGGAGACATCCTTGGGAAGCGTGGAGACTGCCATTCTTTATTCTTGGCGTGAATACCTCGGGGACTAACTATACGATTGTTAGACGCTCCCACCTTTGCGCGTATATTTGTCCTTGTTACATTCGACACATCAAAGTTCAGAGCATCCGGTATCTACCGAAACTGTACAGTTCTTAACTATGGGTCCGGGCCGAAGAGAATGATCGAACACAGTACTTAAATGATATTGATCTGGGTCGCAATCAATCAAAATTTCTTGTATTCCTGATCATACTCCCTGCCCTGAGGCAGACTCTTCCTTGCAGCGAGGCAGTGAGATCCTCCGGAATTTCCGCCTGCCGAGAGCAATCGGCCGGCCTTCATCATCGGGTCGTATCTCTTCAATGATCGGCTTTCCATCCTACGAGAAAATTGGGTCCCAGAAGGCTGAGGAGTTGTCTGTGGTGAGAACGCATTCTGTGAGGCTAATTTAAGTACAGGGCAGTCCACTCCATAAATCATCTGCAGCCATGATTTGGTGTTTTCAAGGTGGTCATTATATCCTTTTTCATCACAAACATTTCGGGAATGTCTAGCCAAGTCGAGTTCGCAGGCTGCAAGAAGTGGAAATGCTGCCTTCAAATTATCCAAGTTGTAACCGTGATTGAACATGACTGACAGTCCTTTTACATCATGATATGGCTCTTCTCTTGGACTGGGGGCATACCTTGCACCATTGTGGCCACAACTTGCAAGGCTGCGCGAGGGTTTCCTCTGCGCCGAAAATAGGCACCTACCATCATCCAGTTGCCTCGCTCGCTCTTGGAGAGTCTCAATAACTCGATAATCGATTCCGGATTTAGGCCTGAATCCTGAGAGAGGTCATACACTTGCTTTTGTCCCTGAATCTCAAAAACGAGACGTGTTTCCAAAGAATATGGTAGAGAAGGAGTCTGAGAAAGATTTTTTCTCATACCGATCGAGGTGCCCACGTACATGGATGTATGCGCAGAGTATGATATGGGGTCGCCACCTGGAGTCCAGCTGGAATCATGCGAGCGATCATCTTGATCTGACTGTGGTGGTCCTGGCGTATCGAGTCCATATGGATGTGTAAATGAAGGTCGTTTCTGAACTGGAAAGTCGCAACGAGATCGTTGCGGATTAGGCCATGTTGGATGGCAGTCTCTGATAGTAGAAAACTGATGAGACGGTCCGCGAGCTTTGCATGAATGAAATTGTTCTAAGAAGGGACCATCTAACGGATACAGGCGTAGACCTTCCGATGAGCCGAGCCGGAGACGCAGCGCACGCTCGGCACTTTTTCGGTGTTGGAATTCGACAAAGTAGTAGTGTTGCCCTGGTATCCCATTGGTATATGGGAATATTTGTGATCTGCAGAATCTGATTCAATCAAAAGAAATATTTCCTCAGAACATTGGACCAAAAGCCAAGCGCTTGTTCCATGTTCACGACGAGTCGGCACGTACATCTCTCCTGCGTTGGTAAAGATATCACGGATGTTGGCTGGCTCCCCGCCGTTGCTTACGACTCTAAGAACAGAACGAGGATCGGACTGACAATCCATCAGGCTATCACGAGGAGATCAAGAATACCGGAAAGAGTCAGTTCAAGTAGAATTGTGCCATGTTTGTCTCATACATTTGTACCTGGATCTTCAATACGATGATTAACAATGAATCATGCTTACTGTGCCATATGGGGTGTCAAAATCATGGCTGATAACTCAATTATACTTGTCCAATCTATGGCATGATCTTACTATCTCTAGCAAGAAAACAATTTGACTCGTGTGAATTCTGAAGACTGAGAAAACGCTTATGACAACAAAGGGGTTCGAACCCTTGCCTCAAGTTGAGACTGGATTTAGAAACCTAATTCCAGCGCCTTAGACCACTCGGCCATGTTGCCATTCCCTTTGAGTTATATGCATATATTAGTAATCCAATGTCTTCTTTTGATGGGAGTCTACGTGTCACATGGCATGACGGAACTATGTCTGCCGGAATTTCTCGCCTGGTCCTCCTTGGCCTACAGAAGAATGGGTGTACACGGACTCACCACTTACCTTCATGAACATACTCGTACTTTATCAACCCCTGTCACCTTCTCGTACCCTCCTACAAATGTTGTTTCGTTAGTAGTGGATGGATGGTCGTAAGTCTGATTAGATATCAATTTGGCATCTCCAATTCAGATCATTTTAGCTTTATATACCACTTATACCAGGGTCCTACATTGCCATGGGTCTACGGCGGTGAATATCCAAATTTTTTGTCTAGGATTACTCAAATTATAGAGGCTTGGGTGCGCCTGGGCCTCAGGATATACTTTGTTTTTGATGGTTGGATTTCTATCCTCATGAGAAATATCCATTAAATAACCCTGACCTTAAAGGCGCGTGTCCCGATATCAAAATACCAACTATCTGTACTCGCCTTGGTCAATCACATGTACAACCAGCCTTACTCTTTTTTCGAACTTCAATGGTTTCCCGGTCGACGACTCGGTTTCTTCATGAAACAAGAATCCTCCCTCCTCTTTCATTTGGCGCTTGTATATATGCTCTTCACAGACTGGCCGAAGATAACGACTCACTAGAGATTCACTATGCCGATGAAGAAGGAGACCCATATGCTGTTGAGCTTGCAGGTCGTGTGGGCGGTTATGTGGTCGGTAATGACTCCGATTTTGTTATCCTGAACGCCCCCGGATATCTGGGATATATTCCCCTTGATGATATGATATGGGAGGCACCCAAATTTCAGCAGTCTCTACCAGTTGATGATGAACTTGACAATGATTTTCGCATAGTATCGAAAACCAAGTCCAAGAAAAAACACGAGGTCCCGCCTGGACGAGGGATCATTCCACCCGAAGGTGTGGACAATCTCTGTCTATCCTGTACTATCTATCATCCGGATACACTCGCATCACAATTGAACCTTCCAGTTACACTTTTACCTCTCCTTGGAGCTCTCGTTGGAAACGATTTTACTCACCATTCAGATTCTGATCGCCGTTCTATTCAGCACCTATTTTTTGACAGGAGACTAACGCTGGTTCAACGCATTGAGAACGCCGCAGCTGCTATGCGTAGCATCATGTCCCCTGCGAGTTCAAGGAAAAAAAGTAAATATCAAATTGGTAGTGTCATGGATTTTATCGACAGAACGGTTCATTTATTGTTATCACGCCTTTCAACACCACCCAATTCTGGGGAGGTGGATGAAATTGTTGATAAAGTCGTGACGGCAGCTCTTCAGTATGCAATCAATAAAGTGGAGAACACTACCCTGGGGCCTTCACCCATCTGTGTGCTTCACGAGCCAGATGTGTGCCCCTTCCTTCCCTTCATGTCAAGGCGTGTTCTGGAAGAAAGTGAAGGGATTGATAGCGAAACACCTGCGTTAGTACAGAGTGCTGCCATTCGCGAACACTATGTGGAGGCATATCGAAAAGGACTTTTTTCACCTCTGTTGATGGATGTGTTGTGCACTGGTACCTCGTGGCCAAGGCTATTCCTCGAGAATCCCGACCTTGAAACTGTCTCATGTAGCATTACACGTCCTCTCCGCTGTTGGATATACTCCGTTTTGGATGACTCGCTCGGGTTACCGATTCCCGTGGAAGAACCAATTAAAACTGATGCAGCTCTAAGGCAAAATAATGATCTACAGGAGGCAGAAGATGAAGAACTCATTGATGTAGTCGAGTCCGACAATGAAGAGAAAAGCGGTGATTTTCTAGCCCCGCTTAAGGGCGAGTTACAGCGTTTACATATTTCTGACGCTAATGTGGAGAGAGATTCTTCAGTCTCTGTCGTATCGCAAAGATCGAATCGAATCGGAAGTCCGAAAGTCATAGAATATGTGCGGCGGGGAACTCGAATAGCTGCTGAAACAGTCCAGGTTGTGTCACTGGATGATCTCCTGTCACGTATTCCCTGCTCTATCTCAGAAGCCGATGTTGACGAAACGATCTTTCTTGTACAAAAGCCGATCGAGGAGCGTTTCACTATCTTCTTGCGGATATTGGAATCTGACTTACCCTCTGTTCGTAATGTTTCCCAAGAATATTTATATCCTATTCTGGCGATTCGATGGATTGTACACTGTCTCTACCGCCGGGAAACTGAAACAGGATCGAGAGATAGGGAAAGAGAGAAATGGACGGCTCGTGAGACAAAATGTCTTTTTGCCACTTTTGCCTCTTGGACGCTTGGACCGTCTGGTGTCACTGATGGTCATGAGTCGCCTCCTGTCCAGGACAGAAATGTACAATTGTCTGCGCAGTTTCTGACTACCATGGAGACTATTGAACATCTAGTACAAGCCCTTCTATTGACGTCCCTTGTTCCTTCGACTGTTCATCGCTTTTCTGGGAAGCTCTTCCATGCGTACCTCTCTGGTAGCCTGGCCCTACCAGACAATAACAACAGTATTGAACAAATGTGGCAAGCGTGCCATGTGGGTTTGATAGAAGCTTTCAGAGAAGATTGGGTAAAAGGAAAAGAAAAAAAGCGACCTCCCGTTGACAATGCTACCGTTGCCGCTACTTTGAGCCAGAAAACAAGGCAGGCAGGCAGGAAGGCAGGGTTTTCTCTGTTAGCCAACTTGAATGAATAAAAACATGGTGTTGTAGCCGTTTCCCTGTAATTGTATCAACATGTGTATAGCTGACTTTATGTGTGTATTTGCAGTGACGGTATTTGATCGAAAGCTGAATTACACTATCAATGTTTCAAACTTGAATGTAACACTGGGCAGTGCTCTTGTTCGATGAGGATTTTGATCACATTTCGATGTGTCAAGGGTTCTTGGCATTGCCTCACCGCAGTCCCAATCTGATCCAATTCGTCATTTCAGCCCGCGGTGATCAACGATGTTAAAACTGTTGCTTTATGAATACAGCACATCCGTACCTTTCTACTGAGCCAATGGCTGTTCAGTAAGGAAGCAGCAATTTCTCTCTCTATTGTTACGTTTGCAAGATTATGCCCGATTATTACCCTGGTTTCCCTCGGTAAATCAATAGAGTCAGACACCTAGATCTACAGATACGTAGGTATCTAAACCAGATGAGGATTATCTCCCTTTTGATCATGGCGCTCCCAAGGACCAGCCAGCTAGCTGCCCAGTTGATTCCATTCCATGTAGGGCATGAAACGAAATGGCATTGTGTGCCTTAACTCCGAGTGAAGAGGGTGCTTGGCAATGGACACGGCTGTGGTAGGTTGGCATTCTGTTCAGGTACGGCTATGTCGTAGCAGTGCCTTGCTTCGAAAGGTGGCGTTGTATTGAAGTAGATTATTAATGTCTCGGACCCAGTCGTCATCCTTACCGGGCCCAGCACTCTCGTGGTGCTCGCCTTCATCACCCGGTTCAATAATTGAAGATCTGTTGATACAAGGAACAGGATACGGTGATGCTTGGACATTGACATATTCACCAGGACTCAATACGTGTGAGGTTCTACCATCCATGGAAACTCCTGCAGGAGACCTACTGCGGTCCCCTACCTATCGATATGTGACATGAGATGAGATTTAAGATTAGAGTCTGAACACTTACTCGTAACGTTATTACAGAAGATGCAGGAAATACGAGGGGCCGAAAGGACAGGCTCCGAGGGCAGATTGGGGTAAGGACCAATGCACTCAATGAGGGGTGAACAATAGGACCACCAGCAGACAG
>Ga0153918_1001291_pt1 | contig 10377 bp, 9 predicted proteins | sample TSFL002MetaG_FD_104687 | JGI IMG/M metagenome (GOLD analysis project Ga0153918, IMG submission 104687) | Attine ant fungus gardens microbial communities from Florida, USA - TSFL002 MetaG | ecosystem: Host-associated > Fungi > Mycelium > Unclassified | place: USA: Florida, Paynes Creek Historic... | reverse complement strand
TCGTCGATGCGCAGGCGGGCGTCGGCGACGGCGAGCAGCGGGTCCACGCGGTGCTCCGCGACGAGGACGCACATGCCGGCGTCCTGCGCGAGCGCGCCGAGGAGGCTCGCGATGCGCACGCGGGCCTCGGCGTCCAGGTCGGCGAGCGGCTCGTCGACCAGCAGCAGAATCGGCTGCTCGACGATCGCCGCCGCGATCGCGACGAGCGTCGCCTCGCCCGCCGACAGCCCGTGCACGGGTCGATCGAGGAGTCCCGTCACGCCCACGCGCTCGGCGACCTCGCGCACGCGCGCCGTCACGATCGTCGGCGCGACGCCGCGCAGCTCGAGCGCGAGGCCGATCTCGTCGCGTACCCGCTCGGTCGCGAACGCGTCGCGCGGGCGCTGCAGTACGACGCCGATGCGCCGGGCGAGATCGCGGGGAGGCACGGCGAGCCGGTCGTGCCCGACGACGTGCAGCACGCCGGAGATCCAACCGCCGTCGGTGTGCGAGTGCAGCCCCGCGATCGCGCGCAGCAGCGTCGACTTGCCCGAGCCGGTCGGGCCCGAGAGCAGGGTGAGCGTGCCGGGCGCGAGGGCGAGCGAGGGGAGACGGATGCCGCGCCGCGCGCCGCGGCGGTCGTCCGCGTCGCGCCCCGGGGAGCCTCCGCGAGGGGCGGCACCGCGTTCGCCCGGCCCGTCGCGTCCGGCGCCCGTCGAGACGTTCGTCGTCGCGGCATCCGCCGAGCCGGCATCCGCCGAGCGCGTCCGGTCGTCCGGTCGGGGAGGGCCGCCGTCGAACCCGAGCTCGAGGTCGCGGGCGACCACCGGCTCGAGGCAGTCGCCCTCGACGGGCCTGCCCGCGAACCCGCGCAGCTCGAGCGCCGTCGCGACACCGCCCGCCCGCTCGAGGGTGCGCTCGAGCAGCGGCAGGAGCATGCGCGCGCCGGCCACGAGCCCGGGCCGGGAGGGCCCGGGCGCCCGCTGCCTGCGCACAACTCTGGAGATTTCGGGTCTTCGCGCTCGAAAACGGGCCTGAACGCTCGAGATCTCCAGAGTTGTGCGGACCTGCGACGGAGCCTCCAGATGCTGGGACGCGCCCGGCGCAGCAGACCGCCGCCTCGGCGGTTCGCGCAGCCGCTGCGCGAACCGCACGGCGCGGGCGGCGTCGGCGAGCGAGGGGAGCATGGCCCAGGCGATCGCGATGGCTCGCGCGATCCCGCGCAGGGGGCCCCGCCGGCCGGCCCGGGCGAGCAGCCGATGCACCTCGAGGAACGAGTTGAGCGCGCCGAACGCGATGATCGCCGCCGCGATCGGCAGGGCGCTCGATGCGGCGACCCACAGCCCGTCGACCGTGACGGGCCCGAGCACCGTGACGTGCGCGAAGGGCGGCGGCACGCGCAGCACGGGGAGCGGGAGCAGCACGGCGCCTGACCCGTCGGCGCCGTGGAAGAGGACGCGATACACGACCCGGGCCGCCGTGAACGCGGCCGCGAGGGCGACCGCCGCGCGCAGCGGCCCGGGTCGGAAGGTCATCGAAGGGAGGTCAGCGCGTCATCACGCGGCCGGGGCGGCGGGCGCCGTGGGCTGGCCGTTGAGGCTGAAGAGGAACTGCACCGAGTCGCCCGGCTGGAGCTGCTGCGTCGAGGCGCCTTCCTGCGCGTAGTCCCAGTTGCCGCCGGCGGGCTTGACCCACAGAGACCAGTAGGCGAAGCCGGCGGGCATCCCCTTGCACGTCTCGAAGTAGTCGGAGCCGTCCTCCGCCTTGATCGCCGTGTCGGCGGCGGGCACGCCGTTCACGCGGCAGGCGACCTGGTCGCCGTACTGCTCGGTGCCCTCGATCTTCACGCTCGCGTCGCCGAAGGCCTCGGCGGCGGTGATCGCCGTGTCGGTGGATGCGCACCAGGTCTGCGCGGGCTTCTGATCGAGCGCCGAGGAGTCGACGACGACCGTGACGCCCTTAGCGTCGGCGGCGCAGGCGCCCTCGGTCGCGGCGGCGGGTGCGCCGGCCGACGCGGATGCGGAGGCGCCCGGGGCGGCGGACGACGCCGTCGGAGCGGAGCCGCCGCCCGCGCACGCGGCGAGGGAGAGGACGAGGAGGGCGGATGCGGCGGCACCGGCCGCGACGCGCAGAGTCGAGATCACGCGCCCAGGGTAGCCGCGGGGGCGCGTTGCGTTCTGTTTCATCGGACGCGGTCGGGGCCTTCGGACGACTGCGGTGGATGCCCCCGGAGGCCGGCGCCGTACTCGTCGGCATGCGCTGAGGAGCGTGGGCTCCCCGCGCTCTCGTTGTCGGTGGTCGTGCCTATGGTCGGCGGCGGAGCGTCCGAGGAAGCAGCAGGCCGGGGGACGGCGGATCGAGAAAATACTTGAGGTTTACAACATGGAAGATGTACCGTGACGGCGAAGTGGAGCGTCGACGTCGCCCTGATCGTCGAGTGGCTCGAAGCACTCGACGATCGCTCATACATTCAGGTGATCGCGGCGATCGAGCTGCTCGAAGAGCACGGGCCGCACCTCGGTCGACCGGTGGTCGACACGGTCGCGGCTTCCCGGCACCGGAACATGAAGGAGCTCCGGCCCGGCTCAGCGGGTCGGTCCGAGCTTCGGGTGTTGTTCGCCTTCGACCCGGAGCGTCAGGCGATCATGCTCGTCGCGGGCGACAAGGCGGGCAACTGGAGGAAGTGGTACATCGACCGCATCCCGATCGCCGACGACTTGTTCGACGACCATCTGAGAATGCTGAAGAAAGGGAGGCACGATGGCGATGCGTCTCGATGAGGTCCTCGCCCGCCGACCGGTCGATCGGTCGGCCGTGGAGGAGCACAAGCGCAAGCTGCTCGAGGAGGTGCGCGCGCACCGACTGCGCGAGCTTCGCGAGGCGTCCCAGATCACGCAGGTCGAGCTCGCGGAACGTCTGCAGGTCAGCCAGAATCGCGTGTCCAGGATCGAGCGCGGAGAGATCGACCGCTCCCAGATCGACACGATCCGGAAGTACGTGGAGGCCCTCGGCGGCAGGCTCCGTGTCGAGGTGGAGCTCGGCGACGAGCGCATCCGGATCGCCTGAACGCGGCGCGCGATTCCCGGAGTCGGTCAGCGTCCGGGCCGCACGCCGAGCAGAAGCCGGGAGCATGCGCCGACAGATACCGCAGATGAGGATCTGTCGGCGCATGCTCCCGGATTGTGCGGTCGGAGACGGCCTCTACCCTGCTGCCGTCGCGCCCTCGCGCGCATCCAGCACCAGTCGGGCGATGTGCAGCCCCAGATACGCGGTCTCGTCGATCGTGATTGACGCCTCGAACGCCATCTCGATCAGGTAGCGCACCTTCACCGCGCAGGCCATCGCCTCCGGATGGGCGTTCGAGATCGCGTCGAACAGGGTCGGATGCGGGTCGCTGATCTGCTTCCCGGCCGAGACGCGCGCGAACACGTAGCGCAGGTGCGTGACGAAGCGCGCTGCGTTCATCGAGTCGCGGTCGATCGGCAGGCCGAACGATCGCTCGACGACCGAGAAGATGCGCGCGATCGTCTCGGTCATCTGCATCGCGGCGCCCAGTCCGGGCGCCGCGAACTGCGCGTTGACGAGGTGCATGGCGAGCGCCACCGCCTCGTCGGGGTCGAGCGCGACGCGCAGCACCTCGTTCGCGATCCGCACGCCCCGAACGCCGATCTCGTACTCGCGCGGGTACAGCTGCTGCACCTCCCAGCGCAGCGGGAACTCCATGGTCACGCCCTCCGCGGCCCGCTGCACGGCGAAGTGCAGATGGTCGGCGAGCGGCAGCACGAGCGCTTGGCTGACGCGGATGCCGAGCGCCTCGTTGGCGTGCTCGGCGATGCGCGCCGCCGCCCGCACGCAGTCGAGCGGGGTGTCCGAGAGCAGCTCGACCAGCTGCGCGCTCGCGGCCTCCTCGCTCGCGAGGAAGACCTGCTCCACCTTCTCGTTCGCGACCGGGTCTCCCGCGCGCACCCCGAACCCGACGCCGCGTCCGAGCGCGACGAACTCGCGCTCCTGCTCGTCGACGGCGAGCACGGCGTTGTTGCCGATCACCCGTTTGATCCTCATGCGAGTCGTTCGAGCTCCCGATCAGCCGAGGTCCGCGCCGTTGCAGGCGATGACCCGCTGATACCAGTGGAAGCTGTCCTTCCTCGTGCGGGCGAGGCTCCCCGGCTCGGTCTCGCCGCGGTCGACGTGGATGAACCCGTACCGCTTCGAGATGCCCTGGTGGGTGGAGATCAGGTCGATCGCCGTCCACGGGCAGTAGCCGAAGACGTCGACGCCGTCGGAGATCGCCAGCCGGATCTGCTCGATGTGACGCCGCAGGTAGTCGATCCGGTAGTCGTCGCGCACGCGCCCGTCGACGAGCTCGTCGACGGCGCCGAGCCCGTTCTCGGTGATGATGAGCGGCAGCCAGTAGCGGTCCCACAGCCGGCGCATCGTGGTGCGGAACCCCACCGGGTCGATCTCCCAGCCGAACGCGTTCGTCGGCAGGTGCTCGTTCTTCACCGCCCGGTACAGGCCGACCTCGCCGCGCACGATCTGCTGGTCGCCGCCGCGGGTCTGGATGTCAGAGGCGTCGCCGCGGGAGGCGCCGACGGTCTGCGTCGAGTAGTAGTTGAACGCGATGAAGTCGGGCTTCCCGCTCGAGAGCAGCTCGAGGTCGCCGTCCGCCAGCTCGGGTGCGATGCCCCGCTCGACGAGGTACGCCCAGGCGAGCGGGTGGTAGACGCCGCGCACGGCCACGTCGAGGTACATGAGGTTGCGGATCGCGTCCCAGTCGTCGGCGGCGATGACGTCCTCCGGCGCGCAGGTCGCCGGGTAGACCGACACGATGTTCGGCGCCGGGCCGATCTTCGCATCCGGCAGCAGCTCGTGGCACAGCGCCATCGCCCGCGCCTGGGCGACGAACATGTGGTGGTTCTGCTGGTAGACGGTGCGCTGGTCGGCGTCGCCGCTGCGCCCGGTGGTGCCGATGGCCTTCCCGTGCAGCACCATCATGTTCTGCTCGTTGATCGTCAGCCAGTACCGCACCTTGCCGCCGAACTCCTCGAACAGGATGCGGGCGTAGCGCGCGAACGCGTCGATCGTCTCCCGGTTCGACCAGCCGCCGCGGTCGTCGAGCGCGGCGGGCAGGTCGAAGTGGTAGAGCGTGACGACGGGCTCGATGCCCTTCGCCCGGAGCTCGTCGATGAGCCGGTGGTAGAAGGCGAGGCCCGCCGGGTTGATCTCGCCGTCGCCGTCGGGGACGATGCGCGTCCAGGCGATGGAGAACCGGTAGGCGCGCAGGCCGAGCTCGGCGAACAGCGCGACATCCTCGGCGTAGCGGTGGTAGTGGTCGGCGGCGACCGTGAAGTCGGCGACGCCGTCCGGCCGGTGCATGTGCGTGTCGATGACGGACGGCCCCTTGCCGTCCTCGTTCCACGCCCCCTCGACCTGGTAGGCCGAGGTGGACGCGCCCCACAGGAAGCCGTCGGGGAAGGGGAGCAGTTGCTCGTAGTGCATGGTCATGAGTCCTTGTGCGTGTGCGATGCGGTGGGTGGGCGTGCTCGCGGGCGGCGGGCCCGCGAGCACGCTCCGGTTCGTTCGGGTCAGCGGGCGATGGCCAGCACGGGCTCGCCGGCGAGCACGTCGCCCGACGCGGTGACCCGCACCGTTCCGGCATCCGCCGCATTCGTGACGACGACGATGACCGTCGCGGGGTGACCGGCTCGGCGGACGGCGTCGAGGTCGACGGTGACGAGGCGCTGGCCCGCGGTCACGGTCGCGCCCTGGGCGACCGGGTCGATGAAGCCCTCGCCCTTCATCTGCACGGTGTCGATGCCGATGTGCACGAGCACCTCGACGCCCTCGTCGGTCTGGATGCCGAAGGCGTGGCCCGTGTCCATCGCGGCGACGACGCGCCCGCTGACGGGCGCGACGACCGTGCCGTCAGCGGGCTCCACACCGAGGCCCGGTCCCATGGCGCCGGAGCCGAACGCCGCGTCGGGGATGCGGTCGAGCGGCACGACCTCGCCGCGGACGGGGGAGACAGCCTCGACGAGGCTGGTCGCGACGGCGACGGCCGCGCTCGCGCCCGCGGCCGTGCCGGGGGCGGTGGCGCCCGTCCCCGCAGCCGGGCCGTCGACGTCGACCGTGAGGCCGGCGCTGAGCCGCGCATCCTGCTCCGGCGACGCCTGCTCGAACCGGAACGACAGCGCGAAGGCGACGACGCCCGTGACGACGGCCGAGATGGCGAGCGCGACGAGGATGTTCACGAAGAACTCCATCGTGTTGTTCCCGATGTAGAGGAAGACGGCGGGGATGCCCGAGGTGCCGACGGCGAAGCGGTGCGTCGAGGTGAGGCCGGCGTACAGGCCGCCCGCGCCGCCGCCGATCATCGAGGCGATCAGCGGGTACTTCTTGGGCAGGTTGACGCCGTAGAGCGCCGGCTCGGTGATGCCCATGAGCGCCGTGATGCCGCCGGCGGTCGCGATCTGGCGCATCTTCGCCTGCTTGGTGCGCACGGCGACGACGAGCGTCGCGACGCCGGTGGCGATGTTCGAGCAGATGGCGCCCGGACCGAAGATGCTGTCGAAGCCGAGCGCCGCGAGCTGCGCGAAGCCGAGCGGGGCGATGGCGTTGTGGATGCCGAACATGACCATGATCGGCAGCAGCGCGCCCACGATGACCGAAGGCACCCACGGCGCGTTGTCCGTCAGGAAGGTGAAGAACATCGCCAGGTAGTTGCCGAAGAACGTGCCGATCGGGCCGAGCACGGACATCGCCAGCGTGCCCATGACCAGGAAGGTGATCATCGGCACGACGACGAGCTTGATCGCGTTCGGCGTGATCCGGTCGAGCCAGCGCTCGAAGTACGACTGCACGAAGACCACGAGCAGGATCGGGATGACCGTTGACCCGTACGCGGCGAGCGTGAGCGGGATGGCGTCGAACAGGAGCACGGGCGCCTTGTCGGCGACCATCTTCGTCCACGTCGGATGCAGCATCATGGCCGCGACAACGCCGGCGAGGATGCGGTTCGTCTTCAGCTTGTCGGCCGCCGAGATCGCCACGAAGATCGGCAGGAAGTAGAAGACGGCGTTCGCGAAGAACGACAGCACCTGGTAGGTCTGCGACTCGCGGGTGATGACGTTCGTGACCACGAGCACGGCGAGCAGCGCCATGATCATGCCGGCGCCCGACAGCGCGGGCACGATCGGCTGGAAGGTGCTCGCGATGAAGTCGATGACCGTGCTGAGCACGCTCTTGCGCTTGCCGCGGTCGTCGGCGTTCGCGTCGTCGCCGGCTCCGCCCGGCTTCCCGCCCGTGCCGCCGGAGGCGAACCCGCCTCGGGCGAGCTCGCGGTCGACCTCCTCGAAGACCTCCTTGACGTGCGTGCCGATGACCACCTGGAAGGTGCCGCCGGCGCTCCTCGTCGTCGCGACGCCGTCGGTCGCGTTCAGCTCGTCCACGCGGACCCTGCCCTGGTCGCGCAGCTCGAACCGCAGCCGCGTCTGGCAGTGATACGCCGAGCGCACGTTCTCGGAGCCGCCCAGCAGCTCGACGATCCGCGTCCCGAGCGTCGTGTACTTCGCGCTCATTCCAGTTCCACTCTCCTCATCGAGGGCGCAAAAAAGGACCCGAGCATCGATACCCGGGTCCGGGTATCAGAGCTCAGGTCCTGCTCCGCGTGGAACGGATGACATCCTGGGTCTCAGGCGATCAGATCGCCACGACGGACAGTAGCCGCCCGGATCGCGGAGGTCAAGACGCCCGGACGGCCGATACCCGGGCGCGAGGGACGCGGGTCAGCCCTCCTCTGACGGCGCGTCCTCGGGCGCGAGGACGCGCTTCGCGACCGTCATGGCGCTCATGCCGTTCGGCCAGCCGGCGTAGAAGACGAGGTGGGTGATCGCCTCGACGAGCTCCTCCTCGGTCACGCCGTTGCGGCGCGCGAAGTCGAGGTGGAAGGAGAGCTGATCGCTCTTGCCCATGGCGGTGAGGGCGGCCACCGGGATGAGGCTGCGGTCGCGCTTGGACAGCCCCTCGCGCTCCCACACCTCGTCGAACAGCACCTCGTCGGTGTAGTGCGCGAGGCCGGGGGCGAAGTCGCCGAAGGCCTTCCTGCCGCCGGTCCAACCGGTGCTCGGTTCGTCGTTCATGTCGGTCGCTCCTCTGCGCTTGCATTGCTCGCGGATGCCGGGTGCGGTGCGGCTGCGGCCGTGCGCCGCCCGCGGCATCCCTGTCCGCATCCAGGAGAGCCCGGGCGCGCGCTCGCGGGAAGGCACTGACGAGGGGCGCTCCGACAGGGCACCCCTCGAAGCGCGCCGCCGCCGTATCGTGTGGAGCGTGGACGACCGGAGCGAAGCGCGCGAATTCCTCATGTCCCGCCGGGCGCGGCTGACGCCCGAGCGGGCGGGGCTGCCCGCCGCGGGCAACCGCCGCGTTCCGGGGCTGCGGCGGAGCGAGGCGGCGATGCTCGCCGACGTGAGCGCCGAGTACTACGCCAAGATCGAGCGCGGCCACCTCGCCGGCGTCTCCGACGCCGTGCTCGAGTCGATCGCCCGCGCGCTGCGGCTCGACGAGGCCGAACGGGAGCACCTGTTCAACCTCGCCCGCCTCGCGAACGGCGCCTCGACGCCCGTGCCGAAGCGGCGCGCGAAGAGCTGGGCGCCCCGCGAGAGCCTGCTGCGCGCGCTCGACGCCGTGACCGGCGGGCCGGCGTTCGTGCGCAACGGCCGCATGGACATCCTGGCGACCAACGCGCTGGGCCGCGCGTTCTACGACCGCGTCTTCGAGGCCCCCGGACGCGGCAACCTCGCCCGCTTCTGCTTCCTCGACGAGCGGGCGCGCGAGTTCTACCCCTCCTGGGAGGCGGCCGCCGATGTGACCGTCGCGATCCTGCGCACGGAGACGGGCCGCGACCCGCGCGACAAGCGGCTGCACGATCTCATCGGCGAGCTCTCCACGTGCAGCGACGCCTTCCGCACCCGGTGGGGCTCCCACGACGTGCGTCGGCACGGTAGCGGCACCAAGGGCTTCACCCACCACCTCGTGGGCGATCTCGTGCTGACCTACGAGGGCCTGGAGCTCACCGCGGAGCCCGGCCTCTCCTTCCTCATCTACACGGCCGAGCCCGGCTCGCCGAGCGAGGAGCGGCTGCGGCTGCTCGCGAGCTGGGCGGCGTCCTCGGACGACACCTCGCCGGATGCGGGCGCTGGGGCCGACCTCCCCGGCGCCGCCTCCGCGACCCGCACGATGAGCGGGAGCGCCGGAGACCCGCAGCCATGACGGAGCGGCGAGGCGCCGCCGCATCGGCGTCGCAGCCGGGCGCGCCCGCCTCGCCCCGCTTCACGACTCCGCCCGACTCCGCCCGGCATCCGCCCGGCGAAGCCGAACCCCACCACGAACCCGCCACGATCAGGAGGCACCGCATGCACACGCGAACACTCGGCCAGGGGCTCGAGGTCTCGGCCGTCGGCCTCGGCTGCATGGGCATGTCCCAGAGCTACGGCCCCAACCCCGGCAGCCGCGACGACATGATCGCCGTGCTCCGCTCCGCCGTCGAAGCGGGCGTCACGTTCTTCGACACGGCCGAGGTGTACGGCCCCTACGTCAACGAGGAGCTCGTCGGCGAGGCTCTGGAACCCCTCCGCGACGAGGTCGTCATCGCCACGAAGTTCGGCTGGGACATCCGCGACGGGGCCATGGCCGGACTGAACAGCCGGCCCGAGCAGATCCGCCGCGTCGCGGACGAGTCCCTGAAGCGGCTGCGCACCGATGTCATAGACCTCTTCTACCAGCACCGCGTCGACCCCGACGTGCCCATCGAGGACGTCGCCGGCACCGTCGGGGAGCTCATCGCCGAGGGCAAGGCGCGGCACTTCGGCCTCTCCGAGGCGTCGGCGCAGACGATCCGCCGGGCGCACGCCGTGCAGCCGGTGACCGCGCTGCAGAGCGAGTACTCCCTCTGGACGCGCGACCCCGAGGCCGAGGTGCTGCCCACGCTCGCCGAGCTCGGCATCGGCTTCGTGCCGTTCAGCCCGCTCGGCAAGGGGTTCCTCACCGGCACCGTCGCCACCGGCACGGCCTTCGCCGAGGGCGACGTGCGCGCCGGCATCCCGCGGTTCAGCGAGGAGAACCTGGCGGCGAACCGAGCGCTCGTGGACCACGTGGCGGACCTCGCGGCGGCGAAGGGCGCGACGCCCGGACAGGTCGCGCTGGCCTGGTTGCTCGCGCAGCAGCCGTGGATCGTGCCGATCCCGGGGACGCGCCGCACCTCCCGCATCCGCGAGAACGCGCAGGCGACGACCGTCGCGCTGTCGGCCGACGAGAAGGCCGACCTCGACGCCCTGGCCCGCCGCATCGGCGTGCAGGGCGAGCGGTACAACGACTTCCATCTGGGGCTCGTCGGCCGCTGAG
>Ga0153918_1001289_pt1 | contig 10385 bp, 10 predicted proteins | sample TSFL002MetaG_FD_104687 | JGI IMG/M metagenome (GOLD analysis project Ga0153918, IMG submission 104687) | Attine ant fungus gardens microbial communities from Florida, USA - TSFL002 MetaG | ecosystem: Host-associated > Fungi > Mycelium > Unclassified | place: USA: Florida, Paynes Creek Historic... | reverse complement strand
CTCAACGAAGGTGATTTCCGCGGAAGTTTCTCGATAACTTGTTGATGAACAATAGCTGGGGGGATTAAAATGAAGTTTGGTCTATCATCATCAATCATCATTCCATCGTCTTCCTTTCTGTTTTCGCGAATAGTGTGGTCATGCTTTTGCATCATCTTGTTCAGATAGTAATCATATTCTGGTAATACGCCCAGCATGCGTTCGACCAAATCTAGGTGAGTGTACTCGTATGGTGGAGCGGGACTAATAAATCGAAGTCCTAAGATGAACAGCGTAGATCAACCTCAAGCTCCAGACTCAAGAAACAGTCAACGGTTTCATTGCACTCGCCTTCCTGGTTGCATCGAAGGCAAAGGTTTTTATCGCAGGTATATAGCACTGTAGCTGCCTTTCGCTCAAAGTATTGACAGCAATCGATAATTAAGTCGTCATTGTTCGACAGCGCCTGGCCACATAGTCAATGCAAATGAAAAAAATCGATACTCAGATGTACAAGCCCCACCTCGGTTTCATCTCTTGTTTTCCAGTTCTTTGTCGACTTGCAGGTCTCTTGTTGAGCTTGGCCTTTCACAATGGACTGAGGCAGATCCTTGCGTGTAACCTCGCGCAGCATCCAGTCCGTGGCACTTCTCGCTCGTCGTCCCAAGCGGTCTGATTTGGTCTTCTGACTGGATTCCAACCAGCAGAGCGTCATCAGTATGGACTCCGGAATCAGAATAGATGATGTGCACCGATCGAGTTCGTTGAGAACGATACCAGGACATATCACAACAAGTGGAACTCTTGTGGATGCGATGTCTTCAACAAGATTTTTGAGTATATGAATATGGCCTAGTAGGATATTAGTGTCTACGACAAGGTAGATAGTATCGGCTACTGTAGGCTTGAAGCAGGTTTTGTGATCACGTTGATGTACAAGCCATAGGACGCACTTGCATTTCAATATCTTGGTTTGCAGCATCATCCAGAACATGTGATTGCGCTGAGAAGTTATTATTGAAGATGACCGGTTGCTTTGGAACGAACAGACACCTACTTACTCAGATTATGTGCCATGATAGAGGAAACAAAGATAAATACATTCAGCTGACTACATATAGAATAAGCCACATTTCATGGCAAACAATACGAATATATCATCTTTTTTTAAAAAAAAAATCAACAATTTATTACACGGTGTACGAAAACAGTCCGTGGTGATATGAATACAACATCAAGGTGTAGTGCAGATAGATGCAGATAGATAATAAAATTTAGAAATAATGAACTAAATAAAATCTGAAGAGGTCCAGTGCAAAATAAGAATGTCTGAAATGGAAGATACACCACTGAAGACTGATGAGGCATCCACTCTCTATCCTCCTTGCTCTACATTATTATCATTTCTTGATTGAATTTTGTAGAATTTAAAAGTGAAAGTGAGTAATGTGACAATAACTTTTGTGCGGCAATGCGATCGTCGAGACAAGAATCCATATTCTCACCGAGTGTATTTAGGGGTTCTATTATCTCACTAAATCAACTTTCTTCAGGCTCAGCACTTTTTCCTTTTCTAATACTGAAGCAGGGTAACCCCACGGGCTGCGATCGAGCACCAATCAAAAGTGACAGTAACTGCTTAGTCAAGGTTCCCAGGAGTAATGGGAGTGGGAAACACAACAGTTACGCAACTCATCAATTTCCCACACTCGTCTCTGTTACTTATTGACGAGGCTATCCTAAGTTCACCCTTTGGGCCATAGCGATTGCTCTCGAAATACGAAGTTAATCTTCATAAAAAATATGTCTCTTTATCAGTACCAGTATCCTCATCATCCTTCTTCGCCCTACATTTCCTCCCAGCCTGTCTTCATTGACCCAGCCAGTTTTCGTAGGGATTATAGCAGTCGACTCGAACAACTTCAATTTAACTCACGGCCAATCATCCAAAATCTTTCCTTCTACGCTCAAGAGTATTCTCGGTATGCAGATTTGGTTGCACAGTGCATTGACAACCACATTCGAAAGGTGAGTTGCCTTTGACCAGGCCTTTAGCATGTGCATCCCAAGGGAGAATCAGGAGGCTCGCACATTTGGTCATATCTGTACACCATGTAATTTAACAGTAGCATAGACTTGAGCATTAAGATTTAAATGCTTCCGGAGCCTTATGCCTCAAGGGTATTGCTCGTCTACTGTACTGGCGTTTCAGACTACGTTCCATGGATCTGCTGACTAATCTTTCCTTCTTTGTAAATCCTAGGTTTCTCCTTGGATGAAGCTTCCCGCCTTTTATCTTCTTGATGCAATTTCAAAAAACGTTTTCGATCCTTATGCACGAGTATTCGCTTCCTTTGTCATCCCCCTTTTCCTGGAAACCTATAGATCGGTCGATAATAACACCCGTAGTAAAATGGACGAAATGTTGTTAACCTGGCGGACTGGCGCTCCAAATGGCAAGGAGTTGTTTGGCCTTGCTCCTCAGATGGCAATTGAGCGTGGTATTTGGGGTGAGCAAGCGGTAAGTAATTTCCTTTTGATTTCTCGCCCTGATTGTTGATGCACTCCAGGGACCTAATCAGATTACAAAAGTTCAAGTCATGAGTGAATTAAACTTCACCCTTCAAGCAAAAGAGCGTGCAATTCAGCTGAACCCTAACGATGTGACGTCCAAGCATCACCTCCAGGTCCTCTTCCAGGTATGTCGGATGTGTGATTGACTCCGACAAACCACTGATAGACCTTTCCATCTAGCTTCGGACCCTTGTTGAGGCCGGTGTTTCCCAGGACGAACTTAGTCAAATCTTGACTCAACTCCGTAGCCTCGCGCGTCCACCAGCTATTCACCCTTTTCCGTCACTCCAAGTCCAATGGCCTGCTTCCCATTTCTCATCCACCACATATCCTCATTCTTCTTATAATGCACCCTACTTGGCCCCTCCACCTGAAAAACCTGAGCCCATCGCTTCTGTGGCATTGGCATCGTCAGCATCTGCTCCCGTTGAGAATGCCGGGGCCAATCTCCAGATATCTAGCATCTTATCATCTCTCATGAAATCCGGCCTGGTCTCAGTTATTGACACCTCTAGTGATTCAAAGGTGCCACCGATGGAACAGAAACCTGAGGAAGAATTGGAACCTCCTGTTCCGGCTGCCGAAGATTTGACCGCTATCAGAGATGCTCGGATGGATTATCGTAAGCGGATTCTAGCTGAACGATCGGAGACATTGAATGTAGAAAATGACATGTATGCGTTCGATCTGATTCAACGAACTGATCAATCTCAAACTTGATTCCTTTAGTGATGATCTTACCAATGTTTCTTTTTTCCTCTACGATTATCTACCTCTTCAATGTCAGCAGTGTGGAATACGATTTTTGGACACAATTTTAGGGAAGAAGCAATTAGAGGACCACCTTGACTTACATTTCAGGCAAAATCACAAACTTAGTCAAAATCCTGGACGTGGACATGATCGCAGCTGGTTCACAAGCGTTGAGGTTAGTTTTGATACAATTGGTAATTTCTTTCTTCTTACACATCTGCCAGGATTGGGTCCATGAATCATCAAGAGATGCTGCAAACAAGTCTCGGACGCCACGCATGACCTCTCTGCGAGTGAAAGCTCTGACTACCGTTGAGGACATGAAGGAAGGTGTGAATGTCGAGTCACAATATGTTACGGTACCACCAGGTGACGAAGCTAGGCTGCTCTCGTGCCCGATATGTAAAGAAACATTACAAGTTGAGTTTCTTGAAGATGAAGAGGAATGGATTTGGCGTAATGCGATCAAGAAGGATGATAAGGTAAACAGTAACTTTCACTCATGACTTCACATTCCTTACCCTCCTTGCAGGTTTATCACGCTACCTGTCATAGAGAAGCTACTACATCAGCAAGTAGTTTAGTGACACGACTTAAATCTGAGTTCGGGACGGGGAGTCGTGCATCAACACCTGAGGTAACCTCCTCACGTTTCACGCCTCCGTATGTAAGACGTTCTCCTTCGAGATCTCCGCTGTCGTCACCTCCCAAGCTTGTTGGTACCAAGAGGAAAGTTGAGCATGAGCCAACAATAAAGGCAGGACATACACCTCCTTCTAAGAAGTTAGCTTTGGCATAGCTCGTTCTTTCACTTGTTTCACATTCTCCCGGGCATCACATTGCATCCAATATTTGGAAACGTACATTGCATTTTCTCATTTTTTTATTTGCGTGATAACCAACATATCTGTATCTCCTCAGTCCTTCAGTGCACTTAGAGATTAGATACAATATAATAGGGAGGAACATAAACAATGGGATGTTGTAGATAAGGGAGATATCTTGTTGACAATAATGCAAGAAACTCTTTGTTTTTCGTAACACTATTAGAAAGACAAGTGGGTGAAATAGTCGTTTTGGGCTTGGAAATAAGAAAACATCCAAAAATAACAATACTTCTGTTCTGATTTTTGGAACATTTAAACAGCAGTTACATAGAGACTATCTTTTTTCAAAGATGTCCCTGAATCAATGCCAAGGCTTCTCTGGAACAAGGTCTAATAGCGCATTTGAAGGCTTCTGGATCCCAGCCTGTATAGAAGCTACAACAGATGCCTTATGATAAGGAGATCTGTGCAGAGTTGGAGAAAGGAAAGCCTAGTTGACAATGCACATTTAATTTATTTTCTAATTTCGCCGTACTGCATTTGACGACATCGTGCTAATTCATTTTGACATATGAAGATAGATATCTGAAGACCTTATGCAGTTATTGTCGTCCCTAGTGTATTTGGAAATAAGAAAATGAAATTGTCAAGTTAGTAATTGATGAGTACAGTTACATTCAGAATAGCCTATATACCAGAAAGAAGAATAGCACTTATAATTCAGATATGAGCATAGTAAACACTATTCAGATAAAGATTGGAGTCCATGTCGAAAGCCCGGGTGAAAGCCTCGTTCGTAGAACCGTTGTGTATTACGTCAGCGAACTGAAAGCCAAGTCCATCGATATCAGTATACCTATCCGAAACTCACTGTCTAAGGTGTGTTTATCTACACTTCTGCTGGTTCCTTTTGCATCTAGTGCAATTTCTCGCTTGTTTGGTATCGATTTCGTAAAAATCGGTGAAGCGGGAGTGTTGGATGCGAGGGATTAAGTTCGGATGAAAAATTGCTGATTCCTCTTCAACCAACCAGATGCACAACGTCCTCAAGACTGAAGAGCTGATCATCCCCGAGAATGTTGATATTGCTATCAAGTCTCGTCTCATTACTGTCACTGGTCCTCGAGGTACGCTGAAGAAGAACATCCGCCATGTTGACATGGATATTCGGTTATTAAAGGGCAAGACCACCAAGGTCAGCTTTGCAGTCTGGAAGGGGGGACGCAAGCATATTGCTTGCCTGCGTACGATCCGTAGTCTCATCAATAACATGGTTACTGGTGTGACGAAGGTATATCGAAGTCCGTGATTATGTTCCTAGAGTGCTGATATTCGTTTCCAGGGTTTCCTATATAAAATACGTGCAGTATATGCCCATTTTCCTATCAACTGCATTATTCAAGACGATGGTCATTCCGTTGAAATCCGTAATTTCTTAGGCGAGAAGGTATGCAGTGATCCATGACGCGAACAAATATTCAATGCTCTTCAGAATGTGCGGCGTGTCGACATGTTGGAGGGTGTTACAATTTCGGAATCAAAAGCGCAGAAGGACGAGCTCATCCTTGAGGGTAATGACATCGACAATGTCTCTCAATCTGGTAAGTCTTACCTTCAACCTAGATGAAAGCCAAACATGACGCCTCGCAAGCTGCCTCCATTCAGGGAAGCTGTCGTGTTCGCAACAAGGATATCCGGAAATTCTTAGATGGTATCTACGTGTCAGACAAAGCCACAGTTACGCAAGATGACTGAGCTCCTGTGGCTTGTGTTATAACATACATCCCTCCATGTTGCCCCCGTACCAATCAAAACTTTGTTTGCTGACACAATGAATCATCGGTTTTAATTCATAGGTGACTAAATTGCTCCTGTAAATTAATGGATGAATGGAATTTTTGTTCCAACCCGACAACGATATTCAACATAATCCTGCCCGAAAAATTGAACAAGAGCGCGTTCTTCGGCTGCTATAATTGAGATCATGAGATCATGAAAAAAAGAAGGGACATACAGCGCGAGCGATGATAGAAAAATCTCCACAGGAGAATAGAATGGACAACAAATGATAACGGGTTCTGCAGTACTAATTGGGTACCCAGAGCCCAATAGAAGAATCCAGCATAGGAAGGATGACGGGACCACCTATTCATGCTCAGTAGCAAGATGCAAATCCATAAGATGAGCTCACGCATAAACTCCATCCGTGACAAGAATGTGATCATTACGTTTCTTGAATACTACAATATGAGAAAAGTTGGTGGACGCCTGAATCATGGCAAGCGAGCGTAGCGTCTGCCCAAAAAGCGTGACCACAGCGCCTAGAAACTCATTCTCTATGTTTAAGCTCTGAGAGAGAAGACTCACCTAATTGAGAAATATACGCAAGGCTCTTTGTCCCAGGCATGAGATATAGAGTTATCAGGTATTCACTGAGGGCCATTGCATGAGCAGTATAATACGAGCAGCCGTTATTCAGTAAAAAGGCTATATGATATAGGGTCAGGAAAGGACGTGGTACGGAAGATCAGCTCACAATCGACATTGCACCTTTCCAGATTCCAACCGGCAATAACAGCGAACTCTGCCCAGTGAAATAATGACCAAGCACAGAGAAAGAAGGCAAGTTGACGTGTAAACCACCAATATTTCCCAAAGTTACCAAACACGACTGTCAGGAATGAAACACAGAAGATACCACCGAGGAGAAACGCAATGATAACTACAGCAAGAAGGGTGTTAGGAAGGCTGCCACGAAGGCTTTTCACATCTGACTCCAGATGTAGAGGATTCGGAGTAACAGTGCGTCGGGGCGGGCGGCCCTCTATCTGGTCCGAGTCCCCGGATGTCATTGATAAACAAGAGGAGAGATAAAGGACACTGGCAAGCCAGGCCGATCTATGTGCAGATAATAAGAATTGTTTATGACTATTGATTGGTCGTGGAAACTATGCGAGCACCTGCCTGCTCATCCATGCTTTGGTTTCACCGGCCTCACTGGTCTTTGCAGCTCCACCACTTATTGGGACAATGTTACTCGACGGTCAAAGAACCCCAAGCTGCCTCCAAACTCCGTAATATGGCGCTGGTCGCTCATATAGGTAACTTGGCATTTTTTGTTTGGAGCGAGCTCATGATCTCTAGATTCTGGAAAAACAACCCTCACGGAATCAATTTTGTATAAGTCAAGCTATCTTGCGGAGTCAGGTACAGTTGATACGGGAAGTACCACGACCGATTTTTTACCCGTGGAAAGGGAACGAGGAATCACTGTCCAATCCGCTAGTATACCTGTGCAGTGGAGAGACTGGACCTTCAATCTGATAGACACACCTGGTCATGCTGACTTCGGAATGGAGGTAGAAAGTGCTAGTCGTGTCATTGATGGTGCGGTCGTTCTTATAGATTCTGTTGAGGGCGTTGAAGCTCAGACTAGAGGCGTTTGGGCGCAACTTAACCGGTAAGCGACCTCCATTCAACTTGAAGCCCGATTGAATGTCGACATAGATACGATGTTGCAACCAAGTTGATCTTCTTGAATAAAATGGACCGCCCAGGAGCTTCCTTTAAATTTGCTTTATCTTCCATCCTGTTGAACCGACTTCACTCCCAACCATTACCTTTAGTCTTACCCATTGCATCATTTAACCCTCTAGCCTATCAACAAGCGGAGCCTGGTATTCAAGGCCTTATTGATTTGGTCAAATGGGAACTCTGGCGATGGTCTGAGACAGGAAAGCCTTCCATAGATACCTTGCCATGCACGACAGAGGCCCTTCGATCTATATTCGAGCCCAATCATCCTCTTCCATCTCACCTGATAGATGCACGAATCCAGTTTTTGGACAATCTTTCCATGCATTCGGAGGAGCTTATGGACACTCTACTTGGTCTGCCGTCTTCCCCAGATGCCTACCTAGGTATTGGCGGTGATCAAGTAATTCCCTATCTCAGACAGGCATCCCTCCGAAAGGCTATAATGCCCGTTGTTTGCGGTTCTGCCTTGCATCATATAGGCACAGAGTTGGTGCTTGACTATGCTGGCCAGCTCCTAGCCAGCCCATTGGATGTTCCTCATGATCCCCAGGTCCTTGGCTCTCCTCTACAACTTCTTGCCTGGAAGGTCAATTGGGATCGGAGAAGAGGCTGGATGACTTTTGTCCGTGTATACTCTGGTATGTGAAGTGTATATCTTGCCGTGCAATGCTATTCACTTTCTGACAGGAAAACTTACTCGCCATAGCAAACTTTTCAACACCAACAGAAATCAGAAAGAAGTCATCTCTAAGTTGATGCTCCTCTATGCTTCTGAGTTCCAAGAAGTAGACGAGTTACCGTTTGGTTCCGTGGGTGTAATCATCGGTCTGAAACATACCCGCACGGGTGATACCCTCGTTTCCGCCGGAAGTCCTACTTCTACCCGCTCTGTGTTAAGGGATATCACACCGCCTCCTGCTGTTATCTCTGCCTCTGTCATTCCTCAATCTCACATAGATCTTGAGCCAGTTCAAAACGCTCTAGAATCACTGGCACGGACAGATCCATCGGTACGCGCAGACATCCAGGAAGGACAAGTTCTAGTGCATGGACTTGGGGCCTTACACCTGGAAATCATTGAAGGGCGACTCAAAGATGAATGGGACGTCAATTTCGAATTTGGCAAACGCAAAGTTAGTTTTCGTGAGGGTCTCGGACCTGGTATACCGGTTCAAGGGTGGGACACTTGGAATACGAATGTCGGAGGCGGAAAATACATCTCTGTTGAAGTTCCCCTGATTGTACGTTCTCTGAAGGGTGCGGAGGAAGGAAATCCTGTCTGGGATGGTAACAAGGTTTTGGATGACAAAGGCAATCCCCTGCCGGCTCCAGAATCTATTCCTGTTGGGCCTCTTTCGTACGTTGCACAAGGTATTGCGAGTGCACTATCGATTTCACCTCACTCCTCACTTGCCATGACTCATACATATATACAAATACCCAAAAAAGCCCTGTCCAAAGAAATCCCTCCATCCATCCTGACCGGAGCCTCTGCAGCTGTACTACGTCAATTCTTCCGCGGTGCAGGTTCTGGACCTCTTTTGGAACCCTTCATGAATCTCAAAGTCACTGTTTCAGAAAATCATCTGGGCAAGATCATCAGGGACATGACGGAACATGGTGGAGAACTTCTAGAACTTGGTTCCGGGCTTCCTGCCTCTACAGAAGGCGAAATCATAAGTGGATTTTCTGAAGAGGGCATTTATATGCCACCCCTCTGGCTGACACCTTCCGCCACTGAAATTGCATTAGAGACATCAGGCTCGAGAGTCAAACGCGCTGTACAAGGATTGGTCCCACTTAGTCAATTTTTAGACTATTCGCAGCGTCTTCGTGCTCTTTCAGAAGGTAATGGTACCTTTGAGTTGTTTACCGCAGGATTTAAAGAAGTCTCAGCACTTCGACGACTGGAAATCCTTCGTGAAATTGGCAAAGCATAAATAACTGTATCCCGAATAAATTAAAAATCACAATTGTCTTGCTTTATCTGCGTCACCGAAAAGGACCGCTCCTCCTATTTCATCTTCATCCTCGACTGCTCCAGGTCCAGCGTCACCGGCCATGTTTAATACCTGACTGAACGCCATCATCCCTCCCATCTTGGAATCATCACTGACCTCCATTGTGTCGAGATCATCCAGAGAATTGGTTACAGGGGTCGAGTGCTGGGATTGTGTGTCATCTTCGTCGGTTAAGAACAAGGGTGTCTGAGCACGTGTAATGATAGTTGATAAAGCAGCCTGTTTTTCCTTAGACTTGAGGATAGCATGTTTGCCTAGATCCCCGAGAGAACGAGTCGTAGAATGGATTGTTGGCCATGGTTCCGCGACAACACAGAGACAGTGACCATGAATGCCGAAACCCTCATATCTCAGTTGAAGTGTCGGCTTGGGCTTCTCTTCCTCATCAGTTTGAAGGTCGAAGCCACCTTGTTGATTGTGTTGAGTACCGTCTTCTTCCTCAATGAGTTCCTTTGCGTTGGCATAATTCGTTTCCTCATATTGATCAACATCAACCACTTCTGACACCTTTGGTCTAACTAAAGTATACTCTCCTTCTTCTGAGCCCCTTGAGTTGTCGGAATCTAATCCCACGTCCTTTTTCCGTTTCTTAATGGATCCAGATGGCGATGACTTCAAAAGAGCGGAGTCGGAACGTGTCTTCCGTTTTTTCTGTGTCCTCCGAGGAGTAACGGCGGCTGCGGGTAAATTAACG
>Ga0153918_1001285_pt1 | contig 10403 bp, 10 predicted proteins | sample TSFL002MetaG_FD_104687 | JGI IMG/M metagenome (GOLD analysis project Ga0153918, IMG submission 104687) | Attine ant fungus gardens microbial communities from Florida, USA - TSFL002 MetaG | ecosystem: Host-associated > Fungi > Mycelium > Unclassified | place: USA: Florida, Paynes Creek Historic... | reverse complement strand
GACCGCGAGACCATGGAGCATGCGATCGCCTTCTCGGAAACCGGCCACCTGTGCCTGGCCACCCTGCACGCCAACAGCGCCAACCAGGCGCTGGACCGCATCGTGAACTTCTTCCCCGAGGAGCGCCGTCCCCAGCTGCTGATGGACATCTCGCTGAACCTGCGCGCCCTGGTCTCGCAGCGCCTGGTGCCCAAGCAAAACAGCAAGGGGCGCGTGGCGGCCATCGAGGTCATGCTCAACTCGCCCCTGATCGCAGACCTGATCTTCAAGGGCGAGGTGGCGGAGATCAAGGAGATCATGAAAAAGAGCCGCAACATCGGCATGCAGACCTTCGACCAGGCCTTGTTCGACCTGTTCGAGTCCAACCTCATCACCTATGAGGACGCGCTGCGCAATGCGGACTCTGTCAACGACCTGCGCCTGCAGATCAAGCTCAACAGCCAGCGCGCCAAGTCCCAGGATCTGGCCGCAGGCACCGAGCATCTGACGATTGTTTGATCCTCCGGAGGCGCGGGCGCGCCTTCCCCGGATCAGCCATTGCGGGCAGCCACCGGCATGTGCCGCCCCGGTCTCCATGCACGCGGGCGGTAACATGGCCCGCCTTTTTCGCAACAAGACTTCGAGGATTCCATGAGCACAGCCAGCATCGCCGCCCGCAGCTACGCCGCCACACCCGCGCAATCCGTGGCCTTTCTGGGCCTGGGCGTGATGGGTTATCCCATGGCCGGCCATCTGTCGCGCGCCGGCCACCAGGTCACGGTCTACAACCGAACGCCGGCCCGGGCCCGGGCCTGGACGGCCGAATTTGCGGGCGGCCACCATGCGCCGACGCCGCGCGAGGCGGCCGCGGGCGCGCATATCGTGTTCTGCTGCGTGGGCAACGATGCGGACCTGCGCTCGGTGGTCCTGGGGCCCGATGGAGCGTTTGCCGGCATGCAGCCCGGCAGCATCTTCGCGGACCACACCACGGCCTCGGCCGAGGTGGCGCGCGAGCTGTATGCCGAGGCGCAAAGACGGGGCCTGCACTTCATCGATGCGCCGGTCTCCGGCGGCCAGGCCGGTGCCGCCAACGGTCAGCTGACCGTGATGTGCGGCGGCGACGAAGCGGTGTTTGCACAGGTGGCCCCGGTGGCGCAGGCCTTCTCGCGCGCCTTCACCTATATGGGCGAAAGCGGCTCGGGACAGCTGACCAAGATGGTCAACCAGATCTGCGTGGCCGGCCTGGTGCAGGGCCTGGCCGAGGCCATTGCCTTCGGCCTGCGCGCAGGCCTGGACATGCCCAGGGTGCTGGACGTGATCGGCAAGGGCGCCGCCCAGAGCTGGCAGATGGACAACCGCGGCAAGACCATGGCCGCAGGCCAGTTCGACTTCGGCTTTGCCGTGGACTGGATGCGCAAGGACCTGGGCCTGGTGCTGGCCGAGGCCAGGCGCAACGGCGCGCGCCTGCCGGTGACGGCCCTGGTCGACCAGTTCTATGGCGACATCCAGGACATGGGCGGCCAGCGCTGGGATATCTCGAGCCTGATCCAGCGACTGCGCTGAACCGGCACGCTCATGAAAAAAAGCCGGACTGCTCCGGCTTTTTTTCATGCATGCGGCAAACGCCCTGGCCGGGCGCTCAGTTCGCGTCGCTGCCGTCCTGCGTGACGGGCGCCGACTTGGGCTGCATGGCCGCCAGCTCCTCTTCGCTGACCACCTCGAACAGGCGCACCACCTTGCTCACGTCGTTGACGCCGCGCGCGATCTCGGCTGCGCGCTTGGCCTCGCGCGGCGTGACGATGCCCATGAGGTAGACCACGTTGTTCTCGGTCACCACCTTGATGGCCGAGGCCGATATGTCCTTGGCATTCACCAGGCTGGCCTTGACCTGGCCGGTGATCATGGTGTCCTTGGAGCGCTGGCCCAGCGTGGCCGTGAACGGCGCCACCTCGATTTCGTTGTAGACATTGCGCACCGTGGGCTGCTCGCGCACCAGCCGCTCGATGGTCTGCTTGTCCGTGGCGTTGCCGGCCTGGCCGGTCAGCAGCACCTGGCGGTTGTAGCTGGTCACCTCCACGCGCGCCTTGTCGCCCATGGTCTCGGCGATGCGGTTGCCCGAACGCAGCTCGATGCCCTGGTCCTCCACCTGGGTCCCCGTGGTGCGCCGGTCTATGGCCGACATGCCGGCCATGGCGGCGCCGCCGCCGACCAGGGCCACGCAGCCGCTGAGCGCTCCGCCCAGCACTGCAGCCAGCAAGGCTGCACAGGCCACACGCTTTTGCAATTTCATAAAGGCATCTCCTGATCACCAAGTAACTGTGCATCCACACCGTCGGCCAGACAGTGCAGTATCAATGTATGGGTCTCGCGCACGCGTGCGGCGCGCTCATGCGGCACGCAGATCAGCACATCGGTCTCGCGCACCATGGCCGCCAGATTGCCGCCCGTATGGCCGCTCAGCACCACCACCATCATGTCGCGCTCGTGGGCGGCATCCACGGCCTCCTGCACGGCCGCATCGTTGCCGCTGACCGACATGACCAGCAGCAGGTCGCCGGGCTGGCCCAGGGCGCGCACCTGGCGCGCCAGGTACTGCGTAGCGTTGCCGCCGGAGCCGGTGGCGCCCACCGTGCCCAGCAGGCCGCCGTCCGATACCAGGGCGATGGCCGCCAGCTCGGGCCGGTCGCGCTCGAAGCCGGTCACGCACAGGGAGGCGAACAGTTGCGCATCGCTGGCCGATACGCCGGCCCCGCAGGCCAGCACCTTGCCGCCGCCCGTCACGCAGGCCAGCATGGCCTGCACCGCCGCCGCGATGGGCTGGCTCAGCGCCTGGGCCGCCTGGTATTTGAGGTCGGCGCTGTCGATGAAATGCTGTTGGATTCGTTGCTCTAGCATGGAGGCCCGATGATAACTGCCGGCCGCTATTCCCCTTGTGATCTCTTTGGTAGCCAACCGTTATTTGCGCATCTGTGATTTGCGCGTTGCCTGCCCCGCGGCCGGACGGAACGCCGTGGCTACATGGCGTCGAAGGCCGCCCTGAGCCACTCCACGCCGGCACCGCCGCCGCAAGTGTCCACCAGCACCACGTCGAATCGGCACGGCGGCGGCGCGCCCAGCTTCATCAGATAGTGCCTGGCGGCCAGTACGATGCGCTGCCGCTTGGCGCTGACTATGCTCCCCGCCGCGCCGCCAAAGCGGTCGGTGTTGCGGCTGCGCACTTCGACGAAGACCAGAGACCCGTCACGGTCGCGCAGGATCAGGTCGATTTCGCCGCCGCCGCGGCCCGGCGTCCGATAATTGCGCTCGACCAGCTTCAGGCCGCGCGCCTGCAGATAGGCCAGCGCCTGCGTCTCCGCAAGCTGCCCGCGCTGCGTTGTGGTTGCCGTAGAAGCTCCAGCCCCGGCAGGCTTTTTTCCAAGGAAATCCATTGACTACCTCTTTCGCCTCCGCACTGACAGCCGCGCGCGATGCGGCCGCGTCCCAGCATTATCCGCAGGGAGCCCTGTATGTGGTGGCGACGCCCATCGGCAATCTGGCCGACATCAGCCTGCGCGCCCTGCATGTGCTGCAGATCGCGGACTGCGTGGCCTGCGAGGATACCCGCCACACCCAGGGCATGCTGCGCAGCTACGGCCTGGACCGCCCGGGCGGCCAGTTGCTGGCCGTGCACCAGCACAACGAGGCCGAAGCCGCCCAGCAGGTGATTGCGCGCCTGCAGCAGGGCGAGCGCATCGCCTATGTCAGCGATGCGGGCACACCGGGCGTGAGCGATCCCGGCGCGCGCCTGTGCGCGGCCGTTCAGGCCGCTGGGCTGCGCGCCATCCCGCTGCCGGGCGCCAGCAGCGTGACCTCGGCCATCAGCGTGGCCGGCGCCGTCACGCCGGCCCAGGGGGAGAGCGGCTTCGTGTTCGCTGGCTTTCTGCCCACCAAGAATGCCGAGCGCCTGGCCGCCGTGCAGCAGCTGGCCGGCGAGGCGCGCTGCACGGTGCTGCTGGAGGCGCCGCACCGCATCGTCGATCTGGCGCAGGCCCTCGCACAGCTGGGCCAGCGCCCGGTGACGCTGGCGCGCGAGATCACCAAGCAGTTCGAGGACATTGCCACCATGCCGGCCTCCGAGCTGGCGGCCTGGCTGCAGGCCTCGCCCCAGCGCGTGAAAGGCGAGTTCGCCGTCGTGCTGCACCCCGTGGCCCGGCAGCAGGAATCGGGCGAGGCCGAACGCGTGCTGCAGCTGCTGCTGGCCGAGCTGCCGACCAAGAGCGCGGTCAAGCTGGCCGCCGAAATCACCGGCGCCGGCCGCAACACGCTGTACGAGCGTGCGCTGGAACTCAAGCGTGCGGCCGAAAACGAATAAAGGTCAAATTCGCATGAAACGCTTGTCCATCAAGCGATTGCAGCTCTTCTTTTAGATAAGCATCAGGCGTAGGCCAGCCCCGTGGCCACGCCGCCAAACAGGTCGCCCTCGACCTGCGGCACACCTGGAAACTGCTGCCGCAGGGCATCGCGCAAGGTGCGCAGCGCCGACGAGCCGCCGGTCAGGTAGATGGCATCGGGCGCCGCGACACCGGCCTGCTGCACGCATTCCGCCGCGCAGGCCACGACCTGCTGCAGCAGTCCCTGCAGCTGGCGGCCCAGCACTTCGGGCGTGATCTCGGCGGCCAGATCCGGCTCCAGCCAGCCCAGCTCCACCGCTGCGGCCGCATGGCGGCTCGACGCTGCGATCTTGGCCTGCTCCACGGCATTGGCCAGCCGGTGGCCTTCGCGCGCCTCCAGGACCCGCATCAGCCGCTGGTGCAGATGCAGGTCCCGGTAGTCGCTGCGCAGCGCGCGGGCCGAGGCCAGCGCCTTGGGCGAATACAGCCACTGGATCAGATGCCAGGTGGACAGGTCGAAGAACACGCGGCTGGGCACTTCGCGGCCGCTGGGCCCCAGGTGCCGGTAGCCCAGCAGCGGCATGAGCTGCTCCACATTGAGCCGGTGGTCGAAGTCCGTGCCGCCGATGTGCACGCCCGTGGTGGCCAGGATATCCTGCGAACGGTCGGCATGGCGGGCCTGCTCGGGCCCCAGGCGCACCACGGTGAAGTCCGAGGTGCCGCCGCCGATGTCGACCACCAGTACCACGGACTCGCGCTCCAGGCGCTGCTCGTAGTCCAGCGCGGCCGCGATCGGCTCCAGCTGGAAGCTCACTTCGCCCAGCCCGGCCGTGCGCGCCGCGGCGGCCAGCGACTCCTGCGCCAGGCGATCCCGCTCGGGATGGGCGTCGACGAAGTGCACGGGCCTGCCCAGCACCACGCGCTCGGGCAGACGGCCGTCCAGCGCGTGCCGGGCCTGGTCGGCCACATGCCTGAGGAAGATGCCGATGATGTCCTGGTAGCTCACCAGCCTGCCATGCACCGCGGTCTTTTCCTGCAGCAGGCTGCTGCCCAGCAGGCTCTTGAGCGAGCGCATCAGCCGCCCCTCCTCCCCTTCCAGGTACTGGGCCATGGCATCGCGGCCGAAATGCGTGCGCTGCTCCTCGGTATTGAAGAACAGCGCCGTGGGCATGCCCGTGGCGCCGCCTTCCAGCGGCAGCAGGCGCGCGGCCTGGCCCGGCACCCGGCAGGCTGCGGCCGAGTTGGAAGTTCCGAAATCGATGCCCAGTGTGGCGGCGGAAAAAGCAAACGTCATGGAAGGTGGCGCAGCCCGGGCGGCCGCCATAAAAAATGCCCACCTGCTGTGGGCTGCGCATCGGCAAAGGGACGCTATTCTAGCGTTGCCCCGTTCAGCCCATGTCCGCGCGCTGCATCGGCCCTGCCCCCTGCACAGGCCCCGGCCCAGGCCTGCGGTGAGGTGCCGGCAGCCCGTCTCAGTTGCCGGGGATGCGGTGGAGCAGCGGCTCGCCGCGCTCGAAGGCGGTGATGCTGCCCAGGGTGGTCGCCATGATCTGGCCTATGGCCTCCACGGTGAAGAAGGCCTGGTGGCCGGTGACGATGACATTGGGGAAGGACACCAGGCGCTGGATCACGTCGTCCGTGATGATGGTGGACGACAGGTCTTGGAAGAACAGGCTGGCCTCCTGCTCGTAGACATCGATGGCCAGGCCGCCGAGCTGGCCGCTCTTGAGCGCCTGCACCGCAGCCTCGGTGTCCACGAGACCGCCGCGGCTGGTGTTGACGAGGATGGCGCCGCGCTTCACCTGCGCCAGCGAGGCTGCATCGACGATGTGATGCGTCTCCTCGGTCAAGGGGCAGTGCAGCGAGATCACGTCCGAGCCGGCCAGCAGCTCGCGCACGGGAACATAGCGTCCGCCCGACTGCTCGAAGGCCGGATCGGGGTGTGTGTCATGGCCCAGCACCGCGCAGCCGAAGCCAAGCATGATGCGCGCGAAGATGCTGCCGATCTTGCCCGTGCCGATCACGCCCACGGTCTTGCCGTGCAGATCGAAGCCCATCAGGCCGTCGAGTTCGAAATTTCCCTCGCGCGTGCGCATGCTGGCACGCGCGATCTTGCGGTTGACGGCCAGCAGCAGCCCCACGGCAAACTCGGCCACCGAGTGCGGTGAATAGTCGGTCACGCGCACCACGGCCACGCCCAGCCGTCCGGCCGCAGCTGCATCGATATGGTTGTAGCCCGTGGAGCGCGTGGCCACCAGGCGCGTACCCTGGTCCGCCAGCCGCTGCAGCACCTCGGCATCCACGCAGTCGTTGACGAAGACACAGACGGCCGCACAACCGCGCGCCAGCGCCGCGGTCTCCGCCGTGAGCCTATCCTGGATGAAGAGCAGCTCATGGCCGGCCGCCCGATTGGCTTCGGCCAGCAGGGCCTGGTCGTAGCGGCGTGCGCTGAATACGGCAGTTTTCATACAACGTTCCTCACCACAGGCCCAGCAGCTTCCACCAGCCGCAGCCGACCACGGCGAAAACCAGCAGTTCGAGCATGCACATGGCCGCGCCCACTCGCCACCAGGTGCCCAGCGAGACATAGCCGCTGCCGAAGATGATGGGCGAAGTGCCGGTCGCATAGTGCGTCAGCGTCATCATGATGGCCGAGCCCGCCGCCATCATCAGCATGAACGGGACCACATAGTCCGGCGGTATCAGCTGCGCGCCCACGGTCAGAAAGGCCAGCATCATGGCGCTGATATGGGCCGTGGTGCTGGCAAACAGATAGTGCGAGAACACAAAGACGCCCACCAGGATGGCCGCCACGGAAAGCCAGCCAAGGCCGCTGGCGACGATGGCGTTCTTCATGCCCTCGGCGAACCAGGCGACGACGCCCAGCCTGTTGAGCTGCTCGGCCAGCATGACCAGGGCGCCGAACCAGATCAACGTGTCCCAGGCGCTTTTCTCGGACAGCACATCGTCCCAGTCGATGGTACCCGTGATGATCAGGGTGAACAGGCCCAGGAAGGCCACCACGGTCGGATCCAGCGTGAACGCCGGGCCGAACAGCATCTGCGGCACGTTGGCCCAGAGCAGCAGCATCATGCCGAAGGTGCCCAGCATCACGCGCTCCTTGCCCGACAGCGGCCCCATGCGGGCCATCTCGGCACGCGCATATTCCACGGCATTGGGCGTGGCCCTGAGTTCGGGTGGCGACAGCAGATAGACGGCCAGCGGCATCAGCAGCAGGCACAGCAGGCCTGGCAGCAGCATGTACAGGGCCCAGGTGGTCCAGCTCAGGTGCAGGGACTGGCCTGTGGCCTTGGCCACCAGATCCACGACCAGCGGGTTGGGGGCAGTGGCGGTCAGGAACATGGCCGAGGTGATCGGGTTGGCATGGTAGTTGACCAGCGCCAGGTAGGTGCCGACCTTGCCTTGCGTGCCCTTGGCCGGATCCGACTCGAAGGCATTGGCGATGGATTTCATGATCGGATGCACGATGCCGCCGCCGCGCGCCGTATTGCTGGGCGTGAACGGCGCAAGCACCAGCTCGCAGATCGCCAGGCCGTAGCCTATGCCCAGGGTGCGCCGGCCCAGCAGTGCGATGAACATCAGGCCGATGCGATTGCCCAGACCTGTCTTTTTGAGACCCCGCGAGATGAGGACGGCCACCACGATCAGCCAGATCAGCGGATTTGAGAAGCTGCTCAGTGCATCGGCGATCGCGCCCTTGGACGAGCCGGAGGTCACCTGGGACAGCGAAACGATGACGATGGCCATCAAGGCCATCACGCCGATGGGCATGACCTTGAGGATGATGGCCACGATGGTCGTCAGGAAGATGGCGACCAGTTGCCAGGCCTTGGGACTCAGGCCTTCGGGAACGGGCAGCAACAGCAGTCCGACCAGCACCAGGGTTGCCGTCAGGGCGGGCAGCAGGCGAAACGGTACGGCCGACTTGAAGTAGCGGAACAGCGACGCGATATTCCCGATCATGTAAGTCCTTTCTTTGCCGCCGCGGCGCTGGAACCGGCAACTGCCCGAAGCAGAACCCCAAGAGCCTGCACGGGCATTGCGGGCTGCGCCGCATGGCTGACATCATGAGGCAGGCAGCAGGGTCCATGCCCGCCCGCCGGCTTGTGCGCCGCCGAAGGTTGACCCGGATCAAGAGCGCCCCCCAAAAACCGCTATCGAGTCCTCACGCATGCCAATATCCCGGCACAGGACATGCTGTATCGCATGCCCACGGAGTGAACAGGAGAACCGCCTACATGCCAGCCAACCGCTTCTTGCCCCATGAGTGGGAGAGCCGCCTCGAGGAAATCGACCTGGAGATCGTGCGCCAGGCCGCCATCTGCAAGATTGCACTGCTTGAGCCGGGTGCGATTGAGCGCGTGCTGGCCAACGATGCCGGTGTCTGCGGCGCAGAGCACGAGGCATCGTTCCGGACGCTGCGCGGCCTGCTGTACCTGCACTACACCGAAGTGCTGCATATCAGCGAGGGGCTGAGCCCGGAAGTCGCCCATGTGATCGCCCAGCGTGTGCGCGAGCACCTGCGTCACCGTGTCGGCACGCAGTTCGGGGGCACGTCTCCCTGAAAGAGACTTCGGCCACCCGTGCAATGGGCAAAAAAAAGGTCACGACAGGGTCGTGACCTTTTTCAATTTGGTTGCGCGAGAAGGATTTGAACCTCCGACCTTTGGGTTATGAGCCCAACGAGCTACCAGACTGCTCCATCGCGCGGTAATTCCAAATTATAGCAGGCTTTGAGCCTGCTGCGGCTTATTCAGCCTTGGCTTCAGCTGCTTCTTCAGCGCGCTCGACCAGTTCTACATAGGCCATGGGAGCGTTGTCGCCCACGCGGAAGCCCATCTTCAGGATACGGGTGTAGCCGCCGGGACGCTTGGCGTTGCGGGGACCCAGCACGTTGAACAGCTTGGTCACGCTGTCGCGGTCGCGCAGGCGGTCGAAAGCCAGGCGGCGGTTGGCAACCGTGTCAACCTTGGCCAGGGTGATCATGGGCTCGATGACCTTGCGCAGTTCCTTGGCCTTGGGGACCGTGGTCTTGATCGCTTCGTGTTCGATCAGCGAGTTCATCATGTTCTGCAGCATCGCCTTGCGATGCGAAGAAGTGCGGTTCAGTTTGCGGAGGCCGTGACCGTGACGCATGGTGCTTTTCCTTTGATCTTTCGATCTTTTCTAAATTAAATCGGGCAGCCGTATCAGGTACTGCCCGAGGCACTTGGGCTTCCCGCCAAGACCAAGGATCTCGGCAGAGCCCGCTATTGTAGCAATTAACGCTTTTCCAGGCCAGCAGGCGGCCAGTTCTCAAGCTTCATGCCCAGCGTCAGACCGCGGGAAGCCAGGACTTCCTTGATCTCGTTGAGCGACTTGCGACCCAGATTCGGGGTCTTGAGCAGCTCGTTTTCGGTACGCTGGATAAGGTCGCCGATGTAGTAGATGTTTTCTGCCTTGAGGCAGTTGGCCGAACGCACGGTGAGTTCGAGCTCGTCCACGGGACGCAGCAGGATGGGGTCGAACGAGGTCGCGGCACCGCGGCCACCGGCCGGAGCGTCGAACACGCTGGCGATGTCGCCGCCGTCCAGCTGGGCGAAGACTGCCAGCTGTTCCACCAGGATCTTGGCGGAGGCGCGCACGGCATCTTCAGCGGTGATGGCGCCGTTGGTCTCGATTTCCAGGACCAGCTTGTCCAGGTCGGTACGCTGTTCCACGCGGGCGGATTCGACGGCGTAGCTCACACGCTTGACGGGCGAGAACGACGCGTCCAGCACGATGCGGCCGATCGACTTGGTCGACTCGTCGCCGTAGCGGCGCACGTTGCCGGGCACATAGCCGCGGCCCTTTTCCACCTTGATCTGCATGTCCAGCTTGCCGCCTTGCGACAGGTTGGCGATCACATGATCAGGGTTGACGATTTCCACGTCGTGGGGCGTCTGGATGTCGCGTGCCGTGACAACGCCTTCGCCGTCCTTGCGCAGGCTCAGCGTGACTTCGTCGCGGTTGTGCAGCTTGAACACCACACCCTTGAGGTTCAGCAGGATGTTG
>Ga0153918_1001284_pt1 | contig 10405 bp, 6 predicted proteins | sample TSFL002MetaG_FD_104687 | JGI IMG/M metagenome (GOLD analysis project Ga0153918, IMG submission 104687) | Attine ant fungus gardens microbial communities from Florida, USA - TSFL002 MetaG | ecosystem: Host-associated > Fungi > Mycelium > Unclassified | place: USA: Florida, Paynes Creek Historic... | reverse complement strand
TTTTTACCTTTCGAGTAAACTTCCAATTGTCTCACTGTAGAACCTTTACTAGCAGGGTTCGCCAAAACCTGTAACCGGATGTAACGACAGGTAATTGGCTTAAAGGAAAGTGCTAATGGTTCACCCGCATTTAAACGCTGTTTCCCATCGTTACATTCAATTAAAACCTTGCTGCTTTTAAAATTAAATTCATTAGAACCCAGAATCACAAATCTGTTCGGGAACAATGAACTATCAGCCGGGTATAGAACCACATGATCAACAGTGAATTTTTTGCTTAGATCAATATCAGCCCTACCACCCTTGTTGCTTAACTGTAGTCCCTTAGGTCGATATTGAGGAGGGGTGAACCATTTTGAGGCTGTTACCCATTTGGCCCTCCAATCATTGGGATTCAATAATCCCATTTTAAACGTCGCAATATCACTCCATACCGCATTTCCGTTCGTGTCCCAAACCTCGACTTTCCAATAATAGGTGTTCGTAGATACCAGTTGTCGCCCCTGGTAAAGTACATACCTACCTTGCCCGCTTTTTATTTTTTTGGTATCCCACACATCACCCTTGTTCAAGGAAAGTGATCGCAAAGATGATGAAACAAGAATGCGATAAGGTGATTGCATGCATCCACGATAATTGCCAATTAATTGCCAACTTAATCTCGGGGTTGGGTCATCCGGACTTATCGGGTTTACTGAGTAATTACAGGTAAGCCCGGTTACTTGTAAAGCCCTCGCATGAATCGAGATAGTTGAAAATATTATCAGGATCAGGATGCAGGCTTTTTTCATAAGTTAAAACGCTTTTTAACCAAAGTTTGGTCAGGCTTTGATCAGGTTAGGTTGGCATTCGGGTAAAGTTGTTCAAGAATATTGAGATGATAGGTGGAAATTTCTATAATTGGAAGATCTGATTCATTTGCACCCACTTTTCACCTTCTTTAGCCCAGGGCAAGGGCTCCTGGAACTTCCACATTAACTGCTCCCATTCCTGTACTTTTGGGTTAACAGCATCCATGGCAGCTTTTTTTTCTGTTTTGTAATCTTCTCCTGTTTCCATTATCATAAAAAGCCGGTTACCGGTCCTAAATATCTGCATATCGGTAATGCCGGCATCGAGGATACTTTTACGGATCTCGGGCCAACCATTTTCTGCCCGGTGCCAACGTTCATATTCGGCTATTAAGGCAGGATCATCCCTCAGGTCAAGTGCATAACATTGTCTTTTCATGAATTGAGCAAATATTGATTAGCATAGTTTTGATCGATCATGCCATGGGATATCATTGCATCCCAAAAACCCGTTGGAACAACTGTTTCGGCCATCTGAATATTCTGAAACACACGTTCCTTATTTGTCGTATTTAAAGCAATACTCTTAACCCCAGGAGCAGCCAACCCGAACGCAACACAAGCTGCCGCGGGTTTGATATTAAAATCCTGGCATAATTGATAGAAGAACTCCCGCCAATGATACAGTGTGGCATTTTGCCGGAGACTGACCGGTTGATAGTTATAAAAATCCAAACCTGTTAGAAACCCGCCGTTGAATACAGCGGAATTGATAATGGCCACATTGTTTTCCGATAACGTTTTCATGAAATCCACTAACTCGGGTGGGTGACTATGGATAGTCATACTATTAGCGATCATGACCCAATCCAGGGGAATATCCTGACTTATTCTTTGTATAATTCGCCAATCCTTGGCACCGACACCAATAGCTTTCACCTTACCACCTGCTTTTAATTCGGCTAAAGCCCGATAGGCTTCCAAGATATCCTGGTACCTGCGCTCTTTGTCTAGCGTGTTCAACCCCGCATTAATGTACTCATCTGGATCATGAACTGATATCAGTTCGGCTTTGTAACCATTCAACAAATCATTCCCTTGTGCATAGCATTCCAGTATGCCATCATAACTGATTTTTTGCACGGCGTCAAATTTGAGATCTTTCCATACGCCTGGCTCAAAAGTGGGTTCCTCGGTTTTTAATTCAGTACGTAGCCACCCTAACTTGTTGCTGATGATTACGTCATCTGGCTTTACGTTGAGTTCTTTAAGAGACTTTCCCAATGTTTCTAGTGCCAATCCTGCGCCATATTTTCCCGCCGAATCAAATACCGCAGGCCCTGGGGCAGAATTAATACATTGTTCTATGATCCCCTTTTTTATATCGTCGGCAAGAGCGGTATATAGATTTCCTAAGCCGCTGGTACCGTATATTACTTTTGGTAATTTAAAAGTTGCCATGTTTAATAAGTAGTATTGATTGGTAATTCTGCTGCTTTGATTTTTACACGATGCCCGGTAATACCGAAAATAGCAATGACCACGAAACAGATCAGCGGGACATAATAGCCCATCTGAATATTGTGCGTAACATCACTGATATAACCATAAAATCTCGGAATAATAGCGCCACCGACAATAGACATAATGATGAGACTGCTACCGAATTCGCGATCTGCTTTCAAATCCCGGATGCCTAATGCAAAAATTGTCGGGAACATGATAGACATAAAGAATGATATGCCAATAACCGTGTATATAGCGGCCATTCCATGTACGTATGCAGCAACAAGGCATAAAAAAACATTGCCTGCTGCATAGAGCGCTAATAAGTGGTTTGATTTAAAATAGCGCATTAAAAATGTGCCAACAAACCGGCCAATTAAAAATGCTAAACCACATACACTTGCAAAATGACCGGCCTCCTTTTCAGATACACCTGCGGCTTTAGGTGCATATAATACAAATAGGCTAAGCACACAAGTTTGAGCGCCCACATAAAAAAATTGGGCTATTACACCCCAACGAAGATGGCTGTGTCTCAGTACTTTCATTACTCCGCCGCTCTTTGCAGTTGTTTCAGCCTCCTGTACCTTGGGCAATTTGGTTAGCGAGAAAGCAATTGCAATGATGACCAATATTGTCCCTAATACAAAATAGGGAGTTTTTACCGAAGATGCTTCTGCCGCCAGAGCAGCCTGACGAGCGGCCGACGTCAGCTTATTGAGCTGCTCATCAGTGTGCGATCGGATCAAAATCAGCTCTGTTCCAACGTAGGGGGCGATAGTTGTTGCAAAACCATTAAATGATTGTGCAAAATTGAGCCGTTGAGTGGCTCCTTCCGGATCACCCAGCACCGTAATATATGGATTGGCGACTGTTTCTAATGTTGCCAGCCCACAGGCAATAATAAATAGCGCGACCAGGAAGAAAGGATATAATTGCGTATTTGCGGCAGGAATGAACAGGTAACAACCTGTCGCAAAAAAAAGTAATCCGATGATAATTCCCGTTTTATAACCGAACCGTTTCATAATATACCCGGCAGGAAGCGCCATCAGGAAATAAGCGGCATATACAGCTGTATCTACAAGCGTTGCCTGCATGGTAGAAAGTGTGAACGAGCGCTTGAGATGCGGTATAAGAATTGGATCCAGGTTATGTGCAAATCCCCATAAGAAGAACAAACTTGTCAGTAGAACTAGTGGAAATATGGTATTAGGTTTTGCCATTTTTAAAGTGTTTTGTATAACCTGCGCATAGCGACTCTATGAGTCGCCCCTGCGCAGGTCATCGCAGGTAGATTGATTTTTTAATCGATTTCGCCTATTGATTTTTAATTGGTTGATAATGCGGTTATTAATAAAATGTTATCTGTTATATAGATTAGCTGATAACCCCTTCTATTTTCAATACAAATGCATCATTACAAGGTTTTTGTATGGGAAGTGTGGCCTTAAGTCCTGCGCTTGTTTGCTCGAATTTTAATTCACCGTTGTGTCCCAGCAGCTTAACCGATGATGGTTGTTTCCCGGTGATGCTTTTGATAAGCGTTGTTCCCTCTGATGGCCAATCAAGTAGCGTGGCGTAAAGCGTTTTACCTTTTGTTGTAAAGCGGATATCTTCAGATGTAAAAGGCTTACCTTTTCCTTCATTAAAGCCTTGTGCACTTAATGGGGCGGCAGATTCTATAGCAGGACCTTCGCCGAAAACAGTCCAGGGGCGTGTGCTATAAATAGCCTCGCTGTTAACAGCCATCCAGGCAGCTACATTTTCAACTACGACACGTTCTTTATCATCAATACTACCATCCCCACGAACCGGAATATTGAGTAAGAGGTTGCCATTCTTACTCACAACGTCTACCAGGGTATGCACTACCGTTTTAGCGGTTTTGTATTTGTTGTTATCATACAATCTACGGTCATAATGCCAACCGCCAATACAGGTATCAGTTTGCCATGGCAATGGTTCTATCTGGTTGCTCTGTCCTCTCTCAATATCCCAGACCATACATTTCCGCTGCTGTTCATCCAGGATCTTCCCGTTGATGATCGCACGAAGTTTACCGTGTTTTTTGATACTGCTATTGTAAAGGTGTGCGGCAATGCGTAAACCAACGTCGCTTGCGGGCCACAAAGGCAAAGCAGTGTCATCGAAATACATCAGATCCGGTTCGTATTTATCGATCAATGTGATCATCCGGTTATAAAATTTCTCGCAATAGGCTTTTGACGGTGGGGTAACACCATTACCCCAGTTCCATTGTTTATGAATTGTCCCGTTATTGTCGCTGTTTGCGCTAAGAGGATGGTTCTGTGCATATAATTCCTGCGGATCATATCCGTTCCACCATTTGCCAACACCATCAGCGGCAGTCATTTTGCCGTCGTATGGTACGCCAGTCAAAGGTCCGTTTTTGTCAGATCGCTGTGCTGTTTCATACCAGCTCCAGGCGTGCGCCGCATGTACACTCACTCCAAAAGGCAGTCCATTGTTCTTTGCGGCTTTGGCCCAGCCACCGATCAGGTCTTTTTTTGGACCGATTTTGGTCGAGTTCCAGCTTTGATATTTGTTTGGAAACAGATCAAAATTATCATGATGGTTGGCTAAGGCCATAAAGTATTTAGCACCGGCTTTCTTGTAAAGCGCTACCAGTTCTTCAGGGTCCCATTTATCGGCTTTCCATTCGTTAATTACATCTTTAAAGCCGAATTTAGAGGGGTGTCCATATTTTTCACAGTGGTATTTGTATTGATCAGAGCCTTCCTGATACATTCCTCTTGCATACCAATCGCCACGTTCAGGTTGACATTGCGGGCTCCAGTGTGCCCATAAGCCAAACTTGGCGTCTCTGAACCAATCTGGCACCTGATATTGTGCCAGCGAAATCCATGTTGGCTGAAAAGGGCCGGGTGTAATTGAATGTGCATAGGGTGGAGGCATCAGCGCTGCGCTGTAAACCCTGGAAAGGTATAACGATGAAATACCTGTGAGCGCTCCTTTTATTAAAGTTCTTCTTTTCATATATAGGTTTATACTTATTGTCAATCAACATGTCACCATGGCTTTGATTACGCCGTTTGCAGGATCAAGCCAATGCTGAAATTCGTCCTTTATCTCGTCAAATCCCACCCGGTGTGTAATATAATTTGTAGGGTCAACCCAATGGTTTTTCATTGCGTCGATCACATGCTTAAAATCGGCACGCGTGGCGTTACGGCTGCTCATCAATGTCGCCTCACGCTTATGAAACTCGGGATGGCTCACACTGATTTCGCCTTTTTGTAACCCTACCAGAACATACCTGCCGCCATGCGCCAGGTATTGAAATCCGTTGTTGATCGCCCGTTGATTTCCTGTAGCATCAATCACTACAGTAGGAAAATCAACACCGGTAATCTCTTTCAAAGACTTAATGACGTCCTCGTCAGCCGCGTTGATGGTATGGTCAACTCCCAATTTGTTTTTACAGAAATCCAGACGCTGACGGTTAATATCCATTGCGATCACCCTTCCTCCGGCAATTCGCGCAAATTCCATGGCACCCAACCCTATAGGCCCAGCACCAACTACCAGCACAAATTCTCCAGGTTGTACGTCAGCACGGCGCACACCATGCGCCCCGATGGCCAGAGGCTCAACCAGGGCCAGTTCATCGAAAGTCAGGCCCTCGCCATGAATCAGTGAGGAAGACGGTACTTGCAGGTATTCAACCATGCCTCCATCCACGTGCACACCGCAAACTTTGATATGCGCACAGCAATTAGGTTTACCCAAACGGCAGGCAATACATGTTCCGCAGTTGAAATAAGGAATAAAGGTCACCGCTTCACCTTTTGAGAAGTCCGGCGCATTATCTGCGTTGACCAACTCACCGGCCAACTCATGACCCAATATGCGCGGATAGCTAAAAAAAGGCTGGGTGCCCTCAAAGGCGTGTAGGTCCGTACCGCAAATGCCGATCCGTCGTATTTTTATGATAGCATGATCTTTCTGAAGATCCGGCAGTGCGGATTCAGCATACTCAAGCACGCCGGGGGTGGAACAAATCAGAGTTTTCATTATTGATGATATGTCTGCTATCGTATCAGTATAGCATTAGCTTCCATTAAAGACATCGTTGAATTATAACTGGTTGATCGAAAGCATCAGCTGCCTCCACTAACAAATTTATTGTCTTAAGCGGGATGATATTTGTTGCAAAGGGACTATTTGTTGTAATAATCCGACAGTGCGATCCATAGTCTTTTGACTTGATCATGCTTGAAAAAGCATTGACAAATTAATGAAGCCGGCGGGAACCACCCGCCGGACCTCATTAACAACATTAACCAATTATGAGGATCTTTAATAGCCCGGATTTTGCGTGAGGTTCTTATTCAGATCACGCTCAGATTGCGGTATAGGCCACAATTCGTTTTTACCAACAACAAAATTTCGTTTTTTGAAAATGTAATAACCATCGGCATCCACAGGAAATGCGGTATAGGAGGATGGTGTGTTGGTCAGTTTCATACCGGTGAATTGCTTATTATTCTCTGTGCCGATAATGCCCCAACGCAGGCAATCATAATAACGCAGACCCTCGAATGCAAATTCAACGTGACGTTCCCTGCGGATAATTGTCCGTAAAGCAGCCGGATCTGTGGTGGTAATTGCCGGCATGTGTACAGCTGCACGCCCTCTCACTTTGTTGATGGTAGCATCCAAAAGAGTTTGATCAATAGATGCGCCAGACTCTAATTTCGATTCCAAATAGCCCAGCAAAACCTCCGCATAGCGAATTATGGTAAAATTGTTACCGTCATTAGATACCGAACCGAGCGTCGGATCTTCTTCCAGGAATTTGAAGATCGAATATCCACTCCACTTGCCGGGATATTCATCCAAACGATCAGGCTTGTTTGTTCCTGGCGTTGCCGAATAAGTGACGCCTCTAAATACCGTGCGACCAGAGATCATGATGGTGAAATCTAAACGAGGATCACGATTATTGTAGGGATTGTTCTTATCGTATAATGGGGATTGATCAATGGTCTTTCCATCTGTACATTCAAAGTCTTTGACCAATTCGTTAAAAGGGGAGTACTGATGCCAGCCGCTCCAGGTTTCAGGGGTTAAGTATTGAAATAAAGAGTGATTGTAAGTATTTTGAATGTACTGCATCGACATGATGATCTCATGACTCAATTCGCCGGCATTTTGATTCAGCTCACGAAAGCGTGGGTCAATGATATAGTAATTCATATCCATGATCGTTTTATAGCTTGCAGCTGCCTCCGTCCATTTCTTCTCGGCCATTTGTAAACGACCGAGTATAGCCAGCGCAGCGGCAGCAGTCATGTGTCCTTGTTGTGCGTCAGGTACTGAATTAGGCAATACGGCAGCAGCAGCTTTTAACTCGGTTTCGCAAAACGCCCAAACATCTGCTTTGGGGTTACGGGTAACACTGTTTGCCTGATCAACAGTGAGTAAATGTTGGATCAATGGTACATCGCCAAAAAAGAGTGCCAGGTTAAAATAGTCATATGCGCGGATAGTTCGTACTTCACCGATCATGACATTTTTGGCGGCAGCGTCCATGGATATTTGCCCAATGTGATCTAAAAAGTTATTGCAACGGGCAATTTGCGTATAGGTCTGCGTGTAATAAGCTTTGGTAAAATCATTGGTTGAGCTTAGTGTACCGTCAGTAATGCCATCGGGGATGCCTTCTTTTTCAGAACCGTCTCCAGCCATCAGGTCTAAATTGACCATTGATGTGCCACACCAGAAGTTGTAGCCTGTAAAGCCGGAACCTGTATCATAAACACCGTTCAACGCCAGCGTAGCGTCGTTAGCTGTTTTCCAGAATGTAGCGTCAGAAATGGAAGATAATGGTTGTTTATCCAGTAGGTTTTTCTGACAGCCGGAAGTTGTGGCCAGCAACACTACCAAAGCTATCCCGGTTTTAATAATCTTTTGATTTAAATATCTTGTGTTCATTTTGATCGAATTTTTGATGAATTAAAATTTCACATTCACGCCAAAGGTGTAGATAGCGGTAAGCGGGTAATAGTTAGGGGCATCACCCGAGCTTTGCATGTTTTCTGGGTCCCAGCCCGGATAGAAATGATTCCAGTTAAACAGGTTCTGACCGCCAACAAACAGCCTTAATTTGGCAATGTGCATTTTCTGAATGATCGATGTAGGGACGGTGTAGCCGATCTGGGCGTTTTTTAGCCTTAAAAAAGTACCTGAGCGATTCCAGAAGGAGTTAGTTTGAACGTTCTCGCTGCTTTGACCAAGGGAAGTGATCTTAGGATATTTGGCATTAGGGTCAGGATTTGCCGCAGTCCAGGCATTGTCTGCCTGCCACTGTTGTATGTTACCACCATTGTAATAAGCGAAGGCCATATAAGATCCCATTTGCTCTTGATAACCGCCAAGCCCCTGGAACAGCACAGAGAGATCAAACCCTTTATAGCCGGCGTTGATGTTCATTCCATAAGATGTCGTAGGGTTTTTAAAGCCAATGATCGTACGGTCGTAAGTGGCATCAACCTTACCATCGGGTACCCCATTGGGCCCGCTGATATCTTTGAAACGAATTACACCTGGCTGTCCCGCGATAGGCTGAGTCGGATAGTTGGCAACGTCATTTGCATCTTTGAATATACCGTCAGCCACGTAACCATAGATGGGGTTTAATGGCTGACCTAAGAAAAAGTTGGGAATAACAGATTGCAGGTTCCCAGTAATTTTGATCACCTTTTGTTTGTTATAAGAGAAATTTGGAGATAACGCCAATGTTAGCTTACCCAGTTTGGCATTATAGGTCAGGTTTGTTTCAAAGCCACTATTACGCAATGTACCTGCGTTTGTTGTCGGTGCGCTTAAACCCAAAGTGCCTGATACCTGCGCAGGATAAAGTATATCCTTGGCTGTACGTTGATATGCTTCTATGCTACCATTTAACTTACCTTTAAACAAGCCGAAATCAAGGCCGATGTTTGTGGATGTTGTAGTTTCCCATTGGATGTTGACGTTAGATGCTGCGGTAACCGCTGCACCGGGTGCAATGGTGCCACCAAAATTATATTTCGGCCCTGTGCTAATGGCATTCTGATAAGGGTAGTTAGCAATATTGGCATTGCCCAATGATCCGTATGATCCCCTGATCTTTAATTCATCAATCCAGGTTAAAGAATTTTTCACAAAGGGCTCTTCAGAAATTCGCCAGCCGGCGGAAACCGCAGGAAAAAAACCAAACCGGTTGTCGGGCGCAAAACGGGAAGATCCATCCGCACGGGCGTCAAGTTCAAGTAAATACTTGCTTTTGTAATTATAATTCAAGCGACCGAAATAAGACTGAAAGGCATATTCATTTGCCGATCCGCTATTCTGCTGGTTAGTGGTAGCGCCTGCACTTAGCTGGTAAAGTAAATTATTCGGAAACTTATCACGCGATGCGCTGAAGGCATCATCTCTATGCTCTTCTTGCTGATAGCCTAATAAAAGGTTGAAATTGTGTTCTTTAAAAGAACGATTGTATTTTAACAACGCATTCAGCGTTACTTCATGACCGTCAACAAATGCGTCATTCAAGCTGTTGGGGCCCACATATGTGGTTTTATCTAAGTATACATCCGCTACATAAGTGGTGTTTACACTGGTATAATAATGATAGCCAGCTGTACCACTCAGCGATAAGCCTTTAAGAATATCCCAATTCAACATCATGTTGCCATAGAAATTCTTCGCACGAAAATTATTAAAGCCGGGACTGGCCAACCAGGCTTCAGGTGCATAAAAATCCTGATGACCGTAAGTGCCGTCAGATTTCAATCCAGCATAAGTGTTAGGTTCGCGAACTGCATATCCTATAATGCCGCCAATACCGGCTGAATTAGATTGAGGTTGATTTTGTACCTGCGAAAAGCCTAATAAACTGGCTTTTAATGTCAGCTTATCATTTAGCTTGCTGTCAATATTAGCCTGCACATCATAGCGCTTATTGTTAGTGCGTGCGGTAATGCCATTATCATTGCGATAGCTGGTTGAAAACAAATAAGTAGTTTTAGACTCGCCACCCGAGAAACTCAGATTGTGGTATTGTTGGAAACCAGAGC
>Ga0153918_1001283_pt1 | contig 10405 bp, 6 predicted proteins | sample TSFL002MetaG_FD_104687 | JGI IMG/M metagenome (GOLD analysis project Ga0153918, IMG submission 104687) | Attine ant fungus gardens microbial communities from Florida, USA - TSFL002 MetaG | ecosystem: Host-associated > Fungi > Mycelium > Unclassified | place: USA: Florida, Paynes Creek Historic... | reverse complement strand
CCGAGATCGAAGATGGCGGCCGCGACGGCGAGCGGGGCCGGCTCCAGCGTCCGCGCCGCCCCGTCCCGCCAGGTCGAGACGCTCTTGGCCTCCGGGTCGTAGCTCGCCGCCCCGTCCGGCGCGAGCTTCGGCAGGGCGAGGGGCAGGGGCGGCAGGTCGGGCGGCGCCGGGAGGCCCGCGCGCAGCAGTCCGGCGAGGGCCAGGACCGCGAATGCGATCACCGGGTCGCCTCCCCGAGCGTCGCCGGGCTGACGAAGCCGGCGAGCCGGCCCTCGTGGGGGGAGACCGCGCGCCAGTCGTCGGTGTCCCAATCGGCGAGGGCCAGCCCCGCCGTCGGCAGGTGGCCGAGGGCGGATTCGGGCGCGACGAGCGAGGAGGCGAAATCCTCGAGGCCGGGATTGTGGCCGACGAGGATCGCCCGGCGGACCTTGCCCGGAATCGCCTGGACGATGCGCAGGAGGGCCGGCAGGCCCGCCTCGTAGATGCCCTCCTCGTAGCGGACGGGCACGTGCGGCAGGTTGCATAGGGCCCAGGTCTCGCGCGTCCGCGCGGCGGGGGAGACGAGGGCGAGATCGGGCGGGTCGACCGAGAGATAGCCCGCGATGGCGCCCATGTCGCGGCGTCCCCGGTCGGCGAGCACGCGGTCGAAATCGTTGGCCGTCCCGTGCGGGACCGCCTTGGCGTGGCGCAGCAGCAATAGACGTTTCACGACACCATCATCCCGTCCGACGAATCCGCCGCGCCTTTCCCATGGTCCGGTGAAACCGTGAAGACGCGTCCGAAGTTTCCCGCGACATTTGGGCGCCGAGGCGAAAGCGGCCTAGAAACACGCCCGAAACCGAACAGCCAATATCCCGCCATCAAGTCCGGACTATCAAGGTCCGTTCCGCCCCGAGGTCAGAGCTGCTCATGCCCGCGAATCGCTCCCCCATCCGCTCGCTGCTGAAAGCCGGCCTCCTGGCGCTGGCCCTGTCGGGCGTCTCGACCATGGCCCTCGCCCAGAAGGCCTATATCCGCGAAAGCCTCGCCAGCGACGGCGTCCGCCTCGAGGACACGATGCGGCGGACCGAGACGAAGCCCGCCGCCAATCCGGCCCTGGCCAAGCGCGAGGGCGAGGCGGCGCTCGCGCGGGGCGATACGCGGCGCGCCCTCGGGCTCTTCGCCGGCGCGGTGGTGGCGGACGGGAAGGATGCGGGGGCCTGGGGCGGCTTCGCGCGGGCGGCCCGGATCCTCGCGAGCGACGGGTCGACCTACAGCGAGCGCTACAACGCGCAGGAGCGCGGCACGATCGCGGCCTATATGGCCTACCAGCAATCGACGGCGCGGCAGGACCAGGCGAGCTATCTCGCCCTGCTCGGCGAATTCTACGCCATCCGCGAATATTGGCGCTCCTCGCTCGACGCCTACCGGGCCTCGCTCCAGATCGCGGATGTCGCGAGCATCCGCTCGACCTATGAGGACCTGCGCGCGAAGCACGGCTTCCGCATCACCGACTACAAGGTCGATTCGGATTCGGCCGCGCCGCGCGCCTGCTTCACCTTCTCCGAGGACCTCGCGGGCGGGCGCACGGATTTCGCGCCCTTCGTCTCCGTCTCCGGCACGGCCAACGGCGCCGTCACGGCCGAGGGCCAGCAACTCTGCGTCGACGGGCTCAGGCACGGCCAGAAATACACGATCGTGCTGCGCCAGGGTCTGCCCTCGGGCGTCGGCGAGAACCTCCTGAAGAACGCCGATTACGACATCTACGTGAAGGACCGCTCGCCGCAGGTCCGCTTCACGGGCAAGAACTACGTGCTGCCGAAGACCGGCCAGCAGGGCATCCCGGTCATCTCGGTGAACGCCGCCGAAGCCTCGGTCGAAGTCTACCGCATCGGCGACCGCAGCCTCCTGCCCACCATCCGGGGCGACGACTTCCTGACCCAGCTCTCCAAATACCAGGCCGGCAAGATCGCCCGCGAGAAGGGCGTGAAGATCTGGTCGGGCCGCCTGTCGATGGCGAACGAGCTGAACAAGGACGTCGTGACCGCCTTCCCCGTCGCCCAGGCCATCCCGAAGATGGAGCCGGGCGTCTATGTGATGACGGCCGCGGCGGCGGGCACCGAGGCGGCGCCGGCCGCGAGCCAGGACGACGAGTCCGATTACGACTATTCCCGGCGCTCGACCCAGTGGTTCGTGGTGTCCGATCTCGGGCTCACGGCCATGAAGGGCGCCGACGGCGTCGCGGTCGTCGCCCGCTCGCTCGCGACCGGCGCGCCGAAGAGCGGCGTCGAGGTGCGGCTGATCGCCCGCAACAACGAGGTGCTCGGCACCAAGACCACCGACGCCTCGGGCCGGGCGCGGTTCGATCCGGGCCTCGCGCGCGGCGAGGGCGGCATGGCGCCGGGCCTCGTCGTCGCCATGGCCGGGGCCGGGCCCGCCCAGCCGGCCGAGGGCTCCTCCTTCGATTACGGCTTCCTCGACATGGGCGGCGCGCCCTTCGATCTCAGCGATCGCGGCGTGAAGGGCCCGGCCATCACCAGCGGGGCGGAGGCCTTCCTCTATACCGAGCGGGGCGTCTATCGCTCGGGCGAGACGGTCAACCTGACGGCGCTCCTGCGCGACTCGCGCGGCACCGCGACCTCTTCTGCGCTGACGCTCGTCATGCGCCGTCCCGACGGCGTCGAATACAAGCGCGAGCAGGTCGCCGACCAGGGCCTCGGCGGCCGCGCCTGGAGCGTCGCGCTGCTGAACGGCGCCCAGCGCGGCACGTGGCGCGCCCAGGCCTATCTCGACCCGAAGGGCAAGCCGGTCGGCGAGATCACCTTCATGGTCGAGGACTACGTCCCCGAGAAGCTCGAACTGACGCTCGCGCCGAAGACGCCCGCGCTGCGGCCCGGCGAGCCGGCCCGGATCGACCTCTCCGCCCGCTATCTCTACGGCGCCCCCGGCTCGGGCCTCGAAGTCTCGGGCGAGGTCGTCGTCCAGCAGGCCGCCTCCTCCGGCATCAAGGGCCTGGAGGGTTTCGAGGTCGGCATGTCCGAGGAATCGGTCGAGTCCTCGACCGTCGAGATGGAGGAGAAGTCCGAGACCGGCCGCGACGGCAAGGCTGTCGTGACGGTGCCGATCCAGGCCGTCGAGGCCCCGCGCCCGACCGAGGCGAAGATCACGCTCCGCGTCGCCGAGCCCGGCGGGCGCGCCATCGAGCGCAGCGTCACGCTGCCGATCCTGCCGCAGGGCCCGGTCGTCGCCGTGAAGAAGCTCTTCACCGACCTCTCCGACGGCGCCAGCGCGAGTTTCGACGTGGTGGTGGCGCAGCCGGACGGTGCGCGCATCGCGAAGTCCGGCATCTCCTGGTCGCTCTATCGCGTCGAGCGGCGCTACCAGTGGTACAATTCGGACGGCCGCTGGGGCTACGAGCCCGTGAAGTCGACCCGCCGCGTCTCCGACGGCCGGGTCGACGTCGCCCAGGACGGGCCGGGCCGCATCGCGGCCCCCGTCACCTGGGGCACCTACCGCCTCGATCTCGCGGCGGAGGGCGCGTCCCGCACCTCGATCACCTTCACGGTCGGCTATTCGGGCGACCAGACGGCCGACACGCCCGACCTGCTCGAGGTCTCGCTCGACAAGTCCGCCTACAGGTCGGGCGAATCCCTCCAGGCCCGCATCAAGCCGCGCTTCGCCGGCCGCGCCACCGTCGCGGTCATGACCGACGGCGTGCAGGAGCTGCGCGAGGTGGACGTGCCGGCCGAGGGCACGACGATCTCCGTCCCGGTCAAGGCCGAATGGGGCGCGGGCGCCTATCTCGTCGTCACGGCCTTCCGGCCGCTGGACGCGGCGCAGAAGCGCATGCCCGGCCGCGCGCTCGGCCTCGCCTGGTTCTCGATCGACAAGGCCGCGCGCACGCTCGGCGTCACGCTCGACCTCCCCGAGAAGATGAAGCCGCGCCAGGTGCTCAAGGTGCCGGTCAAGCTCGCGGGCCTCCAGGCGGGCGAGGAGGCCTATGTGACGGTCGCGGCCGTCGATGTCGGCATCCTCAACCTGACGCGCTACCAGACGCCCGATCCGGCCGGTCATTTCTTCGGCCAGAAGGCGCTCGGCGTCGAGCTGCGCGACCTCTACGGCTACCTCATCGACGGCATGCAGGGCACGGTCGGCGCGGTCCGCTCGGGCGGCGACGCCGATGCGGGCGGCCTGAACGGCATCCCGCCGACCCAGGAGCCGCTCGCCCGCTATTCGGGCGTCGTCAAGGTCGGGCCGGACGGCACGGCCAATGTCGAGTTCGAGCTTCCGGCCTTCAACGGCTCCGTCAAGGTGATGGCGGCGGCCTGGACGAAGAGCCGGGTCGGCTCGGCCGACAGGACGGTGATCGTGCGCGATCCGATCGTCGTGACCGGGACGCTGCCGCGCTTCCTCAATATCGGCGACCGCTCGCGCCTGCGCCTCGATCTCGACAATGTCGAGGCCCCGGCCGGCGACTACGCCGTCGAGATCGAGCCCACGGGTCCGATCCTGGTCGAGGCCGACGCCCTGCGCCGCACCGTCAAGCTCGGCCAGGGCCAGAAGGGCGACGTCACGATCCCGATCGCGGCGGCCGGCATGGGCGATGCGGTCCTCGATGTCCGCCTCACGGGCCAGGGCCTCGATCTCGCCCAGAGCTTCCGGCTCCGCATCCAGCCGGGCACGGGCTCGCTCGTGCGCCGCACCGTGCGTCCGCTGGAGGCGAACGGATCGGCCACGATCTCGAACGACCTCCTGGCCGATCTCGTGCCGGGCACGGGGGCGGTCTCGGTCTCCGTCTCGCCGCTCGCGGCGCTCGACGTGCCGGGCCTGCTCCAGGCGCTCGACCGCTATCCCTATGGCTGCACCGAGCAGACGGTCAGCCGGGCGCTGCCGCTGCTCTACGTCAACCGCCTCGCCGCGGCCCAGCATCTGGGCCTCGACGGGGAGGTGGACGAGCGCGTGCGCGGCGCGATCGAGAAGGTCCTGACCCGCCAGGATTCGAACGGCGCCTTCGGCCTCTGGAGCGTCGGCTCCTCGGAGGATTACTGGCTCGACGCCTATGTGGCGGACTTCCTGACCCGCGCCCGCGAGAACAAGTTCGCGGTGCCGCAGGTCGCCTTCATGCTCGTGCTCGACCGGCTCCGCAACTACGTCGCCAACACGCAGGAGATCGGCGCGAACGGCGACACCGTCGCCTATGCGGCCTATGTCCTGGCCCGGAACGGGCGGCCGGTCGCGGGCGACCTGCGCTACATGGCCGACACCAAGCTCTCCGACTTCAAGACCCCGCTCGCCCGCGCCCAGATCGCGGCCGCGCTCGGTCTCCTCGGGGATCGCGAGCGCGCCCAGCGCGTCTTCGCCTCGGCCGTCGACCTCCTGGCTGGCATCCGGGACGGCGCCACGGGCCGCTCCGATTACGGCACGCGCCTGCGCGACGGCGCCGGCCTGATCGCGCTCGCCTCCGATACGGGCGTCGGCCGCGACTCCCTCACGCCGGTGATGCGGGCGGTCTCCCAGGAGCGCGGCACGCGGCAATACACCTCGACGCAGGAGCAGGCCTGGATGGTCCTCGCCGCCGAGGCGCTCCAGCGCGATGCCGGGGCGATCAAGGTGACGCTGAACGACCAGCCGGTCGAGGGCGCGCTCTACCGGACCTTCCGGTCGGCGACCCTCGATCGCGGCCCGGTCAGGATCGGCAATGCCGGCACCGCGGCGGCGGAGCTCGTCGTCTCGGTCGCCGGCAATCCGATCGGCCCGGAGCCGGCGGCCTCGCGCGGCTACTCCATCGAGCGCGGCTACTACAAGCTCGACGGCACGAAGGTGGAGCCGTCCCAGGTCCGCCAGGGCGACCGCCTCGTGACGGTGCTGAAGGTGACCGAGCCGCAGTCCCTCTATGCCCGCGTCCTCCTGGTCGACCTCCTGCCGGCCGGCTTCGAGATCGACAATCCCAAGCTCGTCGACAGCGGCTCGGTGGCCGGGCTCGACTGGCTGAAGACCGATGTCGAGCCGACGAACCAGGAATATCGCGACGACCGCTTCGTCGCCGCCTTCGACCGCTCGCCGAACCAGAAGGCGAGCTGGACGGTGGCCTATACGGTCCGGGCGGTCGCGCCGGGCCGCTACGTCCACCCGGCCGCGACGGTCGAGGACATGTACCGCCCCGACCGCTTCGGCCGCACGGCCTTCGGCTCGGTCGAGGTCACGCCGCGGTAGCATGATGCGCTCGGACGGTTCCGCATCCACCTTCCCTCCCCCTCGCGGGGAGGGCCGAGCGAAGGCGAAGCCTTCGGCCGGGGTGGGGGGCGTGCCGCTCGCGAAAGCATCGGACGGATTGTCCGGCGCGTCACGCGATACGGATGGCCCCCCACCCCCGGCCCCTCCCCGCAAGGGGGAGGGGAGGCGATTGTGGCGCCGTCTCGCCCTTGCCGCAGGCGTCGGCGCGGCCGTTGTGCTCGGTGGCTGCGGCACCGCCCTCTGGAGTTTCGCCCGCACGCTGCCGCCGCTCGACCTGACGGAAGCGGAGCATCGCTCGACCGTCGTGCTCGACCGGAACGACAGGCTGCTCCGTGCCTTCGCGACGCCCGAGGGCCGCTGGCGGCTTCCGGTGACGCATGACGAGGTCGATCCGCGTTTCCTCGCCCTGCTCAAGGCTTACGAAGATCGCCGTTTCGACGCCCATCGCGGCCTCGATCCGCTGGCCCTGATCCGGGCGAGCTGGCAGCTCGCCTGGAACCGGCGCATCGTCTCCGGCGCCTCCACGCTGACGATGCAGGTGGCGCGGCTGCTGGAGCCGCGCGGCGAGCGCACCCTCCGGGCGAAGCTGACCCAGGCGCTCCGCGCCGTCGAGCTGGAGCGCCGCTTCTCGAAGGCGGAGCTGCTCGACCTCTATCTCCGCCTCGCGCCCTATGGCGGCACGCTGGAGGGGGTGCGGGCCGCCTCGCTTTCCTATTTCGGCAAGGAGCCGAAGCGCCTCTCCATCGGCGAGGCCGCCCTGCTCGTCGCGCTGCCGCAATCGCCCGAGGCGCGCCGGCCCGACCGCTCGCCCGAGATCGCCCGCCGGGCGCGCGACCGCGTCCTCGCCCGCGCCCTCGCGGCCGGGGCCATCACGCCGCGCGAGGCGGAGGAGGGGCGCGCCGAGCACGTGCCGTCGCGCCGCCACGCCTTCCCGATGCATGCCGCCCACGCGGCCGAGGAGGCGATGCAGGAGCGGCCCGATCTCGCCGTCCACCGCCTCACGATCGACCGCCGCCGGCAGGTCGCGCTCGAAACGCTTCTCGCCGAGCGCATCGGGCAGTTCGGCTCCGCCGTCTCGGGCGCGATCGTCGTCATCGACAACGAGACCGGCGAGGTGCGGGCGCGGATCGGCAGCCCGGCCAAGCTCGCGGTCGAGCGGCGCGGCGCCATCGACATGAGCGTCGCCTCCCGCTCGCCGGGCTCGGCGCTGAAGCCCTTCATCTACGCCCTCGCCTTCGAGAGCGGCATCGCCCATCCCGAGACGCTGGTGGACGACCGCCCCTCGCGCTGGGGCGCCTATGCGCCGGACAATTTCGACCTCACCTTCCAGGGCACGGTGACGGCGCGCCATGCCCTGCAATCCTCGCTGAACCTGCCGGCGGTCGAGCTGCTGAGCGCGGTCGGCCCCGCGAAATTCATCGCGCGGCTGCGCCAGGGCGGGGCCGCGATCGCCATGTCGGCCGATGCCGCCCCCGGCCTCGCGACCGGCCTCGGCGGCCTCGGCATCTCGCTGCTCGACCTGACGCGCCTCTATACCGGCTTCGCCCGCGCCGGCATGGCGGCCCCGCTCGTGACGCGGCTGGAGCCCGGCACCCCCGCGAGGACGGGCGAAACCCGCATCACCGACGCGGTGCCCGCCTGGTACGTCGCCGACATCCTGCGCGGGGCGCCGCCGCCCGAACATGCGCTGAGCGGCAAGATCGCCTTCAAGACCGGCACCTCCTACGGCTTCCGCGATGCCTGGGCGATCGGGTTCGACCGCCGCTACACGGTCGGGGTCTGGGTCGGGCGGCCCGACGGCGGCTCCGTGCCGGGCCTGATCGGGCGCGTCGCGGCCGCGCCCATCCTGTTCGACGCCTTCGCCCGGCTCGGCCACGAGCCGGAGCCGGTCCATCGCCCCTCGGGCGTGCTCGTCGCGACCACGGCCACCCTGCCGCCGCCGCTGCGGCACGTGCGGCCGGACGCGCCCAAGACCATCGCGGCGACGGTGCTGGCCCCGCTCAAGATCGCCTTTCCGCTGGAGGGATCGCGCGTCGATCTCGGCGCCGCGCAGCCTGGCGGGCCGGACATGCCGCTCGCGCTCAAGGCCATGGGCGGCGTGCCGCCTCTGGCCTGGTACGTGAACGGCAGCCCGCTCGGCGAGCCCGATCCGCGCCGGCAGGCGAGCTGGATGCCGGACGGGGCCGGCTTCGCCCGCGTCTCGGTGGTCGACGCGAAGGGCGCGACGGATTCGGTGGTCGTGCGGATCGAATAGGGCGCCTTTGTCATCCCGGCCGGAGCGCAGCGGAGAGCCGGGACCTTCCTCCGCTGAACGGTCCCGGCTCTCCGGCCGGGATGACGGGGCCGTGGCCTCCGGCCAAGGTTAACAATCCGTCACCTCCCCTTGTGTCACCGGGCCGTCATGGCCACATAGCGCCCGTCCCATTGGGGGGAGGAAGATGAGTCAGACATTCGCCGCGGGCTCGTTCGGCCGGATGGACGGTTTCGCCGGCCGCCTGCGGCGGATTCCGGGTTTGTCGCCGAGCCGGGCGGATACGCTCCTGCGGCTCGAGGCCCTGTCGCGCCTGCTGGACAACGCCTTCGTCCTGCCGGGAACGAAGATCCGCTTCGGCGTCGACGGCCTCATCGGCCTCGTGCCGGGGATCGGCGACCTGATCTCGGCGGGCCTGTCGGGCTATCTGGTCTGGGAGGCGCGCCGCCTCGGCCTGCCGCGCCGCAAGATCGCGCGCATGATCGCGAACGTCGCCTTCGACGCCGCGATCGGGGTCGTTCCGGTCCTGGGGGATGCGGCCGACATCATGTTCAAGGCCAACCGCCGCAACATGCGCATCATCCGCGAGCATCTGGAGCGGGAGGGGCGCGGCCGGCCCGATATCGTGGACGCGGAATTCGAGACGATGGAGCGCCGCCGATGAGACGCCTCGTCTGGGCCTTCGGCTGGGTCGGCGTCGCGATCTGGTCCCTGCTCTGCGCATTCGCCTACGGCCTGCTCGACCTGGTCGGGCGGCTGTTCATGCGCAGCGCCGACGCCTTTTCGAGCACGCCCGAGACCGTGGAAGGCATCTGGAAGTTCTTCAGCTTCCTGCACAGCTTCTCGACCGGGGCGGTCGTCTTCGTCTGGGCGGTCGTCTCGCTGATGATCCTCGCGGTGCCGTGGCTGCTCGACCGGATGATCGGCTCGGCCCCGCCGGGCTTCGTGACGGTGGTCCGCTCCGGCCGCCAGGGCGGGCCGGAGCGCCATGACGGGCCGGGCGACGTGATCGACCTCGCGCCGGACCAGTACAGCGTCACGCAGCCGGGCCGGACGCCGTCCGGACCGGGCGCGGCGCCGCGCATCCCGCCGCGTCCCTGAGGATGCGGCTCGCCCTCTATCAGCCCGACATTCCGCAGAATGCCGGGACGATGATGCGCATGGCCGCCTGCCTCGGCGTCGCGGTCGACCTGATCGAGCCGGCCGGCTTCGACGCCTCGGACCGCAACCTGCGCCGGGCGGGGCTCGATTATCTGGCGCGGCTCGATCTCGCGCGGCATGTCAGCTTCGCGCGGTTCGACGCCGCGCGCCGGGCCGAGGGGCGGCGTCTCGTGCTCGCGACGACGCGCGGGGCGGTGCCCTATTGGGATTTCGCCTTCCGGCCGACGGATATCCTCATGGTGGGGCGGGAATCGGCCGGCGTGCCGGACGAGGTCCACGATCTCGCCGATGCGCGTCTCGTCGTGCCGATGCGCGAGGGCCTGCGCTCGCTCAACGTCGCCGTGACCGCCGCGATGATCCTCGGCGAGGCGCGGCGCCAGATGCGTTGATCGCGCTGTGACATCGGCGCGCGATCGTTCCGACCCGTGCGCGGCTGGGCGAATGGCGAGTGGCGAATGGCGAATAGTTGAGGAGCAACAAGGCCTTCTACTCGCCATTCGCCATTCGCCCTGAGGATCAGGCGGCTTCGTGGGCTCGCGGCGGTTGCAGGATGCCGATCTCGGTCAGCTTCTCGCGGATGTCGTCGAAGGTGAAAGGCTTCATCAGGTAGCTGTCGGCCCCCGCATGCACGATGCGGGTGACGGTGGCGATGTCGCATTCGAAGACCATCACCAGGATTTTCGCCTTGCCGCCGTCGGGCATGCGGCGCAGGGTCCTGACCACCTCGAACCCGTCCATCCCCGGCATCATGGCGTCGACTAGCACGACGTCCGCAATCCT
>Ga0153918_1001281_pt1 | contig 10407 bp, 10 predicted proteins | sample TSFL002MetaG_FD_104687 | JGI IMG/M metagenome (GOLD analysis project Ga0153918, IMG submission 104687) | Attine ant fungus gardens microbial communities from Florida, USA - TSFL002 MetaG | ecosystem: Host-associated > Fungi > Mycelium > Unclassified | place: USA: Florida, Paynes Creek Historic... | reverse complement strand
GCCCAGGGCGAGCACCCCGCCGATCGTCACCCGCAGCACGGCGCGCACCCGGTTCGCGCCGCCGAGCCAGGCGGAGAGCCAGCCCGTGACGGCCAGCGCGACGACCACCGAGGCGAAGGTGAGCGGGATGCGCAGCGGCTCCGGCGGCAGCAGCACGGCGAGCAGCGGCAGGATCGCGCCGATCGTGAACGAGATCGCCGAGGCGATCGCGGCGTGCCACGGGTTCGTGACGTCGGCCTCGTCGAGATTGTGCCCCGCCTCGAGATGCGCGTCGAGCGCATCGTGCGCGGTCAGCTCGGCCGCGACGCCCGCCGCGGTCTCGCGGGTCAGGCCCTTGCGCTGGTAGAGGCGCGTGAGCAGCTCGAGCTGCTCGCCGGGATCCGCGGCCAGGTCGCGGCGCTTGCGCTCGATGATCGCGCGCTCGGAGTCGCGCTGCGTGCTCACGGAGACGTACTCGCCCATCGCCATGGAGATGGCGCCGGCGAGCAGCGAGGCGACGCCGGCGATGAAGATCGTCGGCTGATCGCTCGTCGCAGCGGCCACGCCGACGACGAGCGCGGCGACGGAGACGATGCCGTCGTTCGCGCCGAGCACGCCCGCGCGAAGCCAGTTGAGGCGCGCCGCGAGCCCGCTCGAGGGGCCGTCGTCGCTCGGACGGGGATCGGCGTCGTCGGCGGGGACGCTCGCGAGGGCGGTCGCGTCGCGGCGGCGGTCGCCGCCCGCGACGAATGCCAGGGCAGCGCGCATGGGGTTGGTGCGGTGCGTTTCGATCGAGGTCATACCCGTAGCCAACCACCGACCACCGACATCGCTCCAGCAAGGCCAGGCAGTGCTTAGAAAGGTCAGGCTTGGCTTACGAATGCCTGGTGAGCGCCGGGTTTCCGATCGCGTCGCGAGTGATCGGCCCGTGACCCTCGGAGCCGTCGCTCACGAGCAGGGCCGGGTGCTCGAGCAGACCTGCACGCCGAGCAGCGGGATCTCCAGCAGCAGGATGCCGGTGACGACGGCCGCGCCCACGAGCGCGCAGGCCGCCACGACGGCGAGCATCCGGGTGCGCGGATCGCGCCGGTCGCGGCGCACGAGGGCGACGATCGCGAGGACGACGACGGCGACGAGGACCGGCGGCACGCTCCACATGTTCATCCCGGCCCACAGGCCCACCGTGCTCGAGACGACGTGGTACGGCGCGCCCATCAGGATCACGAAGTGCCACGCGAGGAACAGCAGCCACGGCACGAGCAGCACGGCGAGGCCGACGGTGAGCACGATCATCGCGGCGAGGGCCGGGCCCAGACCGCGCGGCCGCGGACGCCGGAGCGGGGCGGACTGGTGGGGCGGCGCCTGCTGCGGTCGCGGCGCCGACTGCCACTGCCGCGGAGGCGGTGGGATCTGCGGTGCGCCGGAGAAACCGCCGTCGGGCTGCTGTGCTGGTCCGGTCATCCCGCCAACCTATCGTCCGGCGGTGCGCGGCTTCGTGCTCGATGCGCTGGGAGCGGCCTCGCCCGTCGGCGCGATCACCGGCTCGCCGGTCGCCCGGGCGCCGCTCGCGCCCTCCGCATCCGTCGCGCCGGAGCCGGCCGCCAGCCGCGCCATGGCGGGCTCGTCGGGCGGGCACCAGTCGAGGGCGGGGAGCGAGGCCGCCGGCATCCAGGCGAAGGCGTCGTGATCGGTGCTCGAGGTGGGACGCGCGCCCGCGAGCCGCGCCGAGAAGCACTCGAGGTCGATGTCGAGGGAGCCGACGCGCGTGACGCTCCGATCGATGCGCTCGCCGATCAGCACCTCGACGCCGAGCTCCTCCCGCAGCTCGCGCGCGAGCGCCGCGCGGGCGTCTTCGCGCGCTTCCACCTTGCCGCCCGGGAACTCCCAGCGTCCGGCCTGGCTCGTGCCCGGGGCCCGGCGCACGGCGAGGACGAGGCCGGAGTCGTCGGCGATGGCGCCGGCCACGACGTGGATGCGGGCGGCGGCGCCGGGCTCGGCAGGCGCAGGAGCGTCATCCGCATCCGCATCCGCATCCGCATCCGCATCCGCATCCATCGCATCGGTGCGCGGGCCCGGCGCCGAGGGCCGGAACGCGTCGTCGGCCACGGCGCGCGCGACGCGGGCCGCCTGCCCGACTGCCGCGACCGGCGCCGCCGCGACCGTGGCGCGCGCGTGCGACGCCGCCCGCGTCTCGGCGAGCGCGCCGATCGCGCGGATGAAGAGCACGAGCCAGCCGAAGATGAGCCCCGCCGCGATGAGCTCCACGGCCGTGAGGTTGTAGTAGCCGATCGGCCACCAGAAGAGCGCGGCGACGACGATCGCGACGACGACGACGTCCGAGAGGATGTACGCGGTGCGCGGGAGGCCCGGCAGCAGCCAACGCAGGGCGATCAGGATGCCGCCGAAGACGACCGCCATGCCCGTCGCGAAGGTGTTGTGCAGCACGAGGCTCTCGTTGACGGGCACGAGTCCGACTCCCGACAGCCCGATGCCGACGGTGACGAACCCCGCGCGGAAGAGACGCACGTGGCGCGGCCTGCTCGAGGAGGTGAGGGCGTCCCACCGCGAGAGGTCGGCGGCGATGTAGTTGGCGAGGCCGGCGAGCACGATGCCGCCGGCGATGAGCGTGATGTTGAACGACGCGCCCGAGAAGCCCGTGCCGGTGCCGAGCTCGCTGAAGTGGAACTGCCACCACGTGGGGTCCTGCGAGGTGGTCATGCTGAGCATGACGCCCGTCGTGACGAGCGTCGCGAGCGCGCCCGCGAGCCGCGACGTGGTCAGGTTCGACGAGATGTGGAACGAGATGTTCGCGTACAGGGCGCTGAGCGTCGCCGCCATCATCGCGGTCGTCAGGGTGTCGACCGAGAGCCCCTCGAACGCGTGCTGCAACGTGTAGAAGAGGATGACCGAGACCATCGCGGCGAGGAGGACGTGCACGAGCGCGACGCTCGTGAAGTCGACGACGCGCTGCGCGATCGGCAGTCCGCGGCGCCACGACGCGCGGTCGCCGTCGGGGGTCGTCAACTGGCCGAGGACGGCGCCCGCCCCGGCCGAGAGGCCGCCGGCGAGGGCCGAGATCGTGCCGACCGAGACGAGCTCCCACAGCGGCACGTCGACGCCGAAGGTCGCGATGCCCACGACGACGAGCACGACCGCGAACGTCAGCGCGGAGACCAGGAAGGCGCGCGTCTCGCCCCGCGTCGCCGCCTCGTCGCCCGCGGACGCCGCCGGGTAGAGCTGCAGCAGCAGCCGGCGCACCAGGCGCAGATCGGTCGAGGTTCGCTCTCGCATGCCTGTCAGGCTAGGGGAGGAGCGGCGGCGCCGGATCAGCTCGAGGCCGTCGACCTCGTGCTCGTGGTCTGGGCGCTGCGGTCGGGACGGGGCATCGACCCGGTGCACTGAGGCACGGCGAGAGGCGGGCCGCTGCCCTGTGGATAACTTCTGCGGGCCGATCGGGTCCGGTGCCAGCATGGCGGCGTGCAGCAGGCAGTGGCATCCATCACGGAGCGCGTTCGGGAGCGAATGGCGCGCGAGCGAGTCGATCTCTCGCGGGATCGGGCGCTCGCGGACGAGGTCGTGCGCCGCGAGGTGCGGGCGTACGCCGAGGAGGCGCTCGCCCGGGACGCGCCGCTCGTGCACGACGAGGGCGCGGCGGTGCGCGCGGTGCTCGCCCGCGTGGCCGGCTTCGGCGCGCTGCAGCCGTACCTCGACGATCCCGAGGTCGAGGAGATCTGGCTCAACGCGCCGAGCCGGCTGTTCGTGGCGCGCGGCGGGGGAGCGCCGCAGCTGACGCCCACGCTCATCCCCGAGGGCGAGATCGACGACCTGATCGAGCGGCTGCTGCAGTCGACCGGGCGGCGGGTCGACTTCTCGTCGCCGTTCGTCGACGCCTCGCTGCCCGACGGCTCGCGGGTGCACGTGGTCGTGCCCGATGTGACGCGCCGCTATCCGTCGATCAACATCCGCAAGTTCTCGCGGCGGATGCGGGATCTCGGCGCGCTCGTCGAGCGCGAGTCGATGCCGGCGCAGGCGGCCGGGTTCCTGCGCGCCTCGGTGCGCGCCGGTCTCAACGTGCTCGTGTCGGGCGCCACGCACACGGGGAAGACCACGATGATCGGCGCCATGCTCGCCGCCGTCGATCCGGCCGAGCGCATCGTCACGGTCGAGGAGACCTTCGAGCTCGACGTCGCCGCCCGCGACCACGTCGCGCTGCAGTGCCGGCAGGCGAGCCTCGAGGGCACGGGCGAGATCACGCTGCGCCGCCTCGTCAAGGAGGCGCTGCGCATGCGACCCGATCGGCTCGTCGTCGGCGAGGTGCGCGAGGCCGAGAGCCTCGACCTGCTCATCGCCATGAACTCGGGCCTGCCCGGCATGTGCTCGATCCACGCGAACTCCGCCCGGGACGCGCTCGTCAAGCTCTCGACCCTGCCGCTGCTCGCCGGCCGCAACATCGACGCGGCGTTCGTCGTGCCCACCGTCGCCTCCTGCGTCGACCTCGTCGTGCACCTGGAGCGCACGCCCGCGGGGCGTCGGCGGGTGGCCGAGATCGTCGCGCCGACGGGTGCGACGCGGGAGTCGACCATCGAGATCGACCGGCTTTTCGCCACCGCCTCGAACGGGCTGCTGCAGGTCGTCGGCGCACCCGCGCGGACGGTCAAGTACGAGCGGGCCGGCGTCGACGTCGCGAACCTGCTGCGAGGCGTCCGATGACGGCGGGCCTGCCTGCGTCGTCGGCCGATGCGCTTCCCTGGGCCGTCGCGGCGGCGGTGGTCCCGGGCGCGTCGGGCCCGGGCGCGCCCCTCCTCCCGCTCGGCGGCGGTGCGACGATCGTGCTGGCCCTCTTCGCGCTCGGCGCGACGCTGCTCGCCGCAGCCTGGGCGAGGCCGCGAGGGCCGCGGGTCGGCGCCGACTCGCCGGACGCCGGTGCTCGGCCAGCCTGGCGGCCGCGCGCGCTGCACGACCGCGTCGCCGGACTCCTCGCCCGCGCCGGGCTGCCGCGCGTCCCCGTCGCCCTCTTCGCCGCGCTCGGCGTCGTCCTCGGCCTCGCCTCCTGCGCCCTCGTACTCGCGACGACGGGCGTCGTCCCCTCGGCCGCCATCGCCCTCGCGGCCGGAACCGCCGCCCCGCTGCTCGTCGTGCGAGCGCGCGCCCACGCCCGCCGCCGGGCGCACCGGGCGATGTGGCCCGACGTCGTCGACCACCTCGTGTCGTCCGTGCGCAGCGGGCTGTCGCTGCCCGACGCCCTCGAGGCGCTCGCGACGGCGGGGCCCGAGGCGCTGCGCGAGGACTTCGCGGGCTTCGCGGCCCGGTACCGGGCGACGGCGAGCTTCCGCGTCGCCGTCGACGAGTTGAAGGAGCGCCTCGCCGATCCCACGGCCGACCGCATCGTCGAGACCCTGCGCCTCGCCCGCGAGGTCGGCGGGGCGGAGCTGTCGACCGTGCTGCGCAGCCTGGGCCGCTACCTCCGGGAGGAGCAGGCCATCCGCAACGAGGTCGAGGCGCGCCAGTCGTGGGTCATGAACGCCGCCAGGCTCGGCGTCGCCGCGCCCTGGATCGTGCTGCTCCTCCTGTCGACCAGGCCGGAGGCCGCCCAGGCCTACAACTCGGTCGAGGGCGCGCTCGTGATCCTCGTCGGACTCGTCGTCACCGTCGTCAGCTACCGGGTCATGCGGCGCATCGGCCGCCTGCGCGACGACCGGAGGTGGTTCGCGTGACCGCCGCGAGCGTCGCCGGCGCGAGCGCGCTCATCGGGGTCGCCTGCGGGCTCGGCCTCTGGACCCTCCTCGGCGCCCTTCCCCGGTTCCGTCGCGCGGATCTGATCGATCGGGTCGCCCCATTCCTGCAGGACGTGTCGGAGCCGGCCCGCGAGCACATGCGCGGCCGGATCGTAGATCCGCTCCCGCTGCTCGGCGCGTTCGCCTCGCCCCTGGTTGCCCGCCTCCGCACGAGCCTCGACCGAGTGCTCGGCGGAGCCTCGCGCATCCGGCTCGCGCTGCGGCAGTCGGGATCGGAGGGGACGCTCGAGCGCTTCCGCCTCGAGCAGCTGGCGTGGGGGAGCGCGGCGCTCGGCATCGGCGTGATCGGCGTCGTCCTGCTCTCCGCGACCCGCGGGCTCGCGCTGCCCGGGCAGATCGCGCTGCCGCTCGTCTGCGCGCTCGGCGGCGTCCTGCTGCGCGACCGCGCGCTGCGCTGGCGAGCCGCCGCGCGCATGCGGCGCATCGCGAGCGAGTTCCCGACGGTGCTCGAGTTCCTCACGCTCAGCCTGTCGGCGGGGGAGGGCGTCTTCGACGGCATCCGTCGCGTCGTGCGCGCGAGCAGCGGCGAGCTCGCCCGAGAACTCGACCGCGCCGTCGTGCTCGTCGGCGCCGGCGTGCCCGTCGCGGATGCGCTCGAGCGCGTCGCGAACGAGCTCGGCCATCCTCCTCTCGTGCGCACCGTCGACCACATCCGCGGCGCTCTGGAGCGCGGGGCGCCGCTCGCCGACGTGCTGCGCGCGCAGGCCGCCGACGCCCGTGACGCGGCCAAGCGGGAGCTGCTCGAATCCGCCGGGCGCCGGGAGATCGCGATGCTCGTGCCGCTGATCATGCTCGTCTTGCCGATCACGATCATTTTCGCCCTCTATCCAGGCCTTTTCGTGATCCGGTCGGGGCTGTGAACGCCCGTCCGACCAGGCTGCGCGGCTCCGGCGATCCCCGGCCTCCCCGCGACGAAGGCCCGCAGGGCCTCGCACCGACCGAACTCCCTCGACCCGAATGGAAGACGCCCCGATGACCACCACCGCATCCGCCCCGGACCGTCTGCGCACCGTCGCCGAGCGTCTCGGCCTCGTCGCCCGTTCGACCGTGTTCCGCCGGGCGATCGCGAGCACGGCCGGGGCGCTCGCCCGCGCCGTCGCGCGACGCCTGCCCGCCGCCCGAGCCGACGAGCGCGGCGACGTCCCCGGCTGGGTGCTCATCAGCATCATGACGGCGGGCATCGTGATGGTGCTCTGGGCCACGGCGGGCGAGCTGCTGGTGCAGGTCTTCAAGGACGCCATCGACCGGGTCTCGGCGTTCCAGTGACGCCGACGCGCACGTCCCGCATCCGACGCGTCCTCTCGGATGCCGAGGGCTCGTCCACCGCGGAATGGGCGCTCTCGGCCGCGCTGCTCACGATGCTCTTCCTCACGATCGTGCAGGTCGCTTTCGCGCTCCACGTTCGCACGACGCTCGTCGACGCCGCCGGAGAGGGCGCGAGGCACGCGGGGACGGTCGGCGCGAGTCTCGCCGCGGGCGAGGAGCGCACGGCGACGCTCATCGGGCTCGCGCTGAGCAGCGGCTACGCGCGAGACGTGCGCGCCGAGCACGTCTCGGTCGACGGCGTCGACGTCGTGCGCGTGACCGTCACCGCGCCCCTCCCGCTCATCGGGCTCGTCGGCCTGCCCGACTCGCTCACGGTGGTCGGGCGGGCGCCGGTCGAACGGCTCGGGCGATGAGGCGCCCCGCGATGCCGTCCGCGTCCGCGATGCCTGCGACGCGGGCGCCCTCCGCGTCCGCGATGGCCGCGTCGCCGGCCGTGCGTGCGCCTGCATCGGCCTCGCTGTTCCGACCCGTCCGTCCGCTCCCGCGTTCGTCCTGGTCGCGTCGCGCGCTGCGTCCCCGTCCGCTCGGTCGCGGGTTCAGCACCGCGCTCGGCACCGCATTCGAGCGCGCGCCCCGGCGTCTGATCGATCGGCTCGCCCTCGACGCCGGCTCCGCGACGCTCGAGTTCCTCAGCCTCGGCGTGCTGCTGCTCGTCCCCGTCGCCTACGGCGCGCTCTCCCTCGCGTCCGTGCAGCAGGCGATGATGGCGGGCGAGTCGGTCGCGCGCAACGCCGCCCGATCGATCGCCGAGCACGGCCCGGTGCTCGGCGGCGCCTACGCGCAGTCCGCGCTCGAGCTCGCCCTCGCCGACCACGGCATCCCCGTCGAGGATGCCGACGCCGGCGTGTCCTGCGAGCCCGTGCCCGCCGACTGCACGGCGCCCGACACGATCGTGACGGTGGTCGTGGGCATCACGGCGCGGCTGCCGCTCGTGCCCGCGTCCCTCGACCCGGACGCGACCGCCGGCATCCGGGTGGAGGAGCGCGCCTCGTTCGCCGTCTCCAGGTTCGGCGCCTCATGACGATCGGCGTCCGGAGCCGGCGGCCGGCGCTCGGAGAAGCCCGCATGCACGACGCCCGCCGAGCGGCGGACGACGGGGCCGCGCGTCCGGACGGCGGAACCCGCCGCGGCACCGGGGACGATGCGCTGCGTCCCCGCGCCGGGACGCCCCATTCGCCGGGCGCTCCCGCCCGCGCGCCTCGATGCGCTACGGCGCACGACGACCGTGCATCAGCAGGAGCCGAGGAGGACGGCTCCACGCTCCTGCTCATCCTCGTCTACGCGCTCATCGCGACGCTCCTGGCCCTCGTCCTGGCGTCCGCGACGTCGCTGTTCCTCGAGCACAAGCGGCTGCTGAGCCTCGCCGACGGCGCCGCGCTCGCCGCGAGCGAGGCCTACGACATCGCGGCGACCAGGGTCACGGCATCCGGCGTCGAGCCGGTGCTCGACCCGGCCGCCGCGGCGCTCGCGGCGAACCGGTTCGTCGACCGGGCGCCGGTTCTGCTCGACGACGTGCGCGTCGAGTCGGTCGTGACGCCGGATGCCGTGACCGCGGTCGTCGCCGTGTCGAGCGCCTGGCATCCGCCCGTGTTCTCGTTCGTCGTCCCCGAGGGCTTTCGCGTCCACGCCTCCAGCTCCGCCCGCGGCCTCCTCGAGTAGCGACGAGCCGAGGCCACGCCCGAGCGCCGCCCTCCCCGCGCAGTCCGCCCGCCGCCCGCACGGGTAGGCTGGGACGATCATGATCAACCTTGATTTCTCGGCCGAGATCGCAGCGCTTCGGAGCACGTTCGGCGACATCAGCGCCGTCATGGACCCGGAGCGGCTGCGCGCCAGCGCGGCCGAGCTCGAGGAGCAGGCCTCCGCGCCCGATCTGTGGAACGACCCCGAGCACGCCCAGCAGGTGACGAGCGCGCTGAGCCACGCCCAGGCCGACCTCAAGCGCCTCGAGTCGATCGCCGCGCGCCTCGACGACCTCGAGGTGCTCGTCGAGCTCGCCAACGAGGGCGACGACGCCGAGTCCGCCGAGGAGGCCAAGGTCGAGCTCGCCGCCATCACCAAGGTCATCGGCGATCTCGAGGTGCAGACCCTCCTCGACGGCGAGTTCGACCCCCGCCCCGCGGTCATCACGATCCGCGCAGGGGCCGGCGGCGTGGACGCGGCCGACTTCGCCGAGATGCTCCTGCGCATGTACCTGCGCTGGGCCGAGCAGCACTCGCACAAGGTGCAGGTGCTCGACACGAGCTACGCCGAGCAGGCCGGCATCAAGTCGGCGACGATCGAGGTCGACGCTCCCTACGCCTTCGGCACCCTCTCCATCGAGGCGGGCACGCACCGCCTCGTGCGCATGAGCCCCTTCAACTCGGCCGGCAGTCGCGAGACGAGCTTCGCCGCCGTCGAGGTCGTGCCGCTCATCGAGCAGACCGAGTCGATCGAGATCCCCGAGAACGACATCCGCGTCGACGTCTTCCGCTCCTCTGGCCCCGGCGGCCAGTCGGTGAACACGACCGACTCCGCCGTGCGCATCACCCACCTGCCCACGGGCATCGTGGTGAGCTGCCAGAACGAGAAGAGCCAGATCCAGAACCGCGCCGCGGCCCTCCGCGTGCTCCAGTCGCGCCTGCTGCTCATGCGCCGCGAGGAGGAGAACGCGAAGAAGAAGGAGCTCGCCGGCAACATCACCGCGAGCTGGGGCGACCAGATGCGCTCCTACGTGCTCGCGCCCTACAAGATGGTCAAGGACCTCCGCAGCGAGTTCGAGACCTCGAACCCCGACCGCGTGTTCGACGGCGACATCGACGGGTTCATCGCCGCCGGCATCCGCTGGCGCAAGCACAAGGCCAACGAGGTCGCGTAGGTGAGCGGCTCGGCCGCCGCCGAGAGCGGCACGGGAGCGACCGACGACGCCACGCACGTCGCCTCGGAGGAGTGGACGCGCTGCGCCCGCGCTGAGCGCCGCGTGTGGACGCGCGCCGCGATCCGGCGCCTGCGCTCCGAGCAGCGCCGCGGCGCCGACACGCCCCTGCTCGAGTTCCCGCTGCGTCCCGAGCTTGGCGTCTCCCTCTACCTCAAGGACGAGTCCTCCCACCTCACCGGCAGCCTCAAGCACCGGCTCGCGAGCTCGCTGTTCGAGTACGCGCTCGTGAACGAGCAGCTGCGCCCCGGCGGCACGGTCGTCGACGCCTCTTCGGGCTCGACCGCCGTCAGCGAGGCGTACTTCGCGCGCCTGCTCGGCCTGCGCTTCGTGGCCGTCGTGCCGGCGTCCACCGCGCAGCCCAAGCTCGACCTCATCGCCTCCTTCGGCGGCGAG
>Ga0153918_1001279_pt1 | contig 10421 bp, 9 predicted proteins | sample TSFL002MetaG_FD_104687 | JGI IMG/M metagenome (GOLD analysis project Ga0153918, IMG submission 104687) | Attine ant fungus gardens microbial communities from Florida, USA - TSFL002 MetaG | ecosystem: Host-associated > Fungi > Mycelium > Unclassified | place: USA: Florida, Paynes Creek Historic... | reverse complement strand
TACGATGCAGCTGATCGCCGGCAGGCCGAGCAGCACGCCGCGCCAGTCGAACTGCTTGAAGCGCTCCAGGCGCAGTGGGTCCTGCGGCAGGCCCCAGCCGACGCAGAACATGGCCAGTGCCGAGGGCAGGATGATCTGCCAGAACGCCCACTGCCAGCCAACGTACTCGGTCCAAAGGCCCGCCAGCGGCGTGCCAAGGTTGGGCCCGAAGGTGGCGGTGAGGGCGTAGCAGGCCAAGCCATAGACCTTGATGCCGGGAGGCAGGAAGCGCAGCGCCACGCTCATCAGCATCGGCGGCAAGGCGCCCGAGGCGAACCCCTGGAGCACGCGCAGCAGCATCAGGCTGTGCAGATTGGGGGCGAACGGTTGCAGCAACCCCAGCACGGCAAACAGGCCGACCGCACTCATGGTGAAGCGGCGCAGAGAGAAGGTGGTGGCCAACCAGGGGGCGAAGGCCATGGCCGATACCGACGCAGCGCTGTAGACCGCCAGCAACCAGGCACCTTCGTCGGCACCGATGCCCATGGCACCGCGGATGTCGGCGAGAGAAATCTTGGTGACCGACTCGTTGAGGCCGGCACACAGCACCGCCAGCAAGACACCAAACAGCCCGACCACCACCCGCAGGCCGAACGCCGTCTGCCCAAGGGCGGCCGGCGCAGGGGCGACGGCCATCGCGGCAGAAGGGGTGGACAAGGAACTCATGGGAAGACATCTCCAGCAACAAATTTGCGACTGGAGCAAGTCTATGAAGGCTCAATGCTGACGAAAACTGACTTCTCGGCAGGTTTATGTTGCGCCGGACGCAATCCGCCTCAAGGGTCGACGCTGCAACAGGCCTTCAAGGTCTGCCGCAGCCAGCGGTGCGCCGGGTCGTTGTGAAAGCGCGGGTGCCAGGCCTGCAGCACCGTCACCCGCTCCAGCGGCACCGGGATCTCGAACGAGCGCAACGGCAGCCCGAGCTTGTGCACGCTGTTGAGGATATTGGCCGGCATCGGCAGGATCAGGTCGGAGTCCGGCAGCGAGAACAGCGCCGAGTGAAAACTCGGGGTGATCAGCGCCACCCGCCGCTGCACCTTGAAGTTGGCCAGTTCGACATCGATCGGCCCGTTGGCGCGGCCACGGCGGGACACGCTGATCTGTGGATAACTGGCGAAGCTGGCCGGGGTGATCGGCTGGTCGAAGATCGGGTGGTCACGCCGTGCCAGGCCCACATAGTAGGTCTGGAACAGGCTCTGCACCTTGATCTCCGGGCCCAGGTCAACGGTGGAGCTGATGATCAGGTCCGTGCGCCCATCGCGCAGCACGCTGTCGTCGTCGCCACCGGGGCTTTCCGGCACGAAGCGCAGCACCGTGCGCGGCGCCTGTTCATGCATGCGGCGCAGCAGCGGCGCGCCATACAAGGCGATGAACAGGTCATTGGTGCGAATGTTGAAGGCGCGATCGAGCCTGGGCAGGTCGACTGCATCGGCGCTGCGGAATACCTCGCCCGCCTGCTCCACCAGTGCCGCCACCTGCTCGCGCAAGGCCAGCGCCCGCGGCGTCGGCACCAGGCCACGGCCGGCGCGCACCAGGATCGGGTCACCCAGGGCATCGCGAATACGCCCCAGGGTACGGCTCATTGCCGCCGGGCTCAGGTTCATGCGCTGCGCTGCGCCGACCACGCTGCCTTCGTCGAGCAGGGCATCGAGGGCGACGAGCAGGTTCATGTCCGGGAGTTGCATGGCCGTTTTCCGTTACAGCTGTGGGGAAAGCCGATGGTAGCAGGTTGGCCGATTGCGTCAGACGCAATGCGCTCGTGCGTGGTGGGGCATTTATCAGGGCGGGGATTGAGCCAAGAATGATGGATGGCAGGTTCGGCCCTTCGCGGGTGAACCCGCTCCCCCAGGTACGGCAAAAACCTGTAGGAGCGGGTTTACCCGCGAAGAGGCCGAACCTGCTGAAACATCTGCCAGCTCCAAGAAGGATTCCCAATGCCCAGCCCCGTCCTGATCGCAATAGATGCCTCCCCCGCAAGCACCGCCCTGCTCACGCTCGCTCGCCGCTATTGCCGCCCCGGCGAACACGATCTGCATGTACTGCTGGCCATCGACTCGACCTTCGCCGTACATGACAAGCCCGCGCCCTACACCACCGAAGAACTGGAGGAATACCCCGCCGCCTGCGAGGAGCAACGCCTGGGCGACCGCGCCGTGGCCGAAGCGGTGGCGCTGCTGCAACAGGCCGGCTTCAGCAGCCAGGGCTGCATGGTCGCCGGTCAGCCAGTCGAGGCAATTGTCAGCAAGGCACAGGAACTGAACTGCGAGCTGATCATCATGGGCCACCGCCACCTGTCGCGGCTGGGGCGGTTGCTGGACCCGTCGATCAGCGCAAAAGTGATTGATCGAGTTGAGGTGCCGGTGTTGGTGGGGGCTGCCTGAACCGTTGATCAGCCAGGTAATGCAACTGCATTGACAGCGACGACGCTTACAAGGTCTTTCAAAAAAATGCTGCTGACCGGCCACCCTCCAGATGATTGGGATCAATTGCTGCAAGAGTCCGGGCCTGCGCATGCCAGGCCCGGATAGCAGTATTCAGTCTTGACGACTAGCCAACTCCCGCTCGATCTGCTCGATACTGGGCAAGCTTGTCTGCAGTTCTTCCGGCAACGCATCGGTCAACTGAAATTCAGCGACACCAATCGGCTGAGCCTTCCCTCGCAATGCGTACTCGGCGACCACCTTGTTCTTGCCTTTGCAGAGCAACAAGCCAATCGTGGGGTTGTCTTGCTCCAGCCTCATCTGTAAGTCAACTGCCGTGAGGTAGAAGCTCAGTTGGCCCAGATGCTCCGGCTTGAACTTTTCGGCCTTCAGCTCTATGACCACATAGCAGCGCAGCTTCAAGTGATAGAACAGCAGGTCGATGTAAAAATCATCGCCTCCAACTTCCACATGTACCTGTCGCCCAACGAAGGCAAAACCTGCTCCCAACTCAAGCAGAAACTGAGTGATGTGCTCTACCAGTGCTGCTTCGATCTCTCGCTCACTGGCTTCCTGAGTAACATTCAGGAAGTCGAACAGGTAGGGATCTTTGAGAAATTGACCAGCCAGGTCAGTGCCAGGGGATTGTAACCGCGCTGAAAAATTGGAGGTGGCATTGCCTTCCCTCTCCAGCAATTTGGACTCAATGTGCATCTGCAAGGTTGATCGAGACCACCCGCATTCCGATGCCCGCGCCGCATATGCAAGCCTCTCATCCTGTTTTTTCAGCTTCGTCAGCAACACCAGATTGTGGCCCCAGGGCAATTGTCCAACAGCCTGTTGGACAATTGCCTCATCTGGCCAAGCTTCAGCAAACGCTCGCATGTACATCAGATTGGCTCGAGAGAAGCCCTTCATCGCGGGGAAGGCGGTTTTCAGGTCATGAGCCAGCCGCTCTATGACTTTGGCTCCCCAACCTTGGGCGGCTTGGCGTTCGACGATATCTCGTCCAAGACGCCAGTAAAGCCCTACCAGTTCTCGATTCACGGCAAGGCTGGCTTTTTGCTGGGCTTTATGAATACGGACTTTCAGATCAGCTAGCCAAGTACTGTAACCCTGGGGCGTATCAATCAGGGCCAAAGGTTTATCGGGCATACGGGACACTTTCCTCGAACAGGCGATGGACTCTTTTCATCGCGTCCCAGACTGCTCTCCTGGAAATACAACGCCAATAGCTGCCTCTATCGACTTTTCCTTGATTCAAGTAGGCCGTTTCCTAAACCTCTCCGAGTCCCCTTTAACGATCAGCGTGTTCACGACATGCCACATGATCAGCTTTATTCTTCGTGCGGCTTCACCACCACCGTACAGGTCGTCCCCGCCGCCAGCAGGAACCCGTCCGGCACTTCATCAATGTGAATGCGCACCGGCACCCGCTGTGCCAGCCGCACCCAGTTGAAGGTCGGGTTCACATCGGCGATCAGCTCGCGGCTCTGAGGGTTGTCGCGGTCGTAGATGCCGCGGGCGATACTCTCCACATGCCCCTTGAGGCGCTCGCCGCTCATCATTTGCAGCTCGGCCTGGTTACCCACCTTCACATGCGGCAGCTTGGTCTCTTCGAAGAAGCCGTACACCCAGAACGAATTCTCATCGACAACCGCCATCACCGCTTCACCGGTACGCGCATAGTCGCCCTTGTGGATATTCAGGTTGGTCACATAACCGTCCACCGTGGCGACGATCTGGGTGCGCTTGAGGTTCAGCTCGGCTGCCGCCAGCTGGGCCTGGGCCTGTTGGTAGTCGGCCTGGGCGGAGTTGGCGATGTTGCTGGCGTCGTCACGGTTTTCCCTGGAGATCACCAGGTTGTCCATGTCGGCACGGCGCTTTGCGTTGACCTTGCGCATCTCCCAGGTGGCCTTGCGCGAGGCGACCAGGGCCTTGGCCTGGTCGACCGCCAGCTGGTAGTGCTCAGGGTCGATCTGGATCAGCAGGTCACCCTTCTTCACCCGCTGGTTGTCCTTGACCGGCACATCGACCACATAGCCCGGCACGTCGGCGGCGACGTTGATGATGTCGGCACGCACGCGGCCGTCGCGGGTCCACGGCGTGGTCATGTAGTGCAGCCACAACTGGCGTCCGATCACCACGGCAGCGGCCAGCACCAGCAGGGTGGCGATCAGGCTGAAGAACTTTTTCATCGAAGGATTCTCACCAGTAGAGCGACAGCGCCAGGGCGCCGAACAGGCAGACGAACAGGCTCAGGCGCAGCAGCGCCGGGTGCCAGAAGAAGCGGTAGCCATCATGGCTGGCGATGAACCGGTCCAGGCCCCAGGCCAGGCCCAGGGCGAACAGGAACATCAGGGTCATGGTGGGCATGTAAACGCCATGAAAGGCGATCTCGCGGGGCATGCTTTCACGGAGCATCGTGCAATCCTTTCGCCGGGGTCAGCGGCGACTGTGGGTCCAGCAGGGAGGAACGGATGAAGTGCAGGTAGCTCTGCACCCGGCGCAGCACCGAGGTGTCGAAATGCCGGGCGAAGGGTTCGTCGGTGGCCTGCACGCGCGCGATGGCGTGGTCCACCGCGACCAGCGCACGCTCGTAGTTGCTGGCGCTGGGCTGCAGGAACAGGCGGGCCAGGGCGCGGCCCATGACACGAATGGCCTGGCGCCACGGTTGTGACTCGGCGTAGGCCGGGTGGATCGGCGCACGGGCCTGCTCCTTGCGCAGTTCGATGATGGCGTGGCCGATCTCCAGCACGGTGAACATCCAGCCCATCAGCTGGCTCTGTACCTGCGGCTTGCCGGCAGCCAGGCCATAGGCCTGGTGCAACAGGTCGCGGGTGCGGCTTTCAAAGGCCGAACCGAGCCCGCGCAGGCGGCCGCTGATGGCGAACAGCACCTGCCCGCGCAGCTCCTGCTCCAGGCGACTCCATAGCCAGCGGCTGTTCGGCGGCAGGATGATCGCGCCGGCTGCGGCGCAGACGAACATGCCGATGACCATGCCGATGTAGTCGTTGATGAAACTGTACGGGTCGTAGATCGTCAGGTTGTTCGGCACCGAGCCGATGGCGAAGAACACCAGCAGGCCGATGCCGTAACCGGCGTACGCCGGTCGCGACGAGAGGAACGCACCGAGCACGAACACCGGCGCCAAAACCATGCACAGCAGCGGGAAACCGTCGATCCAGGGGAACACGAAGAAGGTTTCGAAGAAGCCGATGAAGGCCCCGATCGCCGTGCCACAGGCCATCTGGAACGACATGCGCTTGGGGTTCGGCGAAGCGGCCGAAAGGCCCACGGTGACGGTGGCGATCAGGGTCATCATGGCGCCGCTGGGCCAGTCGCTCATCAGCCAGTAACTGCCCAGCAGCAACAGCACCGCGCAAGCGCGCACCCCGGCAGCCAGCGACACCAACCAGCTGGTCTGCGCCACATAGGGTTCGTCCCACTGCTCGCGCTCGTGTTTGTGCGCGGCCAGCGAAGCGTGGGTTTCGGCGTAGCTGTACATCTCGTCGACGAAGCGGTAGAGCAGTTCGAACGCGGTGTGGAAGTCCAGCAGGTCGGCTTCGCTGGGCTGGGTGGCCAGATAGTCGGCGCGCAAGCTACGCACCTGCGCCTGCAGGCCTTCCTTGTAGGCCGCCAGCTCCAGCGTCAGGCGCAGCGCATCGGCGTCGGTCAGGGCCCGGCCCACATAGGGCTGCAACAGCTCCACCAAGGTGTCCAGGCCAGGCTCGATGGCGCCGACGATCTGCAGCGGGCCGCGCGCGCGCAGGCGCTCCAGCAGGCGGTGCAAAGCGTTGAAGCGCGTGGTGATGGCCATGAACTCGCTGTTCATGCGCACCAATCGGCCAGAGCGGCGACGCATGTGCGGGTCTTCGAAGGCGGTAACGTTGCGCAGGCTCTCCAGCCCCACCGCTTCGGCGACGAAGCGCACGTTGCTGGCCTCGAAGCGGTCGCGCTGGCTATCGCCGCGCAAGGCTTCCACGACGACCCCGGCGAACACGCCGAAACGCTGGTACAGGGCGTTGCGCATGGCGGCACTGGCCGACTGCGGCAGGACCGCGGCGCTGACGAAGGTCGATACCAGGATGCCCAGGGCGATCTCCAGCACCCGCCACACCGCCGCCATGAATGCCTGGTCCGGGTGCTGCAGCACGGGCAGGCCGATCATTGCCGCGGTATAGCCGGCCAGGACGAAGCCATAGGCGCGGAAGGTGCGGTAGCGCATGGCGCCGGCCGAGCACAGGCCAACCCACACGGCCAGGCTGGGCAGGAACAGCTCGGTGTTCTGCGGGAAGATAGCGATCAGCGCGACCATCATCGCCGAACCGGCCAGGGTGCCGAGCACCCGGTAGAAGCTCTTGGCGAACACATGGCCGCTTTGCGGCTGCATGACGATGAACACGGTGATCATCGCCGTGCGCGGTTGCGGCAGCTCCAGGCGCATGGCCAGCCACAGGGTAATGAACGCGGCCGCGAGCACCTTGAAGATGTACACCCAGGTCACGCCGTCGGTGCGCGCCCAGGCGAAGAAGCCCCGGCGCCATTCCAGGCTCTGCAGCCAGCGCACGGGCAAACTGGAAGTGCTCATTCGGCGTTATCCGCCTTCTTGTCGAAAATGGCCAGGGTGGCCGGGGTTTTCGGCGCGGCCTGGCGTTCTTCCTTCGGTGCATCCTGGCCAGCCTGCAGGCCGCCACCCAGGGCGGTGACCAGTTCGGCATGGGCGATCAGGCGTGCAGCCTGCACTTGCTGCTGCACCTGCTGTTGGCGGAACAGCAGGGTTTGCGCGTTGAGCACATTGAGGTAGTCGGTCAGCCCGCGCTGGAAGGCCACCGTGGCGATGTCGTAGGTCTTTTGCGCAGCGGCCACCGATTCGGCAGCGAAGTGCGACTGTTCCTTCATCGATTCACGGCGGATCAGCTGGTCGGAAATGTTCTTCAGCGCGCCGACCACGGTCTGGTTGTAGCGCGCCACCGCTACGTCATAACTGGCCGAGGCTACGCCCAGCTGCGAGCGCAGGCGGCCACCGTCGAAGATCGGCAGGCTGATCGCCGGGCCGACGTTGTAGTTGAACTTGCGCCCTGTCAGGAACTCCAGCGGGCCACCGCCAGTGGCCATGAAGCCGAGGCTGCCGACCAGGTCGACATTGGGGAAGAAGCCGGCATGGGCGACATCGATGCCACGGGCCTGGGCGGCGACCTGCCAGCGGCTGGCGACCACGTCCGGGCGCTGGCCGACCAGTTCGGCAGGCAGGTTCGACGGCAGTTTCAGTGGGGCCGCGAGGGCCAGGGTCGGCCGTTGCAATTGCGCGCCCTCCCCTGGCCCCTTGCCGGCCAACGCCGCCAGCTGGTTACGGGTCAGGGCAATTTCCTCGTCGAGGCTGTCGAGCTGACGATGGGTTTCGGGCAGCGGTGCCTCGGCCTGGCTGACCTCGAAATGGGTGCCGATGCCGCCATCCAGGCGGCGCTTGGCCAGGGCCAGGATCTGCTCCTGCTGTTCCAGCTCGGCCTTGACGATGTCGCGCTGGGCGAACTGCAGGCTCAGCTGAATGTAGGCACGTACCACATTGTTCTGCAGCTCCAGCTGCGCCTGGCGGGCCTCGGCCACGCTCATGTGCGCCTGGTCGACCGCCTGCTCGCTGGCGTTGCGTTCGCGGCCCCACAGGTCCAGCGCGTAGCTGAAGCCGATGGCGGCGTTGTTGTCCCAGGTATTGGCGCCCGACAGCGCGCCAGGGCCATAGAACTGGTCCTCGGGCCAGTTGTGCCGCTTGAGCGTGGCGTCACCGTTGACCTGGAGCTTTTCCGCCGACTCGACCACACCGGCCATGGCCTTGGCTTCACGCACCCGCGCAGCGGCCATGGCCAGGCTCGGGCTACCGGCCACGGCCAGCTCGATCCAGCGGTCGAGTTGCGGGTCGCCATAGGCCTGCCACCAGCGCTGGTCAGGCCAGTGCGCGTCGCTGGCCGCTTCGCGAATGGCCGCGTCGGTGATCAAGGTATTGGCTTGCAGGGTCTTGCTTTGCGGGGCGATACCCCAGGTTCCGATACAGCCGCTCAAGGTGAAACTAAGGGCACAGGCACTGAACACTTGAAGCGTTCTGATGATGCGACGCGGCACAGCTGCGATTTCCCGAGGAAGAGGTGGAGGGGCCGCGCAATTCTAGGGGGCCGCCGCACTGGCGATAAGCGTATATTCTTGCGAATCTTTGTTACCGAAACGGCGATAATCCGGCTTTGGTCGAACGCACATTCGCGTTACTTCATGACACAATTTTGTCCTCTATCTTGAGAGTGACCCATGGACACCCTGCAAAACATGCGTGCTTTCAGTTGCGTAGCCCAGCTAGGCAGCTTCACCGCTGCCGCGGCGCAACTGGATACGACCACCGCGAACGTGTCGCGGGCGGTCTCCAACCTGGAAGCCCATCTGCAAACCCGGCTGCTCAACCGCACCACCCGGCGCATCGCCCTGACCGAGGCCGGCAAGCGTTACCTGATGCGCTGTGAACAGATCCTTACCTATGTCGAAGAAGCCGAAGCCGAAGCCAGCGATGCCCATGCCCGGCCTGCCGGCCAATTGAAGGTGCATTCGATGACCGGGGTCGGTCAGCACTTCGTGGTAGACGCCATCGCCCGCTACCGCGAATCGCACCCGGACGTGACCTTCGACCTGACCATGGCCAACCGCGTGCCCGACCTGCTCGACGAGGGGTACGACGTGTCCATCGTGCTGGCCACCGAGCTGCCGGACTCGGGCTTCGTCTCGCAACGCCTGGGCATCACCTACAGCATCGTCTGCGCCTCGCCGGAGTACGTGGCCAAGCACGGTTTTGCACATAAACCGGTCGACCTGCTCAAGCATGCCTGCCTGCGCATGGTCAGCCCGGTGATTCCACTGGAAAAATGGCTGTTCGACGGCCCGGAGGGCCAGGAGCTGGTCAACATCACCAGCTCACCGTTCCAGGTCAATTCGGCGGATGCGATGAAAACCGCGATCCGCAGTGGCATGGGCATGGGGGTGTTGCCGATCTACTCGGTGATCGATGGTTTGCGCGACGGCAGCCTGGTGCGGGTGATGCCGGAGTACCGGCTGCAGGAGCTCAACCTGTATGCCATCTACCCTTCGCGCCAATACCTGGATGCCAAGATCAAGACCTGGGTCGAGTACCTGCGCAACTCGCTGCCGGAAATTCTGGCGGCCCATGAAGCCGACCTGAAAACCCACGAATTGCTGATCGCCAACTGAAAAAGCTGCTGCACGGCGGCGGTGGACAATGGTAGGTTGCTAACCAATCAACCCGACCCACCGCCCCGAGAAGTTGCCGATGAAAAAGACCGTCCTGGCCTTCAGCCGCATCACCCCCGCCATGGCCGAGCGCCTGCAGCAAGACTTCAACGTGATCGTGCCGAACCCCAAGCTCGGCGACATCAGTGCCCAGTTCAACGAAGCCCTGCCCGAGGCCCATGGCCTGATCGGCGCTGGCCGCAAGCTCGGCCGCGCGCAGCTCGAAGGTGCAGGCAAGCTCGAAGTGGTGTCCAGCGTCTCGGTCGGCTATGACAACTATGACGTGGACTATTTCAACGAGCGCGGCATCGCCCTGACCAACACGCCGGACGTGCTCACCGAAAGCACCGCCGACCTGGGTTTCTCGCTGATCATGGGCTGCGCCCGCCGCACCGCCGAACTCGACGCCTGGACCAAGGCCGGCAACTGGCAGGCCACGGTGGCCCCTTCGCACTTCGGTAGCGATGTGCATGGCAAGACGCTGGGCATCGTTGGCCTGGGCAACATCGGCGCCGCCGTCGCCCGCCGTGGCCGCTTCGGCTTCAACATGTCGATCCTGTATGCAGGCAACAGCCGCAAGACTGCCCTGGAGCAGGAGCTGGGCGCCCAGTACCGCAGCCTCGAGCAGCTGCTGGCCGAGTCCGACTTCGTCTGCCTGGTGGTGCCGCTGTCCGATGC